>Ga0194037_1002596_pt1 | contig 11800 bp, 11 predicted proteins | sample JunL306m_MetaG_FD_148653 | JGI IMG/M metagenome (GOLD analysis project Ga0194037, IMG submission 148653) | Anoxic zone freshwater microbial communities from boreal shield lake in IISD Experimental Lakes Area, Ontario, Canada - Jun2016-L304-6m | ecosystem: Environmental > Aquatic > Freshwater >...
GACGTATTGGATACCACTGGTATTGACGGTGGTTGAAGTCGCTGTACCACCAGAGCTGATGTTCTCAGTACCAGCGCTGTTGATGATGGTGGCGATGGCTAAGCCACTATTGAGGATGTTTAGATTGCCAGCACTATTAACAACTGTAGAGCTTGCACTACCACCACCATTGATAACCTGTACACCACCAGAAAGGATTGAGGAAACTGCATTACCCAAATTACCGATAACCTGAGTTGCCCCCATATTAACAACAATCGATGTAACCGACGCTCCTGATTGCAGCGCCTGCGTACCACCAGATAACAAATTTGCACTACTAACTACAGCCCCGCCATTAATAATCTGATCACCGCCGCTACTGATAGTGGTACTAATTGCAGTACCGCCAGACAATAATGTTTGCGTGCCACCGACTAATGTGGCAGATGAGGCTAAACCCCCATTCGATATATTCTGAAGACCGCTAGTATTGATTGTGGTCGATAAGGCAGTACCGCCACTACTAATATTTTGTAATCCGCTGGCATTAATGACGGCAGCACTATCATTGCCGCCACTAGAAATATTTTCAACACCGCCACTGGAAATAGTTGTGCCTGCTGCAGATCCACCATTTAATAATGTTTGCGTGCCACCGACTAATGTGGCAGATGAGGCTAAACCCCCATTCGATATATTCTGAAGACCGCTAGTATTGATTGTGGTCGATAAGGCAGTACCGCCACTAGAAATATTTTCAACACCGCCACTGGAAATAGTTGTGCCTGCTGCAGATCCACCATTTAATAATGTTTGCGTGCCACCGACTAATGTGGCAGATGAGGCTAAACCCCCATTCGATATATTCTGAAGACCGCTAGTATTGATTGTGGTCGATAAGGCAGTACCGCCACTACTAATATTTTGAATACCACCAACGTTAATAATTTCATTAGAACCGTTACCGGCTAATACTAAATTTTCGATGCCTCCAGAGTTAATGGTTGTGTTTAACGCATTACCCTGCACGTTAACATTCTGAGTGCCGCCGTTGCTAATGACCGTATTAACAGCACTACCACGATCAATCGTAACAATACCGCCACTGGAAATAGTTGTGGAAGAGGCAATACCGGCATTGGATATATTTTGCAGACCTCCGCTGCTGACTTGCGCGGAAACAGCAAGGCCACTGGCCAATATAAGCTGGCTACCCCCACTGGCAATGCTTTGCCCGCCCACAGAACCACCGCTAATTAATGTTTGAGTACCGCCAGGACCAATATTGGTGGCGCTAACAATGGCTCCACCATTGATAACCTGGTTGCCTCCCGATGAAATATTTGCGCTAAGAGCAGAGCCGCCGCTGTAAATATTTTCTACGCCAATATTGGTAATCGCAGCTCCAACAGCAGTACCGCCGGCAGAAATATTTTGAGCTCCCCGTGAAAAAACAACAGTATTAGTTGCTGTACCACCAGAGCCAATAATCTCCAAAGCCCCATCACCGTTGACAACAGTTGATACCGCCACCCCTCCATTCTGGATAGACTGGGAGCCAGCCTGTGTGATCAGGGCATTTGAAGCCGCGCCACCAGAAAAGATGGTTTGAGTACCTGCTGAATTTATGGTCGCACTTTGATCTAGACCACCAGCAGAAATAATTTCAATACCTTGATTATTAACAATGGTATTGGAGGCAATACCGCTGGAAAGGACCGTCTCCACACCGCCGTTATTAATCGTCGTGCTTAATGTAGAGCCGCCAGATGATAAAACCTGAGAGCCTGCCGCACTGAGAGTGCCTGTTAAAGCGATACCTCCATTGATGATGGTTTGGGTGCCGCCAGTAACGAGCTGATTATTAACCGTTGAGTTATTAACCGTACTATCAAATTGAGCCCGAACCGAAGTAATTTGAGTTGCGACAATTAAAATACCGGCACCACGATAGAGTGTCAGCAATAAATTTGAAGGTGTTTTTTTAAGTCGCCGAAACCGGAGAAAAAATCTTTTGAATAGGTTATAGCGATTTTTGAACATGAATCAGGAATAACCTGCTGGGGGTGGAATATAATCATTTTAAATGATTTAAGCCTTTTCCCTGGTTAAAAATCACAATAAAGGCACCCTCCTCAGACCTTGAAATTTGGCATCATTTTTACAGCAAATGGTAAAAATATAAGGGTTAACCCGTGAATCCTTCAAGAACGTTGCGTTTGTGATGGAAGTCCGAGGGTTCCAAGTGAGACGGCCAACGGCGGAAAAGCGGCGTAAGAATCATATTGATCAGCCAAAATGACCCCTGTCGCTACGTCAACCCCAACGTTCTCAAAATGGTAGTTTTGATTTCGACCAAGACCATCACTCCAATTGACCGACTTAAAAACGGGCTGAATTGGATAGTACGTAGAGAGTAACTTTCTAGCACCTTTCGGTGAAACGGAATAACAAAGCGTTCCAAAAACGCGCCCCACTTTTGGAAAAATGAAAGGTAGATGATTGTTTTGAAAGTGAATCAAATCATCTTCTGTACAAATTGACGACTCATTAAACAACGCAGTGACCTCACCAAATCCAGGAAATTGCATTGCAAAATTTAAATCTCGGTTATAGCCCCAGTAAAGCAAATCGAAATTTGGAAATTTTTTCATTGTGCTAGTGATATGCTTAGCAAGATCAGAACGAAAAACGGCGTCGTCTTCTGCAATATGAAAAACCTCTTCTTGCACACTACACCTCTCCCAGAGAGAAAGATGGCTAAATGCACATCCGTATGCGCCAAGAGTGTAATTGGGGTCACCAACAATAGAGCCCGCCGCTTTAAAATGTTCAATATTCAAATGATTGCCATCAATAGCAGAAAACTTCTCAAACTTAAATGGTTTGAATGGATTTCTACTTAAAAATTGAGCATATCTCTCAGGTGTAGATTCTAGGGTTATGACTTGAAATTTCATCAGTTGCCTATGGAGCCAAATTCTTTTCTCGCCTCACCCCATTTAAGAAATTCTCCCATTCCTTAATACGAGTCGGCCAAGTCCAAAATTTATTAAAGTATTGATGCTGCTCATAAAGTTTAATTTGGGTAGAACTAAGCCAATAATCATCAATTGCTTGATTTAGGGCTGCAGCAAAATTTCTAACAAGGTTATTCCAGTTTGAATCAAAATGTACGTACATCGGCCATTCTGCAAGAGTCTCATAAAGCGCCCCCAAATTAGTGGTAACCATTGATAGGCCTGCAGCACCAGCCTCAATCGCAGAGACACAAGAGGTCTCTTCCCATATGCTAGGATAAGCAAAAATATGGGAATCCATCAATGCTTGCCTTACATCCTCATTAGAGGCGTACCCATAGTAATTTACATTGGGCATTTTTTTGGCTCGCTCAAATAGAGGCGAGAAGTGATTTTCAGCGTGGCTGTGAAAATCTGAACCATAAATAATGGTCGATGAGAATATATCTAGCTCAATATCATTGCGATTTAAAAGCTCGAAGGCATCAAGCAAAACAGCGAGTCCACGCCATGGCATAGATGTATAGATTAGCTTGATTTTACGAGGCTTATCGACATATCCGATTGGATCAATAGCATTTTTGATGACGATCGAATTATGCTGCGGTGCGTTAAAGCGATATCGGTATTTTTCATATTGCCAATGGGACACATAGACAAAATAATCAACTTGATCCACGAAACCTGAAACAGCCATATTGGCAATTGCCTCTTGATCAATGTTTACGTGATTCCATAAAATATGCACTTCACCGGGCTGCAGCATGTCAAAATTGGCTGAATTAAGCACGAGATTAATCCCAGCGAAGGCATCTTTCGAAAGACGATCAAACAACCCCTTTCTTACCAACTCAGTGCCCGCCAAAGGCAATGTACTATTACTCTCAACCATCAAACCAAAATCCTAAAGAAAAGAAAACATCAAGAATGGGAAACCGCAATAAAGAAGTGTTCAATGTGTGCATTATTGCTCCTAATGGTAATCCTCACTACCAAGCTTTTATGGAAACGGCAGAACTAATATACTTCTCGCTTAATGACCTCAATCATGAGTGCATTCTAACGCTAAATCAACCAATTTTGGACGGATACCGCACTATCATTCTTGGTTATCAATTTTTACCCGATGATCTTCTGAATAGGCTTTTTGAAAACACAATCATCTTCAACCTAGATCCGATTTACTTCAATACGAATCAATTCTGACATCAGGCTCTAAAATGGTTAAGCAAATATCAGGCTTGGGATTATGCCAACCAGAATATAGACTTCTTGTCCACATTAAATATTAGATCAAAGCTTTTTGAATTTGGATATCAAAGGCATTTGAATAGAATACCTTCGACAGCAAACAAAACTATTGACGTGTTGTTGTATGGATCCCCATCCGATAGAAGACTTCACGTTCTACACGAAATTTCAACCGCCGGTTTTACTACAAAACATGTGTATGGCATCTATGGTAAAGAAAGAGACCTGCTGATCTCGAAGTCAAAAATAATCCTAAACGTCTACTCGGAAAAGTATTCATTGTTTGATTCCGTAAGATGCTTTTACCCAATGACAAATTCAAAGGTGGTTATCTCAGAATCCTCTAGCGACTTAAGGGATGCGCCCATACTTAGGCAAGGGGTCTTATTTGAGGAGTACTCGAACCTAACAGTGCTGATAAAGAATATCTTATCTGATGCAGAGAGATTTAATGAACAAGAAAAAATATCTTTTGAATCCATAAAAAAAATTGATCAAGTCAAAATTCTCTCAAATTTGATTTAAAAAATTAATGGATTTTTTACCTGGAGGAGAGCTCCATATGTGTAAATTGACCGTCATTCTCAATCAAGAAAAAATTATTTTTACGATGAAATTGGATTGATGTGTGGTTGCTACTCAAAATTACTGCCCTCAAAGAACCAAACTCGGCAGTTAAAAAAAGTATTAGTCTGGTCGCAAGGCCAAGATTTCTATATTCTTCTTCAATTACTTCGGTTACGAAATTATTGCCATCTACCTGATTTATAAGGCCATATCCCACCCTTTTCCCACTCAGCCTAACTAAATAAATAGATATATTAGGGGGTCTATTTAAATAAAATTTAAATTGCCTGAGAAGGGTAATTTCTGAATTATCATTAGTCAGATTATGGCAATTTAAGTTGCGCAATCTTCTTAAATAAAGATAATCTGCAAAACTACTGGCTTTGTTTATTTGAACCAAACTGAGATCTTTCATTATGAATAAACCACCTGTCAACGATTTACCACTAATGGAGCCAGACGAGGGCATAGTTCTTTTTTACCCCCACATGCCAAAAAATGCAAAATATATATAAACGAAGTTCTTGATAGCAGATGGATAGGACAGGGGCCCAAGGTTGACCTCTTTGAGCAACGGTTCAAGGAATATCTTGGTCTAAAAGGCGAAGCCCTTGCGGTTGGCTCTGGTACAGATGCGCTTCATCTTGCCTACCTTTTGGCAGGAATACAAGCTGGTGACGAAGTAATTGTGCCACTCTTTACCTGCACGGCCACCTCCATTCCGCTCCTATACATCGGAGCAAAACCAGTATTTGCAGATATTGATCCAAAAACTTTTAATATCCTACCCTCATCAATTGAGAATAAAGTTACCGCGAAAACTAGAGCCATTGTTTGCGTCCACTACGGCGGCCTCCCATGCGACATGGATTCAATAAGAGCAATTGCCAAAAAAAATAATATTCCAGTAATCGAGGATGCCGCTCACTCACTTGGCGCATCATATAACGGAAACAATATTGGAAATATTTCTGAATTCACAATATTCAGCTTCCAGGCAATTAAGCACCTTACAACTGGGGATGGTGGAATGCTTGTTATTTCAGATCCAAACCTGAAAAAAAAGGCCTCACGGTTAAGGTGGTTTGGAATTGATAGGGAGGATAAGCAAAGAGGTATATGGGAAAACGATATCAGAGAAATCGGGTACAAATATCAGATGACTGATCTTGGGGCGGCGTTAGGCCTAGCTGGTCTAGAAGAATTACCTGGGACGCTTAAACATAGAAGATCGCTTTTTTCACGCTACATCAAAAATTTAAAAAATTATTCAGGCGTACAAATTGTCGGGGAAGATGACCCTAAAAAAGTACATGCAGCATGGCTTTTTACAATACTAGTTGAAAGAAGATTGGCCTTACAGTCAAAATTAAGAATGCACGGGATTGAATCCGGACAAACCCATTACAGAAATGATCGATATAGCATCTTCAACAGCAAATCGACTTTTTGCAACATGGATAAAGTGGAAGACAATTACCTAATTCTCCCACTACATACCAAAATGACAATTAAGGATGTAGACAAGATCTGCGATGTAATAAAAAGTGGTTGGTGAGATTAACTGCACCATGAAAGTTGGCATCCTATATTCTGGTATATCGAATGGCAATGAAAAAGATAGAAATTTTTCTCACTGCTTCAAAAATCATGAAAGAATGTTTCTGTCTCACCTGAGAGAATCTCACGATGTAAGTTTATTTTTTTGCACATACGGCGAAAATGAAAGCATTCAAAGCTTAAAAGAGGATTATGATCCAAAAAAAATTTTGGTTCTCCCTTATGAAAATTCCAACCAGGTGAATACAAGGCTCCAAAGCCTATCCTTAATTGAGAATGAAGAATTAGATTTTGTGTTTTGGGTCCGATTTGATACACACTACCTGCTAGAATTTCCCGAGTGGAACATCGATTTCAAAAAATTTAATATTGTCTCCAGAGAAGCGAATGGCTGGTGGGAAAGAAAAAGATATACAAACGATACATTTTTTTGCTTTCCACATTCCCTTTCGAGCAAATTAATTAGTGCAATGATTAATTTGCGCTTATATAAAATGAATGGGGATGGCATCGACTACGACTACAGTCTTCAACATATACATAATCTTTACGCTCAATTCCTAGAAAATGAGCTTCCTCAAAGTTCAATTCATTTTATGTTTGATGATGAACAGCTGAGTGGCCACCGCTTTAATTCGATATGTACAAAACTATATGTTGACTTATATCGAGAAAAATTTAAGATTGACGCTGATGTACTTAGTCGATTTTCCGACCCGAACAACCTAATGAAAATTAACTTTTGAAGTTTTTGTCACAAAGAAAAATATGGGATTTCTATCGGGAGATCAACTTGGTATATCTATGTGACCCAAAATATTTACAAATAGTCCACAAACAAATAATGCGGGAAAATTTACAGAGTCCGGAGCGTGCAAAAAAATGCCACTCTATCTGGATTGGATATAAAAAATAGTTTTAAGAAATTAAAATTCCTTGGCCCGTAGGCAGCGGGAAAATCTTTAAATTTCGTGCATCAGCCCAACCGTCTGCAATTTTTTTATGGGTCCTAAAGTATCCAGCCACATCATAAAACTCAAAAACAACGATGGCGCCGTTTACTAATCTAGAAGAAGCATTATTTAAAATCGTATTTAGGGCGTTTTCAGCAACATTGCCTATTTGAAGATAAGCAATATTTTCAAATAGGCCGCCCCCACCCTCTTTTAGGGTTTGATAATCTACCCTATGTATCTCTGGGGGCATGCAGATATTGAGAGGATTTATGGGTAAATCATATGCACCAACTTCGTCTCCGACGTATATTTTTTTGGGAAACATTTCCTTGTCAAAGTAATTAATAAGGAAATTGACAGATTCTAATGACCCAGAACCAAGGATTAGCAATTCGCCAGGATCCCTCAGGGCATGATAGACGGCGCAAATATGAAGGTAGTGATTCCATGCGCCTGACCTCTCTTCCTCGCTCTTAGCATGCTCCTCGAAAACTACTCTGAAGCGCTCATCCTCAAACATCGAGTTATTACGAAACCACGCAAAAAAGCTATTGCCAAGATAGTAGCCAGGCTCTACTAATGTCTTGAGCTCATTCATGAGCTCATTAAATCTTTCGGGATTTTTAATGCCTACATGCGAAGGGCTAGAAAAATTGATCACCCTATCTAATGGGAGCTCTCCCAATTTGGGGAAAAAGTCATTATGAGGTGGGTGATAAGTAAATCTAGACCACACTCGATTCACCTGATGTAATTTTTCAGAGCAATAGGTTTTGACATTAGACACGGAATCAACAAACTGCTCTTTGATTTCAGCTGCAAAAATTTTATCTATTTTCTTCATCCCCAAATTTTCCTTAAACTCTTTGTCTCGGTAAAGCTCTGTGGCGCATCTTACACATCGAAAGGAATAAAAATACGTCTCCCCGATGGTTTGATTCTCAAAAAACCTCCATACAAATATACCGGGCAAGACTTTTTCTGCTCGCCTGTGAATCTTCTCAAAACCACAATATTCACAGCTTCCTAGCGCCTCCTCGTTAAAAATAGGAATATTTTCCTTTGGCCTGGGAAGATAAGTAGACCACCTTACCCACCCATCATATTGTTTTTTCCAATAACGCTTTCGCTGCCAATTTGCAAAAGGGTAATATGCTAAAAACATCAGCACAGCAATTACTAGAGAGAGCCAGACTAAATGCATTTATTGGCACATTCAATTTTTTCAAGGATATGGAGATCGCTAAACATCTATTTTGTAAGATTTAATATCACTGATTATCTGATTTAATATAGAGCTGTTTTAACGATTTTTAAAAAGACTTTAGAGATTTAAAGAGACACACGAGAGATAGTTTGAATAATATATGGGCATTTCATTAAATTCCTTTTTTACGCAAGGCAATACAAACCCCCAACGTTTTGCCATTATTCGCGTCCAATATAACAAACTTGGGTCTGTAAGCAAGGTGGAACTCAAAAGATCCAGTGGCGATACGCAATTTGATCTGCGCGGCCTTGAATTTGTGCGCTCTGGGAGCCACTCCCCATTACATAACCATGGCAAACAAAAAGGACTTCGCCTAAGTCAATGGTATGAAATTCGATATACCGAATAGCAAATACCCTTCCCCTCAATACCCCCCTCTTTCCCGAAACTATCAACCGACAAGGACACCATCTAGTGCTGTAAGCCATAAAAAGCAGTTCGTTTCGCAAAAAGGCTATTTGCGTAAACGAACTCCTGGAGCATCATCCGGCGTGCCGATAAATTCAATGCCTGCCTCTTCAAAAGCTTTTTGTATTGCATCTAGGGTTTTAGCTTGAGCACCAGGTACGCCCTCACCAGCTTCTAGACGCATCAACGTTGAAAAGGCTACTCCAGAGATTTCAGCAAGCTGCTTTCCTGTCCACTTCAATAGCGCCCTTGATGCACGAATTTGCCCACTTGTAATCAAGTAACTGTTACCTTATAATAGGTAATCATTACTCATTTATAGAGAATGATTATTTAAATTAGGAGAGTAAATATGCTTAATAATCAAGATTTTACACGCGAACGCACCAAATGCCTAGGTGGCTCCGATATTGGCGCCATTTTGGGCTTTTCTAAATACCGCACGGCTTTAGATGTTTGGTTAGAGAAGACTGGCCGAGCAGTTCATAGCGTCAATAACTTACCTGTGCGCTTTGGCTCCTTTGCCGAAGAGTTTGTGGCCTGCGAATACGCTACTCAAACGGGGTTTTCTCTGGTGCATAGCGAAGCTGGAGTGGTTCATCTAAAGTACCCCTTTATGGTCGGTCACATTGATCGGTTTGTTTTTGACTCTGTTGATAGTTCTGATCTGGTTGATGGAGAGTTATTTCATGCTGATGGCCCTTGCGCTGCATCTCATTTACTCGAGTGCAAAACGGCGAGTCCTTTTAATCAATCCGATTGGGGAGAGTTAGGCACCGATGAAGTGCCCATGAGCTACTTAGTGCAATGTCTTTGGTATTTGACCATTACCAATTTAGACAGATGTGATATAGCCGTGCTCTTTGGCAATAGTGATTTTCGAATTTATGAAGTCTATCGGGATAAAAAACTCGAAGACCTCATTATGAGTAAGGCAGCTGCCTTTTGGCATGATTATGTTTTGGCAGATACGCCACCACCGGCGCAAAGTGAGTCAGACTATCAACACCTGTTTAACAAGGAAGTGGCTGGTAAAACTGTGGAAGCCGATTCCACAGTTTGTGAATTGACGAAAAAGCTTGGTTTACTCAATAGCGAGATTAAGTCTAAAGAACTCGAAGTCTCGCAAATCAAGCAAACCATTATGGGAACCATGGGAGAAGCGGAGCTACTGACCTATCAAGGACAAGTACTCGCTACCTGGAGAAGTCCTAAGCAAAGCTATCGCCTCGATGGCAAACGCCTAGAAGCTGAGCATCCGCAGCGCATTCCCCAGTATCAAGTGCCGATCCAAACATCAAGAAGATTGGTGATTAAAGAGTTAGCGTTTAAAGCATTTACCAATACATAAGAGGCTATATATGAAACCTCAACCAAACTCTAGAAAATTGGGTAAACGTACCTTTACTCTTAAAGAATTGGCCCAGCGCGATTTTGCGACTTCCCCTAAAGCAGTCTCAGACGATCTGACTGATACTGCCCCGATCTTTAATCTAGTCCATATCCAAGAAGATCTAGAAGGTCTGTCAAGTGATGAAGCTACAGCGCCAAAGGTAAAGATGGTTGACTCAGAGCAACACCCAAGCATTGCGATGCCAATCGATTTGATCAAGAGATTAATTGATAAGGAGGTAGAACAAACAGCCGCGCAATTGGGTCTTGAAATTGCAGAACTGAAAGCGTGGCTTGATATGCAAGTGATGACTCCGGCGCTCACGCTATTGGCTCTATTACGTATAGCGAGAACCTATGATCTCGATCCTTTACAAGAAGAAGTCGCTCTAGCCCTGTATGACGATAGTCATTGGCAAGCTTATATTACGGTCGAAGGCTACTCTAAGTTACTTAATAGACACCCTGCTTTTGATGGCATCACCTTTAATCAATCGGAAGAAACCACCAATGGTATTCCGCTTTGGATGGAATGCGCGATTTATCGTAAAGATCGCTCCAAACCGATTGTGGTTAGAGAATACTTTGAGGAAGTTAAGGGGGAGCAAGCGATTTGGCAAAAGATGCCTAGAAGGATGTTAAGACACCGGGTGATGCAGCAGTGTGCGCGGTTGGCTATCTCATGAGCCTACAAATATAAGCCCTCATGGGGGGGTGATTTGGATGATCTAGAGCGTAATAAGAATAAACTGGCATATACAGGTTAAGATTTCGTATGAACTTCACTGTTAGCACCCCGATTTCCTTTGATTACCCCCAGCAAAATGCTGCTGGGGCAACATGTACTGCCAAGGCTTGGGCTAAGACTCCTCCCCACTTATCTGGTCCCGATAAAGCCTCTGCGATTGCACGAATCAAGCAGTTATTAATAGAAAAAGATGCTGCGCTGATTGCGCACTACTATGTCGATGGCGATATTCAGGATCTAGCTCAAGAAACTGGTGGATTTGTGGCTGACTCACTCGAGATGGCCCGTTTTGGCAAAAACCACCCTGCCAAGAATTTGGTCGTAGCTGGGGTTCGCTTTATGGGTGAGACTGCCAAGATTCTGAGTCCTGAGAAAAGGATATTCATGCCCGATCTGGAAGCTACCTGCTCTCTAGACCTTGGTTGTGACGCTACTGAATTTGCTGCATTTCGGGCCTTACATCCCGATCGCGAGGTCGTTGTTTATGCCAATACTAGCGCAGCTGTCAAAGCACAAGCAGATTGGATGGTCACCAGTTCATGTGCATTAGCGATCGTTCATCAACTCAAGCTTGAGGGTAAGAAAATTCTGTGGGCACCTGATCGTCATTTGGGCCGCTATATCCAAGAGCAAACTGGTGCCGATA
>Ga0194037_1002598_pt1 | contig 11792 bp, 12 predicted proteins | sample JunL306m_MetaG_FD_148653 | JGI IMG/M metagenome (GOLD analysis project Ga0194037, IMG submission 148653) | Anoxic zone freshwater microbial communities from boreal shield lake in IISD Experimental Lakes Area, Ontario, Canada - Jun2016-L304-6m | ecosystem: Environmental > Aquatic > Freshwater >...
CACCACGTTACAACTACGCGCCCCATCCCATGGTCAGCGTGACCTGGGGAATTCCATTGGCATTTACCGATATGCCTCTCGCTTTTGAAGGCTTTGCAAGCTTCATTTCCGAAAAAGGCAAAAACGAGTTTGGTGGCGATACGGCGCCTGAGACCAATGTGGACATGCAAGTGATGTATGACCTGAGCGGTGCGCTGGGCGCCAAGCCCAAGACCTTCCGCCTCGGCGCCGAATACCAATACTGGAACAACAAGTTTGGCAACGACTACACCAACGCGTATTACAAAGGCGGCGCCCAGGCCAAGACCTGGATGGTGCGCGGCGAATACCACTTCTAAGCGCGCTGAGGGCTGTCGCCAAGGGCAGTAAAACCCTTGGCGAACTGAAGCCTAAGGTGCCAGCAGCCCGGAGATATCCACCTGTGCAGCGATGGCTGCCACTTGCTCGTCGCTCATGCCGAACTTGGCTTGCATTTGCCTTAATCGGATACGTTCTTCGTCTGTGACCACGCCATCGGCGAGCACTTCGCGAATTTCCCTTTCGTACATGGCCTCACGCCGCAGAACCTGAGCGGTGTAAGAGGTCGAAACCACCCCGGTAAGGACAGCGGCCAGTGCGATCGCCAAGACTTGGGTAAATATGACCAAAGCGGTCCCGAGATAGGTTACGGGATCCACATTACCCCAGCCCGAGATGATGGTGAGAATGAACCAGTGCATGGCAGCAGGGATCGATGGAAATATCTCGGGCTGTGCGTGGCCTTCAAGAATGTAAATCAGCGATGAAAAAAGGAGGCAACTGATAAACAGCAAAAACATGGCTGAAATAAAGGAATCGCGCTCCTCCTTGATGGCTTCAAACATGTCGTTCAACGCACTGTTGTACCGGGATAGTTTGAAAATGCGCAGTAGCCGGCAAAGTCTCAGCGCTCTCAAGTCCGCGCCGGGCATCAGCAACTGAAGAAAAAACGGGGCGGTGCTGATGAAGTCAATTGCCCCGTAGGTGCCAAACAGGTACTCCTTGCGCCCGCGCCAGGAGCCGCCATCCTCGTTCCGGTATTTTGCACCGAACGACCACACGCGCAGCAGATACTCGATCGTGAATACCGCGACGCTGGCAATATCAAACCAATGGAAATAGACGCCATACGCTTGGTGCAAGGCTTGCTCGGACTCCAAAATAATGAACAGAACGTTGGTCACGACCATCACAGCAAGAAAAGCCTCACAAGTTTTGCTGGCTTTGTCAATGACGGCGGCGTCCAGAATCTCAAATACTCGCCGTCGGATTGGCTGGGCCGCCAGGGGCAGAGGAAGTGTGCTGGCGAGAGTCATAGGCATGGTTATTTTTTCTTGTCAGATGCGGTGGGCAGTGCGGCAGGGGGGCCGTCCGTGAGTCTGAATTCTTCCAAAACCCGTCCCACTTGGCGTTGGTACGCTGCCTTTTTGCGGATGATTCGGTTGGTGAATGCCGAGGCGACAATTCCAGTCATGATGGCCGCGACGCATACGCCAAGAAAGCCGGTCAGCAATGCAATGACCTCACCCGCCTTGGTCACGGGTTCGACGTTGCCGTAGCCAGAGGTAATGGTGACGATGGACCAGTAAATGGCGCGTGGGATGGAGCCAAAATATTTGGGCTGCTCTGCGCCTTCTGCAAAATACATCAGCGAACCGGACACGAGTGTCGCCATGAGCAGAAGAAATGCGGCTGAACCAAAGGCCCGGCTTTCGGAGCGGACGATGCGTGCCAAGTCCTGCAGCGCGGTGTTGTATTTGGAAAGTTTGAGTATTCGCAACAGGCGCAATACTCGCAACATGCGTAGATCCAATGCCGGGAAGAAAATCTGCAAATAGTGCGGTGCGGTGGCAACGAAGTCCACCAGTCCGAAGGGGCTGAACATATATTCCCGGCGACCTTTCCAGGGGCCACCCTGGTCTGTGTCGTAACTAGCGCCCAGGGACCACACGCGTAACAAATACTCTGCCGTGAAAAACATCACGCTCCAGGATTCAAGCTCAGCAAAGAAAGCGCTGTACTGCGCATGAACCTCAGGAACCGAATCCATGACGACGGAAGAACAGTTCATGAGCACAACGCAGGTAATCAACCATTCCACATAACGGCTGACCCTGTATTTGGGTGATCCGCTCAGGATCTCCATGGTTGCCGTTCTAATGCTTGTAAGTGTGCTCACTTGTGCGTCTCATGGTTTTATTTGGCATGTACGTCAGTCGGGCAAGGCGCAGCACCCATTCAGGTAACTTACCTGTGCAAATCCCCAAGATGCAAGTGCCCGTATAGTTTGCTTAAGAACACCGACCCGGTGCGGGCCTTTGCCGCATCCCGTAGGGAGGATTGTCACTGCGTAGCCCTGATCTTGGCGCGCCAAGACGCACTCAATGACATCATCGTCATTTTCTAAGTATTTATTACCCACTTGTAACCCAACGCAAATTCGCGTGGTGGCGCGGTGCACGACGCGTGTCGTTTTTTGGAGCCTGGGTTGGCTGGCGCGTTAAAAGAGCGGCCAGCGCAAACTCGCGCGCTGCCGCCCTGATCGACCGGGGCGCCTGGCTAGACTTTGCCCTGGATTTGGTGCCAAAGAACCAATTCGCGCTCGGACAAGCCCTGCGTTTGGGCTGCAACTTGCTTGAACTTCTCGGCGTCGGTCAACATGGCCAGCTGCCTGATCTGGCTGAGCAACGATTTGTAGTGCTCCAGCGCAAACTCGGGTCGTTCAGCAATTTTGTTGATGGGGAGCTGGCTGAACTTCTCTTCTTTTTCCATTTCCTGCTGAATCAGTGATATCAGCGCATTCACTTCTTCCTCGCTCAAATGAAGCCGCTTCGCTTCGGCTCGGATGATTTCCACCTCTTCCGGGCTCAGTTTTCCGTCCTTCATCATTTCGTAGAGCTCGCGTTTTAGGGCCTCTCGCTCTTTAACCAATTCATCGCTAAAAGCCGAGGAAAGTAGCGCCGCCGGAATGGCAAAAATGCCGATACCGATAAATGCAAGTACCACCGTCATAAAGCGACCGGGCCCGGTGATTGGCGAAATATCGCCATAGCCGACCGAAGCCAGCGTGACCACTGCCCAGTAAATAGACGTGGGAATGTTTTCAAATTTGTCCGGCTGGGCGTCGTGCTCGAACAGATAGCCCAGGGATGCGGTCAGCACCACCATCAAAAGCATGATGAACGCTGCGCCACTGATGACAGGCCACTCGCGCTTTATAACCTTGCCCAAAATGGCCGTTGCGTCATTGCCCCGCGTCAGCTTGAGCAGACGAGACAGACGAAATACCCGCAAGAAACGCAAGTCGAGAAGGTGATGCAGGAATACTTCCAAGAAGAAGGGCAATATTGCCAAGAAATCGATTATGGTTGAGGGCACGGTGGCCTGCTTGAGACGGCCTGAGATCGCATTCTTGAACCCGGGCTCCTCCACGCAAGAATACATGCGCATGCAGTACTCCAGCGAAAAGATACCCACAGCGACCGCGTCCAGAATGGCAAATTCCGGGTTGAGCATATAGGACACGCTGTGCACCGACTCCATCACAACTGCCATCACCGAAATCAGGACAAACACCGCGATGAATGAATCAAAAAGCCCCTGCATCTGGCCGCCGTAGGGGCTTACAAATACCAGGGCATGGATACGCTGGCGGAAACTGCGTCCGGCGTTGTCTTTCACAAATTGCTGGTAGGCCGGAATGACGATGCGAAAAAGCTTGAGCATCCGCAGCAAACGCAGAAAACGCAAGACGCGCAAGTCCACCGGTATAAATGCTTGCAAGTAAAACGGTGCGACGGCCAAAAAGTCAATGACCGCAAATGGACTCGAAATATAGGCCAGCCGCGCATATTTTTTTGCTTTGAACTCCTCGTCTTCCGGAGCCAGGTAAAAACGCACAAAATATTCCACCGTGAAAACCGCCACGGAAACAATATCAAAGTAGTGGAACCAGTGCTTGTAGGGCTCATATACCGCAGGCACGTGCTCAAAGAGCATTACGCCCAAATTCGCGACAATCAGCAAACCGATCCACTTGTCGACCACTTTTTGCAGGTTGCCACTGATTTTTGGATCCAATAGCCAGGCGTAAAGCCATTTGCGCAAGGGCAGGTCCCTTGAAATATGCGCTGGCTCGTCCTCGCCCGAGACAAGGGCCTTGGCATCAATGTCTTTTAAAGAGATGTATATTTTGTTTTCCATGGCCGTCCTTAGAAGTCAAACTCGGCAATCTTGATTGCGTAAGAGCCCTTGTCGCAAATCGAGACGCGAAGCTGCATCTTTTCTCCAATGCTGTCTGTCTCTAGCAATGGCGAGTTCACGTAAGGTACGGACGAGCCCGGTGGGGTCGCGACGAGTTTTTCAATCATGATGGTTCCAGGTAACTCGCTGTCCGTAGGAACGCACGCGGGTACAAATTTGGGCGCCACATGGAAAAATGGATTGACCATTTTTGCGAACGGCGGCAACGCCATCATTTTTTCTACACAGGCGCCCCATGTGGATGCCACAGCAGGCGAAGGTTTCTCTGCGACCTTGGGCGCTTCCTCTTGCGCCGCACCCAAGGCGGACTCGTCCAGGGCTTCTGCCGCAACATGTACGGCGGGGTGTTCTGCTTCCACGTGCTTGAGTCCTCCTGCGCACGCAGCGATTTCGAATTCGGGTGTAAAGCGTTTGGTACCGGCCTCGGTGAGCCATGCCACCAATTCCTCGCCGTTTCGCTTTGACTCCTCGGTTTTCATGGCTTCTTCAAACGCCAGAATCCCGATCCAGACCACTGAAACCAAGACCGTAAGCATGACGCAAATGAACATAAAGTCACCCACCGTCAACTTTAGGCCTTGTTCCGCAGGACTCTTTATATTGCTTGTTGCCATGTGATTTGCGTGGAGAGAAGTGGAACAAAAAGCGCCGTTTTCAATAGTGAAAGGCGTTTATACGATGAAACTATGATATTCGCAAAAATAGAGTTTTGAATGCGAACTTGTAGCAAATAGTCGTTCCCGTCGCCATGCCGAATTTGCTAGTGCGATGCTCTGGCGCGTTGACGTCTTAGTCGCCGCGCATCCTCAGGTTCCCTGCGAACCCCGGTGCGCCCAGCCCGTGGTGCGCTTCTCAATGAAGCTAAACAGCTCGTACATGGCCATGGCCATGGTGCCCACCACCAGCAAGCCGGCAAAAGCCAGGCCCATTTGCATGGCCGAGCCGGCAGAAATCAGCAGGTAGCCAATGCCTTCGTTGGCCGCCGTCATCTCCGAGACTGTGGTGCCCACAAAAGCCAGCGTGATGGCGACTTTGAGTGAGCCATAAAAATAAGGCATGGACCGTGGCAGCCCCACCTTGACCAGCACGTCCCAGCGCTTGGCGCCCAGCACGCGCAGCACGTCTTCGAGCTCAGGCTCCAGCGTGGCCAGGCCGGTGGCGATGTTGACCATGATGGGGAAGAAGCTGATCAAGAACGCCGTCAGAATCGCCGGCCCCGCGCCAATGCCAAACCACACCACCAAAATCGGCACAAAAGCCGCCTTGGGCAGGGCGTTAAACGCCGTCATCAGCGGGTAGACGGCCGCATAGGCCAGGCGCGAGCTGCCAATCACAAAACCCAGCAGCACCCCCACCACAATGGCAATGCCAAAACCCACCATCGTGACCCAAAACGTGCGCCAGGCGTGGCCGCCTATCAAACCCCGGTATTCCCAAAACTGGGTGGCGATGCGCGATGGGCTGGGAAAAATGAATTCGGATACCGCAAACGCGCTGCAAATCGCCTGCCACAGCAGCAAGACCGCCAGCAGCAGCACCCAGGGCGACCAGGTTTCCAGTTGTTTTTGCGTCATGGCGTGCTCCCGGTGGCGGCGGTTTGGTTGTTGCGCGTGGCGCCGATGTGGCCGCGCAGCTCGTGCACGATGTCGGTGAATTCGCGGGTGTAGGTCAGCTCCAGGTCGCGCGGCCGCGGCAGATCTATGTGGCGTTTGACCACAAAGCGCCCCGGGCTCTTGCTCATCACATACACCGTGTCGGCCAGAAACACCGATTCGCGCAGGTCGTGCGTTACCAAAATCACGTTGAACTTTTGCTCGGTCCACAGGTCGCGCAAGATGCACCACAGGTCTTCGCGGGTAAACGCATCCAGCGCGCCAAAGGGCTCGTCCAGCAGCAGCATCTTGGGTTCGTGGATGAGTGCGCGGCAAATGCTGGCGCGCTGCTGCATGCCACCCGAGAGCTGCCAGGGAAATTTGTCCTCGTAGCCGCCCAAGCCCACTTTTTGCAATAGCGCGCGGGCGCGTGCTTCGTATTCCTTGCGCTTGGCTTTGAAGTTGCTGCGGTAGGGCTCCACAATCTCCAGCGGCAGCAACACGTTTTCCACCGTGGTGCGCCACGGCAAGAGCGAAGGCGCCTGAAACGACATGCCCGAGATCTTGAGCGGCCCGGTCACCGGCGCGCCGTCGATCAGGATGCGGCCTTTGGACGGCATTTTCAGGCCCGTGGCCAGCTTCATGAAGGTGGATTTGCCGCAGCCCGAGGGCCCGACGATGGCGATGAACTCGCCCTGGCGCACCTGCAGGTCAATCGCCTCCACCGCAAAGTGGTGCTGGGCCTGCAACTCGGCGTTGTAGGCCAGCCAGACGTCCTGAAAATCAACAAACCAGCCGGGATCGGGATTGTTCATGGTGCGCGCAGTCGGGTTTATTTCTTGGGCAAGACGTTGAGTTCGGCCTTGGAGGGCAAAAAGCTGGGGTTCCACACCGCGTCCGGGTTGATGCGGGTTTTGGTGTTGAAAGCGTCCGAGACCTGCGAGGCCATCAGCGCCAGGCGCGGGCCGTTGGCTTGGCCAAAACCCTCAGTGCGGGCGTTGGCGCTGTTGATGGCGGTGTCAATGGCGAGCTGCAGGCGACGGGTTTCGAGCTCGGCGTTGATGATGCCGTCACGCGCCTTGACATCGGCCACGGCAGCCGCCGGGTTGCCGATCACGTCTTTCATGCCCCTGGCAAACGCAGCCAAAAAGGCTTTCACGGCGGCCGGGTTTTCTTTGATCAGCTTGGGCGAAGCGATGATGGCGTTGCCATAAAGCTTGACGCCATAGGCCGGGTAGGGCAGCACCACCACGTCTTCAGCCTTGACGCCACGCGCCTCCAGGTTCAGCAGCGAGGTAAAGGTAAAGCCGGTAATCGCGTCCACGTCGCCGCGCGCGAGCATGGTTTCGCGCAGCGGCGGGTCCATGGCAATCCATTGCACTCCGTTGACCGCATTGGCCTTGGCAAAAATCGGAAACGCGCGTCGGCCGGCGTCAAACACGGGCGCGCCGAGTTTTTTGCCGCTCAGATCGGCCGGCGTCTTGATGCCGGATTTTTTGAGCGCCATAACCGAAGCGGGCGTGTCGTTGTAAACCATCATCACCGCCACGGGCTTGTTGGGCGCGTCGGCATTGTTGGCATGGAACTCCATGAGCGCGGCCGTGTCGGCAAAGCCCATGTCGTAGGCGCCTGACGCAACCCTTGTTACCGTGCCGCCCGAGCCGTTGCCTGCGTCAATGGTGACGTCGAGCTTGGCGTCTTTGAAATAGCCCTTGGCCGCCGGTGTCAGGAACAGCGCCGCCGGGCCTTCAAAGCGCCAGTCGAGCTGGAACTTGATGGGCGTGGTTTGCGCCAGGGTGGCGCTGGTGGCCAAGCTGGCGGCGGCCAGTGCCAGGGCGTGCAGAAAAAACGGTGTTTTCATGGTGGGGAATTCCTTGCGTTTTGCGGTAGTGGTGCGGCTTTGGTTCAGTAAAAAATGCTAGCAACTTTGGTGCCGGTTTTGAAAAAGGCCGGGGGAATTATTGAAATCAATCCATCCATCTGCGTGGCGCGCCGGGCGCAACCGGGCTGGCCGGGAGAAGATGTATACACTTTCCCGCATTGACCACCCAGCCGCTTTTGAAGGAGACGCCCCATGGGCCTGAGTACCCACGTTTTGGACACCATGCACGGCAGCCCCGCAGCGGGTATGGCGGTTGCGCTTTTCACCACGTCTGCGCAGAGTGGATCGGCCACCTTGGTCAAACGCATGGTGCTCAACGCCGATGGACGCGACCCGGACGGCCTGTTGTTTGATACGCAAAGCCTGCAAAAAGGCACCTACCGCCTGGTGTTCGATGTGGCCGCGTACTTTCGCGCCCGGGGTGTGGACCTGCCCGACCCCCCGTTTTTGAACCAGGTGAGCCTGGACTTTGGCGTGGCCGATGTCAGCCAGCACTACCACGTGCCGCTCTTGGTCAGCCCCTGGAGTTATTCCACTTACCGTGGCTCCTGAATGGGGCGCCATGTTGCGCAAGCGGCGCCCAGCAGGGGCCTAGAGTTGGCCTTCGGACAAGGTGTCGAGCTGAAAACGCCCGGTCTTGTGCCACAGCCAGGTGTCGGTGTAGGTCACTTTGCCCATGCGGACTGGCGCCGGGTAGGGCGCTGCAGCGCGGACGGTGCGCTCGATTTCGGCCATGATGGCGGGCATGTGGCTTGGCGCACGCATCCAGCGCACGTCGGTGACAGCGCCCTGGTGGTCAATGTCCACCTGCAACACGCCCACGGCCTGCAGCAGCGGCGGCATCTTGCCTTGGTAGATGCGTTCGCGCAGGCGCTCGTAGAGGTGGGTCGCTGCATCACGCCGGTAGTCGCGCGGGGTGCCCGCCTGGGATACATACGTTGGCACCACCACAGCAGGCGCTGCGGGTGGCACGATTGCCACCGGAGCGGCGGGCGCGGGGGCTACGGCGACCGGGGCGGGCGCCGGTTTGACGGCCACCGGAGCGGGTGCAGTAGCGCAGCCTGCCATGATGCTGGCAATAAGCACGCTACCCAAGGCCTTGCCGCGCTGGCGCAGCCACAGGCGCGAAAATGGAATAACGGTCATACGGTGTCTCCGAAAGCGATTGTGTTTATGGTGGACCAGAACTCCGTGCAAGGCGACCCATGCAGCGTTTGATCGCGCAATTCTTCTCGCAACTGGCGAACAGTAACGCCATTTTGGTGCGCGTGCAAGCCACCCAAGGCTCGGTGCCGCGCGAAGTGGGTGCCTGGATGGCGGTTTTTGCGGACTGCACGGTGGCCACAGTAGGCGGCGGTCGCCTGGAACTTGACGCCATTGCCCATGCGCGGGCGCTGCTGCAAAACCCCAGTTTGGAGCGACTCCAGCATTACCCGCTAGGCCCGAGCCTGGGCCAGTGCTGCGGGGGCCACGTCACGCTGGCGTTTACCCCGGTCAGTGCGCAAGACCAGGCGGCGCTGGCGCTGCAGTTGCGCCCACCCCAGATGACGGTAGCGGTGTTTGGCAGTGGCCACGTAGGCACCGCCATTGTGCGGGTATTGGGCTTGTTGCCCGTGGACCTGAGCTGGATCGATAGCCGCGACCAGCCCTTCCCGCCCGATCTGCCTGAAGGCGTGCACTGCGAACATTCCAACCCGGTGCAAGGCGCGGTGGCGCATCTGGTGCCGCACTCACGCGTGTTGGTCATGAGCTTTAGCCACGCCGAAGACCTGGACATTGTGGAAGCCTGCCTGCGGCGCCAGCGCGCCCAGGGCGACTTGCCCTTTATTGGCTTGATTGGCAGCAAAACCAAATGGGCCACGTTTCGCCACCGGCTAGAGGCCAAAGGCTTTAGCGCCGCAGAGCTGGCGCATGTCACCTGCCCCATCGGCATAGCGGGCATCCACGACAAGCGCCCCGAGGTGATTGCGGTGGCAGTGGCGGCGCAGTTGTTGCTAGTTTCTGCCTAGGCGGCGCGAGGCGATCGGCACTGCCTACAATTTCCCCCACTGGAGAACCCCCGCATGGAATCGTATTTACTGGATTGGGCCAATTTGCTTTTGCGCTGGGCGCATGTGGTCACGGCCATTGCCTGGGTGGGGTCCTCGTTTTATTTTGTGTTTCTGGACAGCAGCCTCACGCCGCCTGAGGACGAAGACCTCAAGCGCCAGGGCGTGAGCGGTGAGTTGTGGGCGGTGCATGGCGGGGGCTTTTATCACCCGGTCAAGTTTGCGGTGCGCCCGCCGCAGCTGCCCGGCCACCTGCACTGGTTTTATTGGGAAAGCTACAGCACCTGGCTGACCGGCTTTTCGCTGTTCACCATTTCTTATTTGTGGAACGCCGGTACTTATCTGGTGGACAAATCGGTGATGGACTGGTCGGCAGGCGCGGCAGTGGCCGTTGCGCTGGGCTTTTTGGTGGTGTTTTGGCTGGCCTATGACGCGCTGTGCCGCATTTTTGGCCAGCGCGAGGGCGGCGACCGCATTGTGGGCGTGCTGGTAGCGCTGCTGGTGTGCGCGGCGGCCTGGCTGGCCTGCCACTGGTTTGCCGGGCGTGCGGCCTTTTTGCTGGTGGGCGCCATGATCGCCACCAGCATGAGCGCCAACGTGTTCTTCTGGATCATCCCCGGCCAAAAAACCGTGGTCGAGAGCATCCGCGCCAACCAGCCGGTGGACCCCATCCACGGCAAGCGCGGCAAGCAGCGCAGCGTGCACAACACCTATTTCACGCTGCCGGTGCTGTTTGCCATGCTCAGCAACCACTACAGCTTTACCTATACCAACCCGTACAACTGGCTGGTGCTCATTGCCATGATGTTTGCGGGCGCAGCCATCCGCCAGTTTTTTGTGCTGCGCCACGGCTTCAAGCTCGCACGCAATCCGCACCCCTGGCCGTATGCGGCGGTCGGTGTGCTGGCCATTGTGGGCGTGGTGGTCGCGCTGGCCCCGGCGCCCCGGCCTGCGATTGAAGCGCAAGCGTCAGCGCCCGTGGGCTACGCCACCGTGCAACCGATATTGGCGCAGCGCTGCTATACCTGCCACGCCGAGCAGGTGCAGATGAAAAATGTGCGTCTGGATTCGCCCCAGGCCGTGGCCCTGCATGCCCAAGGTATTTACCAGCAGGCGGTGGTGACCCGCGTGATGCCCATGAACAACGCCACCCAGATCACCGAGGCCGAACGCGAAACGCTCAAGCGCTGGTTTGAAGGCGGGGCGAAGCTGGACTGATCAGGCCGCAGGCACGCCGTGGTCGTAGGTGGACACGCCGCTGTGCTGCGGCCAGCGGGGCAGGGTGCCCAGGCCCAGCAGCCCCAGCGCCATGCCGATGTGCAACAAGTCGCCGGGCACCAGCACGCCAGCCACTGACACTTTGGCGGCAAACAACACCAGACCGGCCAGCATCAGTGCGCCGGCCAGCGCGCCGCGCCACAGCCCGGCGCGTGCCAGTGTCAGCACGATGGCGATAACAGACAGCACGGCCAAGCCATCGGCTACGACCCGCTTTTGCCCGGCACCCACAATCAGCACGCCCAACACCGCCATGGCACACATAAAAATCCAGGCAAAGCGCGTGCTGCGCGTCACCAGCGCGTCTGGCCAAACTATGGCCACCGCCAGCAGCGGAAATGCCGCCATGGCGCCCAGCATGGACGCGAATTGGTGCCAGGTGGGCAGCGGGTAGATGCCCGAAAAACGCAGCACCCCCAGCAAGGCCGCTGCAGCAAACAGCGCGCACGCCAAACGCAGGGCGACCGGCGCCTGCGTACGGCTGGCGAGCCACAGGCTCACCAAGGCCAGGAATCCGTCGGTAAAAGCCATACTAGACATGGGCCGCTCCTCGCACGCGGGGGTGCAGCCAGGCGTAACCGAGCGCGCCATAGACCAGCACCATGGCGCCTGAGAAGCTGAAACGCTGCACCGGCGTAAAGCCTTTTTGGGCAAACAAGAAATACATCAGCAGCACCGAGCCGATCACGGTGGCAGCCAGCGCCACCTGGC
>Ga0194037_1002600_pt1 | contig 11788 bp, 10 predicted proteins | sample JunL306m_MetaG_FD_148653 | JGI IMG/M metagenome (GOLD analysis project Ga0194037, IMG submission 148653) | Anoxic zone freshwater microbial communities from boreal shield lake in IISD Experimental Lakes Area, Ontario, Canada - Jun2016-L304-6m | ecosystem: Environmental > Aquatic > Freshwater >...
GATGGATGGCTTTGAATTTATCGAACGCATTCGTAGCAATGGAGATAACACTCCTGCGCTCATGCTCAGCGCGCGTGCAGACCGCGCAGATATAACGCGTGGACTTACTCTCGGCGCAGATGATTATGTGACCAAGCCATTCGGCCTAGAAGAGTTGGTGTTGCGAATCAAGGCAATTCTGCGCCGTTCACAATTCACTGTGGTTACCCCAACAAATTTATCCTGTGGTCCAATCACGCTCGATAGCGATTCACATCAAGTAACTTTCAATGGCGAGAGAGTTGAATTATCTCCAACAGAGTTTCGCCTGCTGCACGTGCTGCTGGAAAGTAAAGGCCGCGTCCTGAGTAAGACCTATCTGCTCGATGAAGTATGGGGAATAACCTTTGAGTCCGAGAGCACAGTTGTAGATACCTATATCTCTTACCTGCGCAAGAAGTTACACCGCGAAGGCTTTGAAGGAATACGCACAGTCAGAGGAGTCGGATTCCAGCTACAAGCGGAGAAGAAGTGAAATTCTCCTCGTCCACTCGCATCAGTATCGTCACGATCTTCTTTCTCACTCTGATCACTGTTGGTCTTGGCGGATTCTCAGTTCTGCACTCTCAAGGAACTGAGATCGCCCAAGTAGATGCTTCGCTCGAATATGTTGCAAAGAGCGCTTACGACAATCCGCAACAACCGTTGAGCGCTGCGCTCTATACCCTTGAACAATCGAGCTTCGATATGTCGCTGACATTTCTGAGCCATGATGGGCAAGAGTCAATCATTAACGAACCGCACTTTGCATATCTGGGTGCGCCAGATCGTCCCATCATTGAAAAGGCTACCGTTCGACCAGTTCGCGTCGCCGGTCCTACGCCAATTCGACTTCGTGCGGTGCAACTTGAGGGCGGTGATTACCTTCTTCTAGCGCAGTCAACCAGCACCATTGATAGTAATTTCCGTGGGAACTTAAAGTCTTTAGGCATCTTTACCTTCGGGATAGATCTTGTCGCATTCTTCATCCTCTTTATCTTCTTCCGGCGTAACAATCGACGCGATGAGTTGGCTTCTCTGGCTCGCATGCAGGAATTTCTTGGTGATGCTTCACATGAACTTCGTACGCCATTGACGGTTATCAAAGGTTATGTCGAAATGCTGAGCAAAAATCAATTACGCGAAGATGCCGATAAAGCACGAGCCTTTGATCGAGTTGGCACTGAGATAACTCGCATGGAATCTCTGGTCCGTGATTTATTGTTGCTTGCTGAGCTCGGCGAAAGTGGCGCCCGCGATATCGATCGCTTAGATCTCAGCGAGATCATCAATGCGCATGGAAGTGATTTCATCACGCTCAACCCACAGCGCCAAGTCACACTATCAATTACTGACAATATCTATATCGACGCATCTCGTGATTACATCTCACGCTTCATACAAAATGCACTCACCAATATTGCTCGCCACACCACACCAAACGATGCAGTGGCAATCTCGCTCAGTAGCCACGGTAAAGGCGCACAGCTGGTAATCGAAGATGCTGGGCCAGGTCTGCCCGAATCGGCTTATCGCGAAGATATTCGCTCCCTTAATCGCTTTGATAAATCCCGATCACGCGATGCAGGTGGATCTGGACTAGGTATGAGCATTATCTCTGCAGTGATCCAGAAACTCGATGGCACCTTATCGCTGCGCAAGAGTGCGCTTGGCGGGCTCGCTATCGTGGTCGTATTACCTATCGCTAAAGACTAAACTCGTCACTATGAACGAGGCGTCGCTCGAGGAGACATTTCTCGAATGTGAAGCGCTCTTTGCAGATACCCAGTCATTGGTACGCGTTGTCCTATCAGGGCGTCGCAGAAATATGCAGACTCCACACGAGCGAATTGATATGCGCCCCATCGCCCTGAAAGATGGTCTGCATATTCAAGTAAGCCATAGCGATGGTCGTCAGATGACGACAAAGAATTACCAGCCAGCGCAAGCTCCCTTTAGGCAATTAATCCGCAGTGGATATGCCAATCTCTTACTCGAACACACAGGAGGATCGCTCAGTCTTCGTATTACAAAGAAGGGAGAGCCTTTAGTACATCGAGAGAAATCGAAGAATGAACAAGATCTTTCACACGATCGAACTAAGCAACGATTACTGGATCCTTCAGATCCGTTCTTAATTGCCGTTGGTATCTCAGATACTGATGGCAAAGTTAAGCCAAGTAAGAGCGATAAATACCTGCAAGTTGAAGAGTTTTTACGACTACTTGTGCCGACGCTCAATTCAGCAATTTCAGCAGGCCACATCCACCAACCTACAGATGAAAATCCTCTGACGATTGCCGATCTCGGTTGCGGCCATGCCTATCTGACATTTGCAGCTCATCAATATCTGCGTAATCAGAATATTCCAGTAAAGGTGATAGGCATCGATGTGCGCACTGCCGCGCGAGATCGAAATAACGAGATTGCCCGCCAACTCGGTATCTCTTCTACAATCGAATTCCGAGCTGAAGAGATTGCAGATACTCATTTAGCGGGTGCAGATATTGCTATTGCATTACATGCCTGTGATACCGCAACTGACGATGCCATTGCTTGGGCTATCAATTCCGATGCTCGCCTTGCGCTGATTGCTCCGTGTTGCCATCACGATATTCAAGCCCAGATGAATGAGATTCCCGAGCCATGGTCTTTACTTACCCGCAATGGCATCATGAAAGAGCGGTTAGGAGATCTCTTGACCGATGCACTACGAATGCAGATTATGAAGCTCCGCGGATATCGCGTTGAAGCGATTGAATTTATTGGGGGAGAGCACACTCCTCGCAACCTCATGATTCGAGCAGTCAAGACTGGCGCTATCGCTGATTCAACAGAGGCAGATAAATATGACCAGATGCTTGCGCTCTGGAAAGTTAAACCTGCGCTTGCTGCGCTGGTAAGCCGTTAGACTGCGCTCCATGTCTAAAGTCCTCGCATCTCTTCCAGTCGGTGAAAAGGTCGGTATCGCCTTCTCTGGCGGGCTCGATACATCGGTTGCAGTTGCTTGGATGCGCGATAAAGGTGCGATCCCTTGCACCTACACCGCAGACCTTGGCCAATATGACGAGACAGATATTGATTCAGTTCCGGTTCGCGCCAAAGAGTACGGCGCAGAAATTTCACGCCTGGTTGATTGCAAAACTCCACTCGTTGAAGAAGGCCTTGCTGCTATTGCATGTGGAGCATTCCATATTCGCGCTGGTGGAAAACAATATTTCAATACAACTCCACTCGGACGTGCAGTTACCGGCACTTTGCTGGTGCGCGCCATGTTGCACGACAAGGTAGAAATCTGGGGAGATGGCTCAACCTATAAAGGTAATGACATCGAACGTTTCTACCGTTATGGACTATTAGCTAATCCCAACTTAAGAATTTACAAGCCATGGCTTGATGCAGATTTTGTTCGCGAGCTTGGCGGCCGCAAGGAGATGTCAGAGTGGCTGGTCGCCCACAAATTCCCGTATCGCGATAGCGTCGAGAAGGCATATTCCACCGATGCAAATATCTTGGGCGCAACCCACGAGGCAAAAGATTTAGAGAACCTCGATGCATCTATTGAAATCGTCAATCCAATTATGGGTGTGAAATTCTGGGATGCATCAGTTGCTATCGCCTCAGAAGATGTGAAGATTCAATTTGTACAAGGTCGCCCCGTTGCGATCAACGGAAAAGAATTTACTGATGTAGTAGCTCTCATGAACGAAGCAAATAAAATTGGTGGTCGCCATGGTTTAGGTATGGCAGATCAGATCGAGAACCGTATCATCGAGGCAAAGTCTCGTGGAATTTATGAAGCACCTGGTATGGCACTGCTCTTTATCGCGTACGAACGTTTGGTCTCTGCCATTCATAATGAGGACACCATCGCTAATTACCATGCTGAAGGACGTCGCCTAGGGCGCTTGCTCTATGAAGGTCGTTGGCTTGATCCACAATCTTTGATGTTGCGCGAATCTCTTACTCGTTGGGTTGCATCTGCAATTACTGGCGAGGTCACAATTCGCCTACGTCGCGGAGATGATTACTCAATTATTAATACTACGGGACCCGCGCTGAGCTACCACCCAGATAAGTTGTCGATGGAGCGCACTGAAGACGCTGCCTTTGGCCCTACAGATCGCATCGGACAGCTGACTATGCGCAACCTTGATATCGCCGATACTCGTGCAAAGCTCGAGATGTACCGCGATCAAGGCCAGCTCGGCGGCGGCGACTTCAACCTCATCAAGGAGTTAGAAAATTAATAACAACGTTCGCAAAATCATCGCAGGAATATTTGCTGCACTTCTTGTGGCACTCACCGTTTTCGGAGGAATAAAAATGAGCGCATCTGACTCAACTGTCCTGCCTATCGTCTCAGCAGTTGCTGGTCAGGCTCCTACAATTTCAAAGCCTGAGGGAACACCACCATCAGCGCTCACTACCAAGGACATCATCGTCGGTACTGGTGCGGAAGTTCTTCCGACATCGACCTTGACTGTGCATTACATCTTGATGGCATGGTCAACTGGAAAAATCATTGAATCTTCGTGGAGTGGACAACCTGCAACGTTCCCATTGGCAAATGTTGTTGAGGGTTGGCAGAAAGGTCTACCCGGTGCAAAGGTGGGCGGACGTCGTCTTTTGATATTGCCTCCTGCAATGGGTTATGGCGCAGCAGGGGCTGGGCCAATTGGTCCCAATGAAACTTTGATCTTCGCAGTCGATATTATCGGCGTTGCGTAAGTAAAAGTTACTTCTTAAACCAGACCGTTGTTCCTGCAGGAATCTTTCCATTCACCAATGGGCGAGATGAAATCATGATTTCACCCTTTGGCATCGGATAGAACTCGGCACGGAAGTTAGTGATGCAATGCCAGCCATTTGGGCGTGAGTAATGCAGCACTGAGATATCAGAGGTCTTATGCCACTTAATCTCTTCCTTGGTAACCATCTCTTTGCGAAGCGCTAGCGCTTTACGGTAGATAGAAAGTGGCGAGAGAGCGTTCTTCTCTTCCACTTCTACTGCATAATCGGCAAACCACTTCGGTTGTGGCAGATGTGCACCGCCGCTACCGAATCCATAGGACGATCCTGATGCAGTCCATGGCAGTGGTACGCGACAACCATCGCGACCTTTATCAACCTTGTTATTGCGTAGGTACTGCGGATCTTGAATTTCACTTGCTGGAATATCGGTTACTTCATGCAGACCGAGCTCTTCACCCTGATACATATATGTCGAGCCAGGTAGGCCCAAGATATACATCGTTGCAGCAAGTGCATTATGAGTGCCGGAGACCATATCAATCGGTGAGGATGTTCCATTTGAGAGCATCCAATCGCGGCGATTTACAGCGGGATTAAGCGCCATCTTCGTTGCGTGGCGAATCTGGTCGTGATTGGAAAGTGTCCATGTGCATGATGATTTATTCTTCGCCGCAAGTTCAATCGCCTCTTGTGTTGCTGTCTTATAGGCAGCTGCTTCAAATGGGGTCTCGATAAAGCGGAAGTCGAAGCACTGTCCGAGAGTTTTGGTACTTGCATAGAGCGGAAGTCGCTCTGGGTGTACATACGCCTCAGCAACTGCAACACGTGGTGGGTCATATTGATTAAATAGCTTGCGCCACTCTTTATAAATAGCAAAGACCTCATTGCGATCGCCGAGGATTCCCTTACCTTTATTGCCGCGTTGTGAAAGTCCTTCATGTTCAGGCTGGCTGCGCAGTGGCTCGGAGAGATCTTTCTTTAAACCGTGTGCCACATCGATACGGAATCCATCGACGCCACGGTCTGACCAGAATTTGAGTGTCTTGAGAAAATCTTTCTCAACTTCGCGGTTATCCCAGTTGAAGTCTGGTTGCTCTGGAGCAAACCAGTGCATGTACCACTGGTTATATTTTCCGCCCATAGCAGATTCATGTGTCCATGCAGATGGTGCAAAGTGTGAAACCCAATCTGATGGTGGAAGTTCGCCATTCACACCCTTGCCATCACGGAAGATATATCGATCGCGCGCCTTGGAACCAGGCTTTGCAGCAATCGCTTCTTTAAACCATTCATGCAAATTAGATGAGTGGTTCGGAACGATATCTACGAAAACTCGAATGCCTTCTTTATGGAGTCCGGCCAACATCTCGTCAAAGTCAGCGAGAGTTCCAAGCTTTGGATCTACATCGCGGTAATCATCAACGTCATAACCGCCGTCGGCTAACGCTGATGGATAGAAGGGGCTGAGCCACACTGCATCGATACTCAAAGATGCGAGATAGGGGATTCGAGATGTGATTCCTTTGATATCGCCGATGCCATCGCCATTGCTGTCGGCAAAGCTTCGTGGGTAGATCTGATAGATCGCGGCCTGGCGCCACCAATTCTTATCGGTGCTCAGGCCACTGCTCTTCTTGGTCATCTTCTTTGAGGTCTTTGACATGCGCGGAACTCTACGGATGTCAGAGCCCCAGCGATAGCCAAAAACGCCGAATGTGACGCAAATGGAATACTTTTGCAGTTTTGGTCATTCTCAGTGGCCGAAAATTGGTTGCCAGATATGAGTGCCTAGAGCTTTCTGCACTGCTACCGTTTCCTTGTATCTGTCCACGCTTCTTCGGATGCCTCCTTCCAAAGTGGGTTCTATCTATGACATCTGCCCCTCAAAATCACCAACACAAGCTCGCCGAAAATGTTCTCGGTCTCTTTGAATCTGTCGTTATGGCTGTTGCAGGATCTGCACCTGCATATTCGATCGCCGCATCTACCGCGCTGCTTGTTGCAGCTGTAGGTCTTGCTGGTCCCGCATCGCTTCTCTATTGCGGTATCGCTATGTACGGAATCGTCTTTGCCTTTAATTATTTAGGTCGCACCGAATCTAATGCGGGTGCAACTTACGCGTGGGTCCGTCGCGGACTTCACCCAGCTCTCGGATACATCGCAGGATGGTCACTTTTGACTTGCTCATCTATCTTCTTAGTTGCAGCAACACTTCCTGCAGGATCATCATTCTTAGGTTTATTCTCAGATTCACTCGCCAATAACAAGACCTGGGTAACTCTCTTCGGAGCAGTCTTCTTCTTGCTCATGGTTGCAGCAGTTGCCTTCGGTGTGACAATCACCGCAACAGTGCAGGTTGTTATGTCAACCATCGAAGTCGCACTCCTACTTCTCTTTGCAATTCTTGCTATTTTCCATGGACAGAAAGTTCATGAATTTTCTTGGCACTGGTTCGCACCAAGTGCATTTACAAGTTCCGGAGCATTCTTCGCAGGCGCACTCGTTGCCGCCTTCTACTTCTGGGGTTGGGATGTCACAGCAAATCTCAACGAAGAGACCAAAGGCTCACGTAAGACTCCTGGTCAAGGTGCTCTCATCGGAATGATCATTACCTTCCTACTCTTTGAAGTATTTACTGTTGGATCAAATATGGTCCTCACAGCGAAAGAAGTTGATGGAAATTCAGCAAATATCCTCGGCGTATTGGGTCAAAAGGTTTGGCCAGGCAATGGCGGCAAGCTGCTTGTTGTCGCAGTCCTACTCTCAACAGTTGCAACTCTTGAGACACAGTTGATTCAACTCACTCGCACTATGTTCTCCATGGGCCGCGATGGCACATTGGCCAAGAAGTTCGGAACTGTGCACCATAAGTACAAGACTCCAATCTTTGCAACTATCACAATCACCGTCATCGGCCTTGGACTCTTTGTTGGTTCACAGTTCATTGGCTCAATCGGAACGATTATGGGCGATGCAATCGCATCTATTGGCGTTCAGATCACGATCTATTACGCCTTGGCTGGTTACGCGGTTCTCGTACTATTCCGCAAGATGATCTTTAAGAACGTTAAGAACTTCATTCTTATGGGCGTGTGGCCGCTGATTGGCGCCTTGTTCATGACCATCATGTTCTTCAAGGTAATTCCAGATCTCGATACCGTCACTCGATGGGTGAGCTTTGGTTCAATCGCAGCTGGATTTATCCCAATGTTCTACTACTGGTCAAAGGGCCACATCTACTTCAAGTTGCCTACTAAAGAAGAGCGCCTTGCAGTAATGCACGAGATCGAGGGGAACCTCTAAATAGCAATTGATATGTCGCTACTTCATATCCTAGATCTGCTGTCCACGTTCGTCTTCGCTCTCGTAGGCGCACGTGTGGCAGCAGATAAGGGACTTGATTACGGCGGCATTGCATTTATTGCAGCTGTTGCTTCAGTCTCAGGTGGAACGCTTCGTAATATCTTCTTAGGGCTTCGTCCTATCTGGATTATTGATCCATGGATTGTCGCCAGCATCATTGCTGCAGTCATTCTTACTCTCGTATTTCGCCGCGTCACCCATGTCGGCAAAACACTTTTAGCGATGGATACCTTGGGTCTTGCCGTTGCAACCATGTCAGGCACACAGCTTGCCTTTGAAATGGATGTAACCTGGTTTGCGGCAATCTTGCTTGGAGTCATTACAGCCGTAACAGGTGGTTTGGTGCGAGATGTTTTATGCCAAGTCGAACCAGTATTACTTCACCGCGAGACCATCGGTACTTCAGCAATGATGGGCGCAATTACCTTTGTCGCGCTTCACCAAGTGAACGTGGCACAAAATTCGGCAGCTGTTGCCGGGGGAGTAGTAGTAATTCTGACCCGCGTGGTCTCGATTAAGTTCGACCTGCATCTACCTAAATTTAAATAAACCTTATCGCGCCTTTATATTTCCAAGTGCTGGGGCAAAAGTTAGTCTGAGCGCAACAACACCCGAAGGTATTTGATCAGTTGTAAGCAAATCCATGCTCGTATGCTTAAAGGCGGCGAGGCCCGATTTATTTAACTGAATACTAAATTTAAGTGCAGTCATAGTGCCGAGATCGGATGCCTGTGCATTCTTGTCATAACCACCGGCTAACTGCGCATAAATGACATCGGTGTCCGGCGATAAACCCTCGCGCTTGAAATATTCCTGCAAATCACGTTCCAGCAATTTCTTATCAAAAGACTTGTAATAGAAATTGAATCCATCTAATAATGGTGCTGTCGTGAAGCCATTATCTAAATGGAGTGATGAGCTCAGTTGTCCGACATTTCCATTCCCAACCGCTTGATTTGTATCACTTCCCGGCACCGCAAAGGAGATACTTGTAAGAAAGATAATTGACAAGCTTAAAAGCAAATCGGCAAATACCCAGCCTGCCAGCGAAGTTGCATCGTCCGGCGAGTAGGAATTACTTCTTAGCCCTCGTATCACTTTTGAAGTTTGCCTAACAACTTCTTAATAGATTCAAGCTGACTGCGAACGGGACTTGTATTTGAGATGAATCGAGCATTCTTTTCGATGGATTTACTTGCCTTAGCTAAATCCTTACTTGTGGTCGAAAGATTTCTAATGGCTTGAGAAATTCGTTGGGAGATTATCTCTGGAGTGGGATTTCTAAATTGGTAAAGATACCTATTTAGGATTAAAGCAACCCTTATTCGATCACTTTCAACTTTTTCATCTTGGGCCCGTCTATTTTTTCGTACTTGAGTCTGCAAAATTGAAATAAAGGTTGAAGCCAATATAACGAGTGAAAGTAAGAAAAAATCTACTCTTGCGATGTTGCTTAAAGTCCAAAATCGGTTTAATACGCCATAACCGTTCTCCCAAAAGTCAAAGAAATTTGCAATCTTGGATGCATTACTCGAGGTATATTTTGAGAATGCAGTTGTAGCTTGGCTAATTCCTGCCCAAGTGAAAGCAACGGGCACGAAAACCATGATATTTCTAAAACTTATGAGTGCCTCAGATATTTTAAGTTGACTTTGCCCAGCGTTATTGGCCCGATGAGGAAGCAGTTCTGTATTGTCATATCTCGACCAATATTCAAGGTCCTCACCAGATTCAATCGAGTTTAATAACTCCGACACATATGCGTCATCGCTAACTCCGTAAGTTATTGCCCAACTTTGAAGTTGTGCAGCAATTTCAGTGTTTCCTTTTGGTTTTCGAGTTCGTGCCACTGGTCAAAAGTAGTGGAATACCTGAGTGAAGGGGAGGGGTGGGAGTGATAAATCTTGGGTAAGATTAGAGGGCTCGTTACTTTAGACAAATTTGCCCACTACCGAAGGGATCGAGTATGGACATACTTAACCTCGATCCTAATGATGATGATGAATATGCCGAAGATGCTGAATTAGAAGCGGAAATTGAAGAAGAAGAGCTAGGGATTGCGGCACCGAAGAAGCCATCAATTGCTAGCAAGAAATCTTTCAAGGTAGGTGTAGTGGCAGCTTTTATTTACACTCTCGTACTTATTGGCGACACCATCGGCGCAAAGATTACTCTTAACAATGCTAATCCCATCGAATATGGTCAAGGATCAATTATCGCCGCTGCCTGTGATGACGATGGCATGAGGGCGACGGCGATTGCCTATACAGATACTTCGACAGTGCCTTACTCGTTTTACTTATCCGGAATAAAGTTTGAAGGAATTTCCGATGCATGCATCAACCAAACATTCAAACTTGTTGTCTATGACGGAAATATGAATCCACTTAATCTGGGTTTTAACCACATGACGGGCAATTCTGGCCCTGATGCCAATTTCGCAAAGTTCTTACTTACTCGAAACTCTTCCGAATCAGACGGTATTGATTGGCGAGTATTTCCGGCAACCGAACTACCTAATCCTCCAAGTGAAACTGGATTAGTTACATGTGGTGGTGAATATGACTTGTCAGATACCGTTGACTACGATTTTGGCGCGGATGTTCCAAAGCCTGGATGTCCAGCAGACAATTACTTAGTTCATTGGCGTGGATTTATCAAAGTGCCGAAATCAGATGATGGCGTGAAGCATGACGTCAAATTCAGTATGTACAGCTACGGTAAAACTCAACTGCAAATTAATCATCAAAACATTATTATGGATCCAAACGGACATGATGCAGGGACGGTAAGTGGTTCTTTCCCAATGCAGTACTCACGATCATATGCAATTGATGTGTGGATGTTTAAGTCGACAGGAAATGCAAAGATCCGACTTGATTGGAATGTGGATTCAGATACGACTATTCCTGCTGGAGTTTTCCAGTACGACTCCTCCGTTTCGGCAGAAGTTTCCGCAACGGAAGGCAAGACCGACTACTACACAGCCTACGGAGCCAGCCAAACGGATAATCGTTCCTTTATCGTCTATTTTCCTCGGCTCATGCCGACAGACAGCGTCAAGAAATTTACTTTGGAGACATCCTGATGCTTAAACTCACTCAAGTCCGAGATTTGAGCCGCGGGGACAATCGTTATCGGCGTAAAATCATTATTCGCTTCGCGGCGCTGTCATTGTGCGCTTTTTTTCTAGCTCAAGTAATTCCTACCTTGGCTGATGAACAGAACCATGCGGCTGAACTGACTTCAGAAGTAGCCCCCGGTTCAGATTCACAGACTGCCGATACATTGCTTCCGTCAGATTCACAGACTCCAATTTCTGATACTTCCACAAGCACCGCCTCTCCGACTCCTACTCCCTCCCCAACTGTCTACCCAGCTAGACCATCGGAATCGCAAGGAATGAACCTTGAAGTCCCCACTGAAATTTCAGTAGACCCAAGAGCTCAAGTGGTCAGAGTCCCCCCAATCAATGTGAGCGGACCGGACTATTTACTGGTTTGCATAAACACTGTAAACACTGTCGTCGATATTTTGACTATCGGCGCCCCCGATAACGCAAATGCGACAAACCTATTCATTCGAGGAGACCTCAGTTCCACCCTCTTTATCTCAGCACCAACCACTCTCATCAATAATGTATTGAACGCTT
>Ga0194037_1002601_pt1 | contig 11787 bp, 11 predicted proteins | sample JunL306m_MetaG_FD_148653 | JGI IMG/M metagenome (GOLD analysis project Ga0194037, IMG submission 148653) | Anoxic zone freshwater microbial communities from boreal shield lake in IISD Experimental Lakes Area, Ontario, Canada - Jun2016-L304-6m | ecosystem: Environmental > Aquatic > Freshwater >...
TATCGAGTACGCCCGAAACGTCTGTGGCCTGAAAGAGGCCTGTTCGCGCGAGTTTCGTGCCGAAGGTGGTGACGCGCTGATCCATCTGATGGAAGAGCAGAAGAGTGTCAGTAAAAAAGGGGGCACTATGCGATTGGGTGCGTTCCCCTGTTCAATTTCCAAGGAATCTCTGGCCCATGCTGCCTACAATCAGACTGAAATATCAGAGCGCCATCGCCATCGTTACGAGTTCAACAACGCTTTCCGGGATTGCCTCACCCAGAACGGCTTGATCCTCTCCGGTGTATACAAGGACAAGGATCTGATTGAAGTAGTTGAAATTGCAGATCACCCCTGGTTTCTGGCCTGTCAGTTCCATCCCGAATTCAAGTCGAAACCGCTGGTGCCGCACCCGCTTTTCAGGGCATTTATCGGTGCCGCACTGGCACAGAGAAATCGGCAGTAGTCTGCATGAGGAACTAAGAAACCATGAATACACTTAAAAGTATGACCGGCTACGGGAAAGGTGAGGCATCTGCAGCGGGCGGAACAGTTACCGTTGAGATTCGCACGGTAAATCACCGTTACGGCGAAGTTTCAGTCAGAATGCCGCGCAGTCTGTACGCGTGGGAAAACGAGGTCAAGCGGCTTGTTTCGGCAGTTCTTAAACGAGGCAAGATCGATGTCTCCGTGCAGTGGGAGGAAGCAGTCGGAGCTGACTCGGTTCCGCAACTTGATATGGCGGTTGCCAGGGGCTACTATGATGCGTTTTGTCGTTTGGCAAAAGAGCTGAATGCGCCGCAGGATGTCCCGGTTTCTTATCTTATGAGTCAAAAAGGGGTCATGAAAGATCTGTCCGGGGCACTCGACGAGGATGAATTGCACTCCCGTTTGATGGCGGCTGCTCAATCTGCTGTTGAAGCGGTTGACGGTATGCGCGCTCTCGAAGGCGAAGCGCTGGTGAATGATCTTCAGGCGCGCCGCAGGCAGGTGGCTGAGTGGGTTGATCTGATCGAGCAGCGTGCGCCGCAGGTTGTGCTTGACTACCGCCAGAAGCTGAAATCCCGCCTGGATCAACTGCTAGAGGGCATCGCCCTGGATGATACCCGTCTGATGCAAGAGGTGGCCCTGTTGGCAGACCGGAGTGACATCACCGAAGAACTGGTGCGGTTGGCCAGCCATTTCCGCCAGTTTGATGCCGCACTGCTGCTGCCTGAACCGGTTGGCCGTAAGTTGGACTTCCTGATGCAGGAGATGAACCGGGAAATCAACACTATCGGTTCGAAATCCAACGATGCCGGGATTACGACGCTGGTAGTGCAGGTCAAGGCTGAAATGGAAAAGATGCGTGAACAGGTACAAAACGTAGAGTAGTCACCATGTGGTATATGAGGCTGTTATGAAACGTGAAGGTTTGATTCTCATTCTATCTGCTCCGTCTGGTGCCGGAAAAACCTCGCTCTGCCAGAATCTGTTCTCTACCTTTCCCGACATGAAGGAATCAATCAGTTATACGACCAGAACCCCGCGCGCGGGCGAGGTCGAAGGTGAAGCGTACAACTTTGTATCTGAAGCGGAGTTTGACAGCATGATTGCCGAAGACGCTTTTGCCGAGTGGGCGGTTGTACATGGCAACAAGTACGGAACCGCCCTCAGCACTCTGGAAACGGCCCGCAAAAAAGGTGTTGACCTGGTTCTTGATATCGACTGCCAGGGGGCACTCAAGCTGAAGGAACAGTTTGAGGGAGGGGTCTATGTTTTTGTTGTTCCTCCCAGCATGGATGAACTGCGCCGCCGCCTTGAACACCGCTCTTCGGATGCCCCTGAAGTTATCGAGCGGCGTATTGCGCGGGCTGCTGATGAAATCAAGGAATCGCGCTGGTATGACTACATCATCGTCAACGACCGCTTTGAGGTTGCCTGTCAGGAACTTGCTGCAATTGTGGTCTCACACCGACTTAAAACATTCAGGATGTTGGAGCGGGTCGGGAAATTGTTTGATATTTAAAGAAAAATAGCGTAAAAGGACAGTTCATTTTATGTCGTAAAAGGAGTACGTATGGCACGAGTCACCGTTGAAGATTGTCTTGAGAAAGTTGAAAACCGCTTCCAATTGGTGATGTTGGCCTCCAAACGGGTCAAGCAGCTGTATAAAGGGGCATTACCGTTGATAGAACCTAAAAACAACCGTCAGGTTGTTACTGCGCTGCGTGAAATTGCTGCCGGTAAAATCAGTTTTGAAGTAGGTGGCAAGAAGCAGCGCGCCAACTAACCAGTCACCCAGGGTGGGGCAGGGGTTATCCCGGCTTCACCTTTTTTTTGCCCAATTCCGGGCAGCAGTCATCCAATCGTTTTTACAGGCGAACTATAGCTCATGATCCGGCTTAACGACATCCTTGACAAGGTTGCGGCATATAACCCGACGGCTGATTTGAATATCATCCGCAAGGCGTATGTCTACTGTGCCAAGGTCCATCAGGGGCAGACCCGTCTCTCGGGAGAGCCGTATATTATCCACCCAATGGAGGTGGCCGGACTGCTGGCCGATCTGAAGCTGGATGTCGCCAGCATCGTTACCGGTTTTTTGCATGACACCATCGAAGATACGCTGGCTACTTCGGAAGAGGTTTCTGCCATGTTTGGCAACGAAGTTGCCGCATTGGTCGAAGGCGTCACGAAAATCAGCAAAATCAATTTCAAGACCAAGGAAGAGAGCCAGGCGGAGAATTTCCGTAAAATGCTGCTCGCCATGGCCATCGATATCCGTGTCATTTTGATCAAGCTGGCTGACCGTCTGCACAATATGCGCACCCTTGAATTTCAGGCCGAACTGAAACAGCGCAGTATCGCCCGCGAAACCATGGATATCTATGCTCCGATTGCCAATCGTCTTGGTATCTCCTGGGTCAAGGTCGAGTTGGAAGACCTTTCTTTCCGGTATCTGCACCCGGAGATCTACTTTGATCTGGTACGAAAGATATCTCTTAAAAAGCAGGAACGTGAATCTTTTGTTGAAGAAGCAAAGAAAATAATCCTGGAAAAGCTCTCTTTTTACGGAATCAATGGTGAAATATCGGGACGCAGCAAGCATCTGTTTTCAATCTACCGCAAGATGGAAAAACGGAATGTCGAGTTTGAAGAGATTTATGATCTGATTGCGGTCCGTATTCTGGTTGATGAGATGCGTGAGTGCTATGAGGTGCTGGGTGTTATCCATTCGGCCTGGAAACCGATTCCGGGACGTTTCAAGGATTACATCGCCATGCCCAAGGGCAATATGTATCAGTCTCTGCATACAACCGTGATCGGGCCGCATGGCGATCGCCTGGAGGTGCAGATCCGCACGCACGAGATGCATCGCGTGGCTGATGCAGGTATCGCGGCGCACTGGAAGTACAAAGAGGGTGGCAAGGGCTATGACGAGAAGGATGTAAAGCGTTTTGCCTGGCTGCGGCAGTTACTGGAATGGCAGCAGGATCTGCAGGATTCCCGCGAATTCATGGATTCCGTAAAATTCGAACTTTTCCCTGAAGAGGTCTACGTTTTTACTCCCAAGGGGGATGTCAAGGGCTACCCAATCGGTTCCACACCGATCGACTTTGCCTACAGTGTCCATACCGATATCGGACACCGCTGCGTCGGGGCCAAAGTCAACGGCAAGCTGGTGCCGCTGAAATATGAACTCAAAAACGGCGACATTGTCGAGGTCATTACCTCGCCGCACCATACCCCCAGTAAAGACTGGCTCAAAATCGTCAAAAGCTCCCGGGCCCGTAACAAGATCAGGGCCTGGATCAAGATTGAAGAGCGCAAGCGCAGCATCGTGCTGGGGCGCGAAATCTGCGAAAAGGATTTCCGCCGTTACTCGGTCAATATCCAGAAAATCCAGAAATCGGGTGATTTCAAGCGTGTCGCCAACGAATTCGGCTATGCAGCTGATGACGATCTGCTGGCGGCGGTCGGTTATGGCAAGATTTCCAGCGGTCAGATTATTGGAAAGCTGCTGCCGGATGAAAAGGTAAAAGAGCGTACCGACCACAAGGAAACACGCCTTGAAAAGGTCATCAACAAGTTGAAGGGTAAAGGCTCAAGTGCAGTAGAAATAAGCGGAATTGATGAAGTATTGGTCCGTTTCGGCAAATGCTGCAATCCGGTGCCGGGGGATGATATTATCGGTTTCATCACGCGTGGCAAGGGGGTTACGATTCATACCGCAGATTGTCAATTTGCTCTGGAGAGTGATCCGGACCGCCGTATCGATGTCGCCTGGAACAAAGTCAAATCTTCGGTCTTACCGGTTAAAATTCGGGTTCTCTGTCACGACGTCAAAGGCATACTTGCCAACATCTCTCTGGCAATTACCAATTGCGAAGCCAATATAGCCAGTGCCCATATCCAGAGCACGGTTGACCAGCGCGGTGAGAATATTTTTGAAGTGAACGTGATTGACCTGGCACATCTGCAGAAGGTAATGAACGCACTCATGAAAGTAAAAGGGGTCATCAAGGTAGAAAGGATAAAAAAATGACATTAAAAACAGTGACAACCGACCAGGCTCCGGCGGCTATCGGACCGTATTCGCAGGCGGTAATCTGCGGTAATCTGCTGTTCTGTTCAGGTCAGATTCCGCTTGACCCAACGAGCGGAGAGATGGTGAACGGTGATATCACCTTACAAACCGGGCAGGTCATGAACAACATCGCGGCGGTCCTGTCAACTTCAGGAACCGGATTTGACAATGTTGTGAAAACAACTATCTATCTGGTCGATATGGCTGACTTTGCCGCACTGAATGAAGTTTACGGGCGCTGCTTTCCGAATCATAAACCGGCCCGCTCAACAGTAGCGGTCAGAAGTCTGCCGCGCGGGGCGCTGGTGGAAATTGAAGTGATTGCCAGCCTGAGTTGACGCTGTGTGAACTGAAAAAAGCCGCATCCCCGAGAGGGAATGCGGCTTGTCAGCGAAACGAAATGAAAGGTCCTAAAGGGCTTTGGTAACGAAACCTGAACGGATACAGCGGGTGCAGACTTTGACAGTCGAGATGCTGCCGTTGCTCTTTACTGCACGAATCTTTTGCAGATTGGGATACCAAACGGTACGCGTCTTATTGTTGGCGTGACTGACGTTATTACCGAAACTGGGTCCTTTTCCACATACTTCACATTTTCTTGACATATTGTTGTCCTCCGTTGATTTCTGAAAGAAGCCTTATAGCAGAGTGTGCCAGCAGTTGCAAGTAAAAACACAGGAAACGGCATGAATATTATCAAGGCTTTCATCACACTGGCTGTCATAGGAACCTGTGTCATCACTGCACTGTTCATCGATTTCACCTACAAGACCTTTTCATATCGCCAGGAACCGCATAAAGCCGACGCGATTGTTGTCCTGGCCGGCGGCAAGGGGAGGGTGGAGGAGGGAGTCCGGTTGTTTCGGGATATGCGTGCCGATCGCCTGTTTTTTATCGGTGTTGATCCGTCTGTGCGCAAGAGTGATCTGTACCGCCCCGGACAAAACGACCCCTCCTCTGAATATGTCATCCTTGAAAAAGCATCCCGTAATACTCTCGAAAATGCCATTTTCGGTCGTGATCTGATTGTACGCAGCGGCGTGCGCTCCGTGCTGCTGATTACGTCGCGTTATCACCTGAAACGGGCCTCGCTCCTGTTTCGCAATGCGCTCCCGCCTGAAATTGCAATTTATCCCTATCCGGTCGATACAAAAAATCTGAAAGAGTCCTGGTGGAGTCACGGCGGCAGCTTCCAGTTGCTGTTTCGTGAGTTCTACAAATACTGCATGTTTCGTCTTTTCTTCCTGCTGGCGACCGAAGAACTGCGTGAAGGTGTCATGCCGTCAGTATCCGGAAGATGACGGTGCAGATATACAAGTTTTGTATTCTTTATTAAAATATGGTACTCACATCGGCTGGCATCATAATTTCACGAGAAAGGTTTTATCATGCGTTATATAAGTACCCGTGGCGGCATTCAGCCGATCGCTTTCAAAGATGCTGTTATGATGGGTCTGGCTTCCGACGGTGGTCTGCTGCTTCCGCAGTCGTATCCGGAGATCAGCAGTGCGCAGCTTGAGGAGTGGCGGACGCTCAGTTATCCGCAACTGGCGTATCAGATTATTTCCCGCTTTGTCGGCGATATCCCTGCCGCTGACCTGCACGAGCTGATCGATCGTTCCTATGCGACATTCTCCCACCCTGAGGTAACACCGCTTATCAAACAGGACGGCGTCTACATCCTGGAGCTGTTCCATGGCGTCACGCTGGCCTTCAAGGATGTTGCCCTGCAGTTTCTGGGCAACCTGTTTGAGTACATCCTGGCTGAACGTCAGGAGTCCCTCAATATCATCGGCGCAACCTCGGGTGACACCGGCAGCGCCGCCATCCATGGTGTCCGGGGCAAAAAAGGGATCACCATTTTTATTCTGCATCCCCACGGCAAAACTTCCGCTGTTCAGGCGCTGCAAATGACCACCGTTACCGATGCCAACGTTCATAATATCGCAATTCGCGGTACGTTTGACGATTGCCAGGATATGGTCAAGGCGCTCTTTGGTGATCTTGAGTTCAAGGAAAAATACTCCCTGGGTGCTGTTAACTCGATCAACTGGGCGCGTGTACTGGCCCAGGTGGTCTACTATTTTTATGCTTGGCTGCGAGCAACTGATCAGAACAATGCGACGGTTCATTTTTCGGTTCCGACCGGAAACTTCGGCGATATCTTTGCCGGGTACGTTGCCAAACGGATGGGCTTGCCGATCGGCAAACTACTACTGGCAACCAATGAGAACAACATTCTGACCCGCTTCGTTACGACGGGTGACTATTCTCTGGGCCAGGTGGTTCAAACGGTATCTCCCTCCATGGATATCCAGATCGCATCTAACTTTGAACGTTATCTGTTTCATCTGTATGCTGAAGACCCAGACAAGGTGCGCGCTGCCTTTGTCGAAATGAAAGAGCAGGGGCGCATTTCATTCACGACTGCCGAGCTGAATCAGGTACAGAACGATCTCTGTTCTACTTCGGTCGATCAGTCCGCCACATTGGAAACCATACGATCGTTTTATGCTGAAACCGGTTATCTGCTGGACCCGCATACCGCTGTCGGCGTCAAAGCCGCGTTAGAACTTCTGCCTGCCGATTCAGCCCGCATCTGTCTGGCAACTGCCCATCCGGCCAAATTCAGCGAGACCATGGAACAGGCTCTGGGAGTACCGGCGCCGGTCCCTGAATCAGTTCAGGCGCTGCAGGGCAAGCCGACCCGCTGCGATATTCTTGATGCAGATCTGAATGCGGTGCGTGAGCATATTGTTGCGCAGCTTGGGTAACCGGCCGCCAGATGTCTGAAAAACGCTCTATTGTCCGGGCTGCCGGTGTTCTGGGAAGTGCTACAATGCTGTCGCGCGTCATGGGCATGGTCCGTGATATGGTCGTATCGCGACTTTTCGGCGCCGGTCTGGCAACCGATGCATTTTTCGGAGCGTTTCAGATACCAAACATGCTGCGACGTTTTTTTGCAGAGGGGGCCCTGACAGCCGCCTTTGTTCCCACCTTTTCAGCAACACTGCATCAGCACGGTGAACAGGAAGCACGCGAGCTGGCCAACGTCTGTTTTACCGTTCTGACGATTGTCATGGCGGCACTGACGCTGGGCGGCATCATTTTTTCACCGCTGATTGTCGGCATCATGTTTCCCGGTTTCAAAGCAGAACCGGGCAAACTTGAGCTGGCAATCCTCCTGAACCGCCTGATGTTCCCCTACATATTTTTTATCAGCCTGGTGGCGCTCTGTATGGGAATCCTGAATACGGTGCGCCACTTTTTTACGCCGGCCATCTCTACCGTGTTCCTGAATATCAGCATGATCCTGGCCGCTCTCTGTCTGCGTGGCTACTTTGAAGCGCCGATTACCGCCCTGGCGATTGGAGTACTGATTGGCGGTTGCGTTCAGTTGATTCTGCAGCTGCCGGTGCTCTGGCATAAAGGCTTTCCGCTACGTCCCAGCTTCAGATTCGACAACCCCGACCTGCGGCGCATCAGCCTGCTGATGCTGCCCTCCCTGTTCGGTGTCGGTGTCTATTACCTAAATATCATCGTCAGTGCCATTCTGGCCTCGCAGCTGCCTCAGGGAAGCGTCTCGTACCTGTATTACGCCCAGCGCCTGTTTGAGTTTCCCCAGGGGGTCTTTACGGTATCGATCGCCCAGGCGGTGCTCCCATCGCTCAGCAAACAGGCCGCTGATGGAGATATGGCCAGCCTGAAGGATACGCTTTCATTCGGGCTGCGCGTAACGCTCTTTATCACGATTCCGGCCATGGCCGGCTTGATCGTCTGCTCGACCCCGATTTTCAGCCTGATCTTCATGGGAGGTGCCTTCGACTACGCCAAGGTTATCAATTCCGCTCAGGCCCTGATGTTCTATTCCCTCGGCCTGACCAGTGTCGCCATGACACGGGTGCTGGCACCGGCCTTCTACGCTCTGAAAGACACCAAAACACCGGTCGTGACAGCTTTTATTACTTTTCTGCTTAATCTGGCGCTCAGTCTGGCCCTGATGGGACCACTCAAGCATGGCGGCCTGGCACTGGCGACAACGTTGTCAGCATCAGCCAATATGCTGTTGCTGCTCTGGCTGATACGGCGTGCCGTCGGCCCGATCAATGGTCGCGCACTGCTGATTTCAGGCTCCAAATCAGTAGCGGCTTCTTTGCCGATGGCGGCGGCAGTCTGGTACGCCTGCTCATTCGTCGACTGGTCGCACAGCGGAGAGAAATTGCTGAAAGGAACTGTTGTCGGCGGGGCAATAGCTTCGGGAACCATGATCTACCTGCTCGTCGTTACGGTGCTCGGTTCGAGCGAAACCAGCGATGTTATGGCTCTGCTGCGCAAAAAAATGGGAAAAGGGTGATACGAATGGAGATTCTGTTTCAGTCGCTGTTCACAACCTGTTGGGGCGCCGGTGTCGTCTACGCCTCGCAATCGGGGATCTGTAAGGTGGAACTGCCTGACATGACCGTAACGTGTGCGGTAATGCACAAAAATGAATCAAGCCGGCCGGCTTCGATGCTCACGGAAACAGCTGCTTCGGCGCTGCACCGTTATTATGCCGGAGAAAATGTACCGTTCATTGATCTGCCGGTTGATCTGGGTGCGATGACACCCTTTCGAGTGGCAATCCTGACAGCAGTCCGCCTGATACCCTATGGCGACGTATGGAGCTATGCCCGCGTTGCCGCTGCCTGCGGATCAGCGCGTGCCGCACGTGCCGTCGGAGGCGCGTTGGCTGCCAATCCTGTCCCGGTAATAATCCCCTGCCATCGGATTGTCGGAACGGACGGCCGTCTGACCGGTTTTTCAGCAGCCGGAGGTACGGCTACTAAAAAATGCCTGCTGGAGATGGAAGGTGTTGAATTCACAGGATCGGAAATGCCCGCTAACCGTGTGGTTATGAACAGATAATCATGACGCAAAAAAAAGTATATTTTACTTGAAAAACGCTTGACAGCGTAAACCCCCATTTTTACGGAACTTTAGCATAACTACCTTGTATTATTATGTTTTTTATATGTATAAAAAAACAGCAAAGTGGAGAAATCTCTTGTAAAAATATCACTTTTGCTTTTCGTCAACATCGTTCTCCACAAGTTATCCACAATTTTTGTGGATAACATTAACAACCCTGTTAAAACAGATAGATCGATGGATTGTCCCTGTGAATGTGCCGTATCTGATTTATTGTTGCAATTCTCGACTTTTGTCAGCGGTCATGCCAACGAAGTTATCGAGCGTGAAGGCGGTCTCGGTGTCGGAGTTGAAATACTGGTAAAACCGATCCTGCCGTTTGATTTGTTGCAGAAAATTCAGGAACTCAAACTGAATGCGGAACTGTAAGATTTGATTGATCCGCAGCGGCGCGTTACCGGCAATTTATAACTGCGCATTTTCTGCACAACACCCCCGTTCTGCTACAATTCGTCACATTTTCCATGCTTTAATTTCTTGCACATAAGCACATATTCATTTTGATCGTCATCATCGCTGTTATACGATGTTTATAAGTATAAGAAATATTTAATTTTATTTATGACTAATTTATTTAGTTTTAATTTTGCCCGTTATTTGCTAAAAAACTAATATATAGATTTAAATTCTTTATCAAATTTCTAGATGAAGTCACAAATTATCTGACTAACGTACATATATAATAGTTCGATATTTCTTATCTACTGGCTTCCCTTTTAGGGAAGCGCCCTCGTCGAGGAGGATAAAATAATTTATGTCAAGGTTCCATGTGGTTGCTATTGGTGCCTCTGCCGGGGGACTAAACGCCCTTGAGCAGTTCTTTGCTGCAATGCCGACAGATAGCGGTATGGCCTTCGTGGTGATCCAGCATCTGTCCCCTGACTTCAAGAGTCTGATGGACGACCTGTTGGCACGACATACCACCATGACCATACGGCAGGCGGTTGACGGAGTTGAGCTTTTAGCGGACACCATCTATCTCTCGCCGCCACGCTTCCAGATGGGTCTGGTATCGGGTCGGATTACCCTGCGGGACAAGCCAGTCGGGGTGCCGACGGAACTGGGTATCGATAGTTTTTTCCGCTCAATGACCGAGGATGTCGGCGGTCGCGCTATCGGTGTCGTACTATCAGGCACCGGTTCCGACGGTTCCCGAGGTATTCGTGCCATTAAGGAAGCCGGTGGACTGGTTGTTGTCCAGTCGCCGGATTCAGCCCAGTTCGACGGTATGCCGCGCAACGCCATCGCCAGTGGCTGTTATGACTTTCTGCTGCCGCCTGACCGGATTCCCCGACTGCTTGTTGATTACACAAAAGATCCTGAAGAGATACGTTTCCGTGCCTCCCACACCGTCGAAGTTTTCCCTGAAGACGGTGAATACGCAGAAATCTTTGCCCTTTTGCGACGCAGCTACAATGTGGATTTCTCAAAGTACTCAACCACCACCGTAGGGCGGCGCATCGAGCGGCGTATCGAGCTGAAGGGTATCGCTACCATCGCTGACTATGTGTCCCTGCTCGTTGACAATTCCGGGGAGCTTGATGCGCTGTACTGCGACCTGTTGATCGGGGTCACCGAATTCTTCCGCGACCCCGCGACATTTGACTTTCTTGCTAAAATTATCGTGCCTGAACTGATCGCCGCATCCCCCGATGCCAACGAACTGAGGATCTGGTCGGCCTGCTGTGCCACCGGGGAGGAGGCGTATTCCCTGGGCATCATCCTGACTGAGGCAGCCGAGGCCTGCAGCTTTATGGGCAAGATCACCGTCTTTGCCACCGATATTCACAAAAGTTCGCTGGATACGGCTGCCGCCGGTATCTACAGCCGCGACCGTTTGACAAACGTGTCACCGGAGCGCCTGGCGCGCTACTTCCGCTATGAAGTGGGAGACACCTGGCGCATCATTGCCGATATCCGTAAAATGGTCGTCTTTGCCCCACACAACGTCATCACTGATTCGCCGTTCACCAAGACCGACCTTATCTGCTGCCGCAACATGCTCATCTACCTGCAGCCGAATGTTCAAGAGAAGGTAATCGCCACATTCCACTATGCGCTTAAGGTCTCCGGCGTGCTGTTACTTGGCAGCAGCGAAGGTCTCGGCAACATTGATGCAGAGTTTGAAACCATTGATGCTCATCACAAGTTATTCCGCAAAAAGCGGGAGTTTCGCCTTGCTTCAGGCTTGAGGGGCGCCTCTGTGCCGCCACAGTTTCATAGTGCGGAACGATCTGTCAACTCTCCGTCGCAAATGATGAGCATGGACC
>Ga0194037_1002603_pt1 | contig 11784 bp, 9 predicted proteins | sample JunL306m_MetaG_FD_148653 | JGI IMG/M metagenome (GOLD analysis project Ga0194037, IMG submission 148653) | Anoxic zone freshwater microbial communities from boreal shield lake in IISD Experimental Lakes Area, Ontario, Canada - Jun2016-L304-6m | ecosystem: Environmental > Aquatic > Freshwater >...
ACGCTTCATGTAGAACTCCTCTATATTCGAGAAAATTCTACCTCTGAGCTCGGTTAACCTGTGGGGGGATTGCCGAACAAATATCCCCCCTAAAAGTCTTGCTTAAAAGCCTACTTGGGGTTAGCTTATTGAAAATCTTAAGGTAAATATTATCGAAAAAAGTGTTTAAAGGGTGATTAATGAGGGTCTATTTATCAAGCCCGAGGGAGAAAAGGTATTTTTTTGCCTTTTTTAGGTATTTCCCTATCTTTGAATCTTCCTTTGGGTATAGATTATGAAATGTTGCCCATAACAGACAATCCTCAGCTAAATGAGCTGGGGCAATATTTGCTGGATCACTCCTTTTAACCTCTAAGTTAAGCACTTTTCCATAAAAAACTCGGACTTGATTGGCATGTTCGTGCATCCAACTGGTGAAAGGTGGTAAGCCTGAAGCGCTAGCTATTTTTGCTAAGTTTCGATCGGCCTTAACCCTTAACATTGCACCGATCAGATCAACGCTTGATCCCGCTTCTACTTTTAAGCCGTTTACACCATCAACCACCCTTTCGCCAAAAGCGCCGATATCCGAAGCAATCGGAGTTAACCCAGCAGCGCAAGCTTCCGATAATGCCAAACCATAGGTTTCAGGGCAGATGGAAACATGCAAAGAGACATCACAGGAAAATAATTCCCTAGGCAACTTTCCAGCAGGGTATTTTCCATATCTAAAAATCTGCGCATTTTTACTACGATTTAACTTTTCATCATAGATAGTGTCAATTTCACCAAAAAAATGAAAAGAAATATTTTCTCCCGCCAATTGCTCGATAGCCTGCACCACTACATCAGCGCCCTTGTGATGAGCAAAATGTCCTAAAATAGCTACCCTAAGTTCATCACTATTTCTGATCTGCTCTTTTGGGATTTCAATTGGCTCAATTGCTACCGGTAGAATTGCCACGTTTGCATGATTAGCTACATTGGGATAAATTTTGGCGACAAGCTCAAACCCACCTTGGGTATTAAAGATGAGTCCATCAATTTCAGAAAATAAGTTATTCCAATATTGCCTGCGGATTTGCTGACTTCCGGCTTCAATGGAATATTTTTTATTTAAACAGGTGTCGCAATCTGCTGGTGCTAAGGTATCCGGTTGGCAATATCTACCCTCAAAATTAATGAGATTAGATATATGGCAAATACCATAAAAATCATGAAAAGTAAAAATGGTGCGTACGTCATTTTCTTTCGCAGCCTTGACTAAGCTAGGAGGATGGCCTGCTAGATGATGAAAATGTACTAAAACAATGCCAAGCTCATTTAAGATTTTGGCAAAAGCCGCCTCTCGCTCAGAGCATGTTATTTGCCAATTAGTAAAAGTAGATTCAAAGGAAATTTTTTGCGCTATGGCGCCATCGGGGCCATATAAATAGGTATATTTTTGATCTTCGCCTATCCCTGGCACGTAAACATATACTTCATATTCGTTCGATATATATTGAGATAGGGTGTTGAGATACACCTCTACTCCCCCAAACGAGGGGCTATGCACACTATTGTGCGCAACAAATAAAATTTTTGGCTTCTCACTCATATTTCAAATAACTCGCTAGGATTACGCCATGGGTAAATTGATATTGAGCGCTTCCTTGTTGCCAAAGTTTAGTCATTTCGTAAAGCCGCTAAGATTTGATGCGAAATATGCTTTGATTCAAATAGCGAATTAGCAAGCGCTTGACAACGCTTGGTAATTGCAATCTTCTCGTTACGAACCTGTTTAGCTAATGCTAAGGCCTTTTGGCTTAAAACATCCTGGTTATCCCGAGAACATACCTCGCCAATATTACGTTCTGGAATCAGGGTAAGTAAATCGTTTCCCGGATTAACTAAGGCTAAGACAGGTAATCCTGATTGTAAGTAGGTTACAAATTTACCCGGAATATTATGGGCTTGGTGGCGCTGATCTAAAAACATTAAACCTACATCACATTGCTCAAATAGGCCTGGGATCTCAAATGGAGAAATTTCATCGCACACCACAACATGATTCAATTTCTTTTGAGTAACAACTTCTTTAATATAGGCGGCCTCACTACCCCTACCCACAATCAAAAATCCAATATCTGGCGTATCTTTTAAATTTTCCATCAGCTGAAGTAGCGCTTGCATGCCTTGTGCCACGCCGATATTACCGGCATATACAAAGATGACTCTACCACTAATTGCAGTCTGACTGACATTAATCGAGCACGGTGTTTTAGTAATCGCATGTAAAGGCCTTGCCCAATTCCACAGCACTTCAAGCTTGGCCTTAATATCGGGTTGATGCTTTTTAAAATACACCACATTATTGGGAGATTGAATACCAATCGTATCGGCTTGCTGATATTGATAATGCTCTACTGCTTTTAAAAACTGGTAGGGCAACCCTTTTTTGATCACCCCCAAGTGAAGTGCCCAATCAGGAAAAATATCTCTTAGAATGAGGTAAGACTTGCAATTAAAGAAGTTCTTTAAATTTTTTATTAATGGCCCCCAAAAGATACTGGGTGAATACCAAATCACTCCCCCAATAGGCAATTTGGTAAATTGAGTGCTGCGTTTTAATTTCCGCCAAATAAGCCAAGGGTTAATAAATTCACTAAAGGTGCGTAGCACATAATTGACGTCTTTAGTCTGCAGTGCTTTAACGTAAATAATAGAGCAGCCCTCTTGTATCTCAAAAATCAACGGCTCTAATTGGGTGGGGCTAGGCACAATAATACTAACCTCTACACGGTCCTCTAAAAATGTTTGCGCAAGCTCATAGAGCAACACGGCAACAGAAGTGCGCGAAGGAAAATAAGCATCTGTAACAATTAGGACATGCATTTAAAGCCCGATGACATAAAAAATCTGATCAGCAAAATACAGATTTCATTTAAATACTTAATCTACGGATTTTTTCCACGTCTTGCGATTGATAAAGTCCGTATAACTTTGAATAATCCGTAGAACTTTATCGGAAACATTATCAGTACCGTAATCTGCCACCAAATGCAGATCGCGCTTACTGCCTCGGCTTTGATTTTCCAAAATAGATAAACCCTGTAAGGCGCGCTCAACACTCATTCCCACCATCATGACTGCGGCCTCCTCAAATCCCTCAGGACGTTCATGCACCTCACGTAAATTAAGCGCAGGAAAGTTCAGAATTGAGGACTCTTCAGTGATGGTGCCACTATCGGAGAGCACGCATTTTGCCTGAGATTGCAAGCTGACATAATCCAAAAATCCAAAAGGCTTTAAAAATCGAATGAGGGTATTCGTCTGGGGATTAATTTCATTAATGATCTTTTGTGTCCGAGGATGGGTAGAGACAATAATTGGCAATTGATATTTTTCGGCAAGTGTATTTAATAAATCTATCAAGCGCGACATATTACGAGGTGAGTCGACATTTTCTTCGCGATGCGCGCTCACCACGAAATACTTTTCTGGCACTAATTTCAGTTGGTCTAATATGGTCGAGGCTTTTATTTTGGGTTGGTAATACTTCAGCACTTCCTTCATTGGACTGCCGGTCTTGATGACCTGGTCTGGCGCTATACCTTCTCGGAGTAAATACTCCCTAGCAATTGCGCTATAGGTCAAATTAATGTCCGCAATATGATCGACTATTTTTCGGTTAATTTCTTCGGGAACCACAACATCAAAGCAGCGATTGCCCGCTTCCATATGAAAGATAGGGATTTTACGCCGCTTAGCTGGAATAGCGGCTAAGGCGCTATTGGTATCGCCTAAAATCAAAATGGCTTCTGGCTGATGCTCTGCAAATACCCCATCAATATCGGCAATAATTTTGCCAATTGTTTGTGCTGGCGTTGCCCCGGCAGCGCCTAAAAATACATCTGGCTCACGAATGCCAAGCTCATCAAAAAAGACTTGATTAAGCTCATAGTCATAGTTTTGACCGGTATGCACTAGGATATGCTCGCAATAAGTATCTAGCTTATCAATAACCCGAGACAAACGAATGATTTCGGGACGCGTGCCAACAATCGTCATTACCTTTAGCTTAGCCATCCACAGATTCCTTGATGAGATCAAGCTTCATGAGAGTGGCTTTTACCTCGGGAATACTTAAGCGTTTGGTATTGTGGGAGGTGTAGTCCTCTGCAACTGTAACGCTTTGCTCGCCTTCAACAAAATATTTATCATAATTAAGATCTCGGGTATCGGCAGGAATTCGGTAATAGTCACCCAAGTCCTCAGCCCGAGCCATCTCCTCGCGAGATACCAGAGTTTCATAGAGTTTTTCACCATGACGAGTGCCGATGTTTTTAATCTCCACCGAACTATTCAAAAGCTCTTTCATGGCCACAGCTAGATCGCCAATTGTAGAAGCGGGAGCCTTCTGGACAAAAATATCTCCGGGCTTGGCATTCTCAAAAGCATACAAGACAAGATTGACTGAATCATCTAAAGACATTAAAAATCGCGTCATACTGGGATCAGTAATCGTTAGGGGAAGATTTTTTTGAATTTGATTTAAAAAAAGCGGAATCACAGAACCGCGTGAAGCCATCACATTGCCGTAACGGGTCGCACATAAAACTGTATGGTGCGAATTTGCGAGTCGCGCTTTTGCCGCCATGACTTTTTCCATCATCGCTTTTGAAATTCCCATTGCATTGATGGGGTATACCGCTTTATCAGTGCTTAAAACTACGCATTTTTTTACGCCATTTTGCATGGCAGCTCGGATCACGTTTTCTGCACCCAAAATATTGGTCTGCACAGCCTCCATCGGATAGAACTCACAAGAAGGCACTTGTTTTAAAGCGGCGGCATGAAAAACATAATCTACTCCACGCATTGCATCAGAGATGGCATCAAAATCGCGTACATCCCCAATATAAAACTTGATCTTGTCATTCTTAAAATGAATGCGCATGTCTTCTTGCTTTTTTTCATCGCGGCTAAAGATGCGGATTTCCGCTAAATCCGAATTGAGAAAGCGCCCCAAAACAGCATTGCCAAAGGAGCCTGTTCCGCCAGTGATTAAGAGGACTTTATTTTTAAACATATAAAAATAGGGTTATAAATCCATTAAAGTTGGAGCTAATTATAACCTTTATATCCTCTTTTAAAATATAATAGGGTCTTGATTTACAACGTGTTTTCACCCTTAAATGCCTTTTGGGATAAGACTTTAATGCAATATCCAAAATACCCACAAAGTGAATTAAAAAAAATCGCTCAAGAGTGCGCTGCCAAAGTCATAAATGCTGCTGATGGCCAGTCCTTTTTTGAAACCCCATATAAACATATCGTGATCGATAATTTCTTGCCTGCCGAACTTGCTCAGGCTTGTAGTAATGGATTTCCCTGCATAGATGATCCCTCTTGGGAGGTAACAAATGACAAGGATATTGAAATTAAATATCGCACTAACTGGCAATCTGAGTTTGACATCCCAGAGGGACTGATTGATACAATCCGGATTTTAAATTCTGGGCAAATTTTAAATGCCATGGGAGAGCGCATGGCTATCCCTAAACTCATTCCTGACCCCTACTTTACGGGGGGAGGACTCAACATCTCTAAGCGCGGTGGCTTACTTGATGTCCATGTCGATGGAAACTACCATGATGCAACTGGCTTAAATCGCAGAACCAATTTATTAATCTACCTCAATGAGCAGTGGGAAAACGATTGGGGAGGAGAATTTGGGCTTTACGATAAGGAGGGAAAAGTTTGCTTAAAAAAAGTAGCGCCACTTTTTAATCGCTGCGTTATTTTTGATTCTCACGACTATAGCTTTCATGGCTTACCAGATCCAATCAAGTTTCCTGAAAATGTTAACAGGAAATCCATTATTTTATATTATTACACCTTGGCTCCCAGACCATCATCACAGATTGCCACGAATGAGCCACACAGTGCTTTATGGGTAAAGCGTGGATTAAATGATAAGCGCGGCAATAAGACAAGAAAATATACCTAGTGCTTGATCACTGGCAAACTAAAAAGATAAAATGAATATTCTGATTTTCGGCGCAACGGGGATGTTAGGTCATGCAGTCTTTCGCGTACTATCAAACGATAAACGCCTCAAAGTATTTGGGACCATTCGATCAGAATCCTCTAAAAAACTATTTCCAGCACCATTTGCTGAAAATTTAATTCCTAATATTGATATAGAGAGTGATGACTACCTAAAAAAAGCCTTCGAGATTACTCAGCCTGATGTTGTAATCAATTGCATTGGAATTATTAAGCAACTTTCAGATGCTAAAGATGTACTTAAAACGGTCCCCATTAATGCGCTTTTACCTCACCGTCTTGCCTTACTTTCAAAGAACTTTGGTTCTAGATTAATTCTAGTCAGTACAGATTGTGTTTTTTCTGGAAGTAAAGGAAATTATCTTGAAACAGATTTTCCCGATTGCGATGATCTCTATGGAAGATCAAAGCTATTAGGTGAAATTGCCGATAACGATAATGTGCTCACTATCCGAACCTCGATTATTGGCCATGAACTTAGGGGCGGCCATAGCTTAGTCAATTGGTTTTTAAGCCAAAATGAATCAGCGCAAGGATATACAAAAGCAATTTTTTCTGGGCTTCCAACCAACGAACTGGCGAATATCATCCGCGATTGTATTATTGACTGGCCTAATTTACATGGCCTATACCATGTATCATCAAATCCCATTAATAAATATGAACTCTTAAGCTTAATGGCCAAAATTTACGATAAGAAGATCCAAATCACAAAGTCTGAGCAAGTGCAAATAGACAGATCTCTTAATCACCGTAAGTTTCAAGCGGCTACAGCTTATCAAGCAAAAGATTGGCCCAGCCTGATTGAATCAATGAAATTATTTAACTCAACTGACTAGATATTTTCACAGCGATTAATTAGCCAATACCCTTATTAAGAACCACGGATAAAACAACAATCCTAAGCGCATTTGACAGCATTTACTTGGCTGCATTTACTGAGCAAAAATAGTTCTTTATTTGGAATGAATTGGCACAGGTAATCCTGTTAATAAGCCAATTTCCTTATCTAAATGATGGATCATTTTCTGAAAATTGGTCAACGGCTTCTGCTTTTTGATATCAAAGAATAAATTGCAGTTTATAAATGATCGCGAATAGTTATTTCCTCCATACCAATGGACGCCAATAGTTTCGTCATAATTAATTGCTTCATTCTCCCTAAAGAAAAATTGGTCTAATTTATCCCATAGGATTGGGTAGACTAATTTTTCTGACAAAAATCGGGTGTTACTAACATTAGAGGGAAATTCGAGGAAAATCTCTTTCCATAAGTCAGGACCAAAAGCTTGATATCTCTTTTTATATTGAATCTCCTTAAGTTTTAAATTAGCTTTTATTAGAGCTAAGCCCGCTATAGAAGAATTTTTTGGCAGCCCCATAAATCCAGTGGTAATCGTATTGTGATACGAAATGACAAAACCATCCTCAAGCAAAATATCCCATAAATAGACTGGTATTTTTTTAAAGAAAAGAACGTCGGTGTCCACCCAAATGCCGCCATGCTCATAAAGCTTCTGAATTCTTATATAGTCAGCCACCTGAACAACTGAGTCTATATTTTGAATGCCTGAAGGATCCACTTTCTGAATCACAATATTTGGCTCAGATGCAAGGTCTTGAAGACGGTAAAAATAATTGATGCCCAAGGAATGCTCACCACTTTTCCAGCCAGAATTAATGTCCAAACCCCCTTCTAATGTATAAATAATTACCTTAATTTCTGGATTTAGTCTGGCAAGAGATAATAGGGATAATATATTAAGCAAGGAAAACTGTGGCCCTTCCCAGAAGGTAAAGAGTATCTTTTCTGTATTATTGTTCAATTAACTGCCCTTATTTTTTCTATCATTATTTGGTTACGCCCAACTTTGAATAATTTCAATCCCTTAGTAAGCATTATTATCCCTGTTTTTAATGGGTCGAACTATTTAGAAGATGCCATTAATAGTGCGCTTAGTCAAACCTATAAAAACATTGAAATCTTGGTTATTAACGATGGCTCAAATGATAATGGTGCTACAGAGGAAATTGCCAAATCATTTGATAAAAAAATTCGTTATTTTTATCAAGAGAATGGCGGTTGTGGAGCAGCATTAAATTGTGGCGTTCAAAATATGAAGGGAGATTATTTTTCCTGGCTAAGTCACGATGATCTATATACCCCAGATAAAGTGCAGTCTCAAATTACGCTTTTAGAAACGCTAGTAAATAAAAATACGATCATTTTTAGCGCATTTGATTTAATCGATGAGAATTCAAAGTACACGTCATCTGTATACCCACATAGGGCGCTAGTTGGGCGCAAATTTAAAATTCCTTTAATGCCTTTATTAAGAGGGCTAATTCACGGTTGTACTTTATTAATTCCCAAAAAACTCTTTGAAGAGATCGGTAATTTTGATACCACTAAGCGCACTACCCAAGATTACGCTCTTTGGTTTGATTTTCTTCGTCATGCACCACTCGAATATATTGCTCACCCCTTGGTTAAGGGCAGAATTCACTCTGGTCAAGATACGCAAAAAATTAATGCACTCCATCTCAGGGAATGTAACGAGCTTTGGAGCGGCTTTTTAGAACAACTTAGCCTAGATGAGATGAAAAAATTAGACGGCAGCCATATTGGCTTTTTGGCCAATATGGCTGATCATTTGGCTATTACACCTTATACGCTCGCACGCGAAAAAGCATTGCAAAGCGTAAATGATATTCTTTCAGCAACAAAAGTTTCAATTCTCTTTTTAGCCGAAGGCAATCTTGATGCTATACAGCTTACTTTAAATAGTATCAGTGCTCAAACTCATCAAAATCTTGAGGTGTTTTTAGTTTACCATCAATCCATTAATCAACAATCCCTAGAAGTTTTTAATAGGGGTGTAATTACTTTTCATTACCGCTCTTTTTCAAATGAGTTTTCCAAAAATAATGTAATTGTGGATGTTATAAATCAAGTTCAAGGCCGCTTCTTTGCATTTATACAGTCAGGAGATTTATTTAAAAATCAAAAGATTTTTGATCAATTGAAATGGATGCTTCGAAATGATGCCGCAATTTCGGTGACAGCGTTTGAATTAAGTCATCAAGATTCCCAACAATCAGAAGAGGTAAAAGAACTTCCTCAATTTAATCGTCATGGCTTTCCTTCAATTATTTTTGAACTAGACCGATACTTTTCCACTCTAATGATCGAGAGTCGATCGGCACAAATTTTTACAGCTCAAGCCAATACCAATTCGGATAAGGGGCTGCCATTATGGGTAAATGTATTCACCTTATATGATGTTTGCTATTTAAGTCAAGCGCTCACAATCAGTGGCAATAAACCAGTAACAAGTTGGATAGATTTGCAAGACGCCTTCTTGAAAAAAATGCTTCGTATTGCGTGCATTAACACTACTGAATTTATTCTTTCTACTAATTTAAGTCATCGAGTCAACAGAAATGAGGTAGCTACAGATACCTTCATTACTCACCAGCTAAATGCAATACAAACATATGAGGAACAACTATTGGAGTTTTGGGGTCCAAAACCTAAAAGTGTTATTTATTCAAATACCTCTTTACGAAAAAAATTAATTAAAATTCAACAAGCTTCTTTTGCCGACTATGAGGGTTATGTTGTAAAGCTCATAAAACCCCTTATTCCAGCTTTTTTATGGCGATACAGCACATCTCTATATCGTAAAATAAAGCGACTTGTGACTCATTACTAACGAGTGTGTCTCAGTAACTCAGCGATCCCTATAGTCACTTTAGTATTTTATTTAGGGCGTGAAGCGTGCAAGAATTGTGCATCTACTATTAATGCGTTGCCTATACCCCATCTGACATCCATGCAAATACCTAAGCCTATTTTTTCTAGACATGGGCAGTCGGTACGTAGCGCTTTAAAAAACTAAACGTCTCATTAGTGCACTGCTGCCATGAATACTGCTGCACGATAGTGTAGCCGCGATTGCGCATGGCTTGACGCAATTCTTCTGAGAGTAAGGCTTCTTTTATGGCCGTGGAAATAGACAAATGGTTTTCGGGATCACAATATAGTGCGGCGTCTTGCACCACTTCGGGCATAGCACTGCGGTTTGAACAGATAATGGGAATACCCATCGCCATCTCTTCAAGCAAAATAATGCCAAAGGTTTCACAGGAAGAGGCAAATATAGCAAGATCTGCCTGGGCATATTTTTCTTGTAATTGCACTGGTGTCATAGCGCCTAGGTAACGCACCCATTTTTTTGCATGATCGATTTTGCTAATAGCGCTTTGTAATTTTGCGATCCACTTGGGAACTCCTGGGCCAATAAACTCTAAGTTGATGGGGTAGCCTTGGTAACGCAAGCGTGCTACTGCGCGCAAGACATTTACGGGATGTTTATACGCATCGATATTGCCCACGCACACAATGCGCAGTGGAAAATCACTATCGCAATCGGCTAAAGACCGAATGGGTAAGGGAGCAGGAAATAAAAATGTGCTGGGTAACCCGTGGGCGATGATGCAGGTTGGTGCTCTTAAAGATCCCGTGATGGCTTCTACTGCTTTTTTACCGTATTGGGATAAAAAAATAACGCCTTGTGCCCGCTTAAAACTGATGCTTTGCACGAGACGCAAGAAAAGCATCTTGGCAGTTTGGAAAGAATAACCAGTGCGCTTTAACTCGAGCCATTCAAAAGGCAATAAATTTTGACTCATGAGTATGGTCGGCGAAAAGCTGCCGACAAATGAACCGCCCGGCACAAAAAGTACATCGCACTGAGCAGCACACGCATGTTCACTTAAATGCCGTGCCTGCCAAAATATGCGCCATAACAAACTCCGATTCAGCATAGCGATATTCACTTTACGTAGCCACGGCGCATCGGGTAAACGCGATAGGGTTACGTCCCCACCCCAGACTACGATTTCCGAAAAACCATTCAACTGTGGGTTAGCAGCGCGTAATAATTCAGCTAAATGGGTAATACCGCCGCCTTGGCGTAAATTACTAGCATCAATACCAATGCGCATGAGTTTTTGTAAGCGCATTAAAACCCCCGCACTAGTTTTGCTAGTACGCGCGCACTAACCCATGCTGGGGTTTTAGCGAGCACGCGCCAGCGAATTGGAGTACCAGATTCAATACTTAATAAATGCGCGGCTAAAAGTAAGTAACCAAAACGGGGTACTGGTAAGTCCTGCGGGTACCCTAAGAGATAGGTTATGGCACTGGCTAACTCAGGAATTTGGCTACGCACAAAATTGCGGCGTAAAGCGTACATCGCTTGGAGATTCTCACGCGCATGCACTTTTGAGAGCGCATTGGATAAATTGCGATATAAAAAAAGAGTGGCATCTACATTACCTAATCGCGCGCCACTTTGTACCATCCGACACCACAAATCATAATCTTCTACAGGTACGCCAGGGCGGTATTGGAGTTGATGCTTTTGTAAAAACGCCGCTCGTAGTAACACCGAGCCGTGGGCAAAAGGAACTGTGCAAGCGAGTGTCACCAAAATGCTACTTGAGTTTAGTGGCATCGGAATAGCTTGACCCCATCCGCCACTGGCATCGATTTGCTGCACATGACAACCACAAGCGTCTAAATTATCTTTTTCCATGAGCGCAACCTGCATGGCTAAGCGCGTAGGTAAGCTCACATCATCAGCGTCCATGCGGGCAATAAACTCGCCGCGCGCTTCTTGCAAACCCAGATTAAGGGCCCCCGTTAAGCGCTCACCAGGGCCGTGAATAATTCGCACCCGCGCGTCG
>Ga0194037_1002607_pt1 | contig 11776 bp, 10 predicted proteins | sample JunL306m_MetaG_FD_148653 | JGI IMG/M metagenome (GOLD analysis project Ga0194037, IMG submission 148653) | Anoxic zone freshwater microbial communities from boreal shield lake in IISD Experimental Lakes Area, Ontario, Canada - Jun2016-L304-6m | ecosystem: Environmental > Aquatic > Freshwater >...
CATGCGAATAACCAAAGTGCCCAAACACCAAATCTACTGGAAAGTTCGCAAACGTTTTATCCAGATCGGGATATTCATTGACATGCATGAGTAACTCGAGATGCCAGCCAAAGGGCGCAATACGCTGGGCTAATGCAGTGAGCGCTTTAATAGGTAGGTCAGCTGATGTATCTGCTACATCCACAATATTGCAACGTAGTCCTCTCACTCCTGCTGCATGAAGTTGCTCTAGTTGAGTATCGCTGATTTTCTGTGGATCAATATCAAGCACTCCAACCCCCCGAAATTTTTTTGGGTTGGAGTTGAGTGCGGCAAGCATGGCGCGGTTATCGCTGCCATAAACACTAGGCTGAACCAAGACGGCGCGGCCAATACCCAGCATGGCTAGCAGAGCGTTATATTGCGTGAGCGTTGCATCAGGTGGCGTGTAGATGCGTTCATGTGCATAAGGGAAGACTGATGCAGGCCCACAAACATGCGCGTGACAATCTACTGCCCCAGCCGGAAAGACGATCTTGGGTGAACGGATTTCTGGGTCTGGAGCTTGACAGGGTGGCGCGAAAGAAGGGGTCATGAACGCGAAAGCAATTTACTGCGGTTCGATATTGGCGTCTCTAGCAATCTTTTGATACTTCGCCATTTCATCGCGCACAAATTTACCGAACTCTGTTGGACTCATTGGCGTTGCTTTAATGCCTTTGGTTTCGTAAGCACTTTTGACTTCTGGATCTTGCATGGCTTGAGTCAAATCTTTATTAATCTTATTCACGATGGCTGCTGGGGTGCCTGCAGGCGCCCACATGCCAAACCATAATGAAATATCAAAGTTGGGATAACCCTGTTCTGCAATCGTTGGGATATCTGGAACTGCAGCATTACGTGTTTTGCCAGTAACGCCCAGTGCGCGCACTTTTCCACCTTTGAGTTGACCAATTGCAGTATCTAATGGGGCCATATAAAAAGCAGTGCGCCCAGACATCGTGTCTTGAATGGCTTCTGGAGATCCTTTATAGGGAACGTGAACCAATTTAATACCCATCATGTTATTGAAGTACTCCGCCGCTAAGTGTGCTGAGCTACCGACGCCGGCAGAGGCAAAAGGAATTTCTCCGGGCTTGGATTTGGCGGCAATGATGAGGTCGCGAATAGATTGATAAGGGCCATCAGCAGCGGTCACCATGACATAAGGAGTCTGTCCCAAAATAGCGACGTCAATCAAGCTCTTGAGCGGGTCGTAAGGCAGTTTCTTATAAATCGCAGGATTTGCTGCATACGAGGCTGATTGCACTAATAGGGTATAGCCATCTGGATCAGAGTTCACTACCACGCCTGTGCCAATGAGGCCGCCAGCACCAGGCCGATTTTCAATAATGACCGGTTGCTTCCAGGATTCCGTAAGGCTTTTTGCCAGCACGCGACCAGCAATATCAGCACCGGAGCCTGTAGTGAGGGGCACGATCATTCTGACGGTGTGATTAGGATAGCTTTGGGCGCTAGCTAGACCAGTCAAGATCGATAGGCTCGTTAGCACAAGCGCCATAAGCAGGCGAGGGGTATTCTTTTGCTGGTTCATGATGTCTCCTTAATATTTTTTATAGATTCGTTGGATAATCTAACATGCCCTTGAGGTTTGTAGCTATAAGACAAACACCTAATGAGGCAAAAGCAGCGTATTCAATAAAGCTAAAACTAAAAATAAACCAAAAATGCAAGGTAGAGACAGATGAACCAGACAAGTAGCAAACAAGCTGAGAACACAATCAAAGTGAATGGCTTGGATGTGGCCTATCGTTTTGACGGTCCAGACAATGGCCATGTGATTTTGATTGCTAATAGCCTCATGTCTGATTTGAGTATGTGGGATTGGAACGTACCTGCTCTAGCTGATCGCTATCGTGTACTGCGCTATGACAAGCGTGGCCATGGTGGATCACAAACTACCCCTGCTCCTTACAGCATCCCGCAATTGGCAGATGATGCTGTAGCACTATTAGATGCTTTGAAGATTGATAAGGTGCATTTCATTGGCCTATCTATGGGCGGCATGATTGGTCAGCAATTGGGCGCGCGTTACCCAGAGCGCGTTTATTCACTTTCTTTGTGTGACACTGCGAGCGAGATGCCCCCACGCAATTTGTGGGAAGAGCGTTTTGAGATTGCGCGCAAGGATGGTATTCCAGGTTTGGTTGATGGGACCATTAAGCGTTGGTTTACCGCCCCCTTTATTGAACGTGCGCCGCAAGACATTGCAAAAGTGCGCCAGATGATTTTGGGTACGGGGGTCGAGGGTTATATTGGTTGCGCTAGTGCAGTGCGCGATATGGCTCAAACCACCATGCTATTGAAAATCAAGGCGCCAACCTTGATTTTGACAGGGCGTCAAGATCCTGCTTGTACGGTTGATCAAGCGATTGTGCTCAATCGCATGATTGATGGATCCAAGATGGTGATTCTGGAGGAGGCCGCTCATTTATCCAATATTGAGCAGCCAGAAGCATTTAATCGTACTGTTCGAGCATTTATTGATACAGTAGATAACACTTTATAAGGGGTAGACATGACCGAGAACAATTCACAATTATCCGTAGCTCAGCTTCAAGAGATTCGTACGGCTGTTTTAGGCGCGGCTGCCAAGGCCCCTGGAGCCCTCATTGGGCTCGGTATTTTATTTATTATTTTGGGCATGATTGGTGTAGCTGGCCAAGTGATGTTCTCCTTTGTGACGATTAATGTGCTCGGCGCATTTTTGATCATTGGCGGCGGCTTACAGTTTGCTCACGCGATTAAATCTCATGGCTGGAAGAGTGTTGGCATTCAAATAGTGTTGGCAGTTTTGTATATTGCTGCCGGCCTCTTTACTTGGGCATTTCCAATTCCTGCGTTAGAGGGCATCACTTTGTGGCTCGCTGCCATATTCTTTGTCACAGGTTTCTTGCGTCTAGTCTCTGCATTCCAGCATCGCCACTTTGGTGAATGGTTCTGGCTGGTGTTGTCATCGGCCATCTCCATCTTGATGGGTGTGATGATTATGAATAGCTACCCAGCATCGAGCTTGTGGCTGCCAGGATTATTAATTGCGATTGAGCTTCTTTTACAAGGTTGGTCAATGCTGTTCTTGGGCTTGGCTGCGCGCAACCTGATTAAGAGCAAATAAAATAGTGAAGAAGCTCAGTAAGCATTACTGCACTGCAGATGAATAGATAGCAATGAAAAAAACAGACTTATATAAAAATCTAGGCTTAGCGACAGCCCAACGCATGAAAAATGCTACGAAGCTTGCTAAGCCTGGCGGTACTGATAAAGCTAAAACCAAAAAAGAACTGGCCAATGCAAATCCCTTGCTCGCTTCTTTGATGGGTAAAGCCAAGTCTAAGTAGTAGCAGCATTTATTTCGGTAAATGGATTTCAGTAAAAATGCGTAGCCATCGCTTTGCTCTTTTGCTGATTGTGCCATCGGTCATGTCTTGGGCGCAGATTGCGCCACCACCAAACTACGATCAAAAGCTCAGCGATGTGGTTGTGAACGCGACGCGCTCAGATACGCCTTTAGATCAGATGCCACTCAATACCACCATTCTGACAAAAGAGGTGCTCGAGTCATCACCTGACCAAACGATTGATCAGGTACTCAAGAATGTACCCGGTGTCTTTTTAAACGATGTGCCTTATTACCAAAAAGATCCCACAGGGCAAAGCATTAACGTGCGCGGCTTAGGCTATGGGCGCACACTAGTATTGATTGATGGTCTGCCAGCAAACGATGCTTTCTATGGAACGGTGCAGTGGAACTTAGTTCCTATGTCCTCAATTGAATCGGTAGAGTTTGTGCGCGGCGGAGTATCGAGCCTTTACGGCAACTACGGTATGGGTGGTGTCATCAATATCAACACCAAGACACCCAAAAATAGCTCTCAAGAAGTATCGGCAAGTTATGGCTCATTTGGCACTGGCAATGTGGCGGCTTCAAAAGATTTAATCGTATCTGATGCCATGCAGATGCGTTTTTCTGCTGATTACTTTTCTAGCGAAGGCTTTCAGAACTACGCCACGATTGCACCTGGGTCGCCAAGCTATATTAAAAACGGCATGGGCACCGATGCAGTGAAAAATTCCAACGTCCGTTTGCAAAATTACTTTAAGCCAACTCAAGATACCAATGCTTTTTTGAGAATGGGTTACAGCACCATGGCTGACTTGAGTAATAACTATGCGATTGCACCCAATCTCATACAGACGGCTGATGTGGCGGCGGGATCTACAACGAAGATAGATGTCGATAAAAAAGCGCAAGTCAATGTGTATTACCAAAACACTAATTTTTATAAGCAGACGGCGAATAATTTAACGGCTGCACCATATAAGCCTTACATCAATGCTAACTATACGGATCCATATTCCACAGTAGGAGCCTCCGCACAATATACCCATGATCTCAAGCTTGCTGGGATCGATCAATACATCTTGGCGGTTGATGCCAGAAATATTTCCGCATCTAACCAGACCAATAACCTGGCCTCCACAGGGGCAGTAAATTCCGTTAATTACGCCCAGGGACAACAGAACTTTTATGGACTTTTAGGGCAAATCAAATCGAAGGCAGGTGCGATTCCACTGGAGGCTACATTGGGTGCGCGCGTCGATGCGTGGAATAGTCAAACTCCTACTTACTCGAATACAAATTATGGAACGGGTAATACTGGTATCCCCACCTATAGCAGTGTGCCTAACCAAAGTAAGACTCAGCTGAGTCCATCCTTGGGTTTGCTCTACAACGTTAGCTCCGATTGGGATTTGCGATCTGCTGCATACCAAGCGTTTCATGCTCCGAGCATGAATAACACTTTGCGCAGTTATGGCAACTTTGTCAGTGGATACTCCTTGGCTAATCCTAACTTGACGCCCGAGACAATGACCGGCTATGAAGTCGGAACAGACTATCGGTGGAAGAGTGGGTTTGCACAGCTGACGGCTTTTAATAATTACATTACTAATGCTATTACTAGCTACAAGATTACGAGTGCCAATTGGGCTTTTGCAAATAGTCTTTGTACATCCTCAGGCATCTCAGGTTGTAGTCAAACCAGCACTAGCCCTGGCTACACCAACGTGAGTTATTACACCAATCAACAAAACCTTCTGAGCCAAGGTTTGGAGTTGCAGTATCACCACGATATCAATCCTCACTGGGGTGTGGATGGCGGCTATAGCTATACCAAAACTACTTTGACCTGGAGTGCAACTAGCGATCCGATTAATACCCAGGTGGGAGGCGTTCCTAGGAATATGGCCAATGCTGGCTTGACTTATTACCCTGTTCCACAAGCAAGTCTGACAACCACAGTGCGATATGTTGGTAACTCTTGGATGGCAACCGGCTCTCTACCTGTTCCGGCTTATGCAGTCGTTGGCCTTAAGGCTAACTATCAAGTGACCCCACAGGCAGCTGTTTTTGCATCGGTAGTGAACTTGTTCAATCGCCAGTACGTCACATTTAATATCGCATCGCAAGCAAGCTCCTATCAAGCAGGCATGCCTCAAGCGATTACGGTGGGTGCCCGCATTCTATTTTGATGCAGTGCATCACAAAAATTGCATCGTGCTAAGTTAATAAAAATGCTTTAGGATTGTGCCAAGGATGCAAATGCAAAAATAATGCTGCATCCATCATTAATAAGAAAACAAAAAACACAGGGAGACTTACCAATGAAGTTGAAAACTATTCATGCGCTGATGTTTGCTGCCGGCATGGCTGTTGCTACATTAGCGACCGCCCAAGCGCCAGCTGCTACTCCAGCGATTCCAGCTACTTGGGCGCAAGGCCGAACAGCCGATGGTATGAATCCCGCCTTGTCTCCCAATCCTCCTGGCATTTCTGCTTTGCCAGCTGATGAGATTCCAGTTAGCAAGCTAAAGGTTCCAGCAGGATTCAAAGTTGAACTCTGGGCATCTGGCATGCCCAATGGCCGCTCCATGACTGAGGCACCAAGTGGCACCGTGTTCGTTGGTACCCGCTTTACCGGTAACGTTTATGCCGTAGTCACAAAAGATGGCAAGCGTGAAGTCAAAACCATTGCCAAAGGTTTGCACCGCCCTAATGGTGTAGCGTTTGCAAATGGTTCACTCTATGTAGCTGAGCTCTCACGTATTATTCGTTACGACAATATCGAACAGAACTTAGATAATCCACCAGCTCCTGTAGTGGTATTTGACGCACTTCCTAAAGACGAGCCACACGGCTGGAAATATATGAAGTTGAGTCCGGATGGCCAGTATTTGTATTTCCAAATTGGTACTCCAGCTAATATCGTGGTTCCACCGGCTACCCATGCAACGCTCAATCGCTTAAATCTGAAGACGAATGTGATGGAGGTGGTTGCAACTGGGGTTCGTAACAGTGTGGGTATGGACTTCCAGCCAGGCAGCAAAGAGCTTTGGTTTACCAACAATGGTCGTGACTGGGCGGCTGAAGATAAGCCAGGCGACACTTTGAACCGCTTGGTTCGTCCTAAAGGCATGAACTTCGGTTATCCGTTCTGCCATCAAGGCGACTTCTTGGATCCAGAGTTTGGCAAAGGCCGCTCATGTGATGAGTTTGATAAGCCTGTTTACAACCTAGGCGCTCACGTTGCGGCATTGGGTATGCGTTTTTATAACGGTAAACAATTCCCCGCTGAGTACAAAGGCAATATCTTTATTGCAGAGCACGGCTCTTGGAATAAAACACAGCGCGTTGGTTATCAAGTGGTACGCGTAGTGCTTGACTCTAAGAACAATGTTGTGAAGTCCGAACCATTTATTACAGGTTGGCTGGACGGTGACAAATTCTGGGGTCGCCCAGTGGATGTGCAGATGCTCAAAGACGGATCCATGTTGGTATCCGATGATGAAACTGGCGCCATCTTCCGCGTGTCTTACGCAAAATGAAGTTGATGTTTAAAACTAAGGCCATCCTCGTGGTGGCCTTTTTTAATGCCCTTTTAGTCAGCGCTGTTGTCAATGCCGCTCCACCTGATCCCATTGCCGGCAAAGCAAAAGCACAAACGTGTTTTGCTTGCCATAGTGAAAACGGCATCTCTATCTCACCAGATATTCCGAATCTAGCAGCCCAGCCCCCACTATCCATTACCTATCAATTGATTCAGTTCCGAGGTCAACAACGTAAGGGCGGGGGAATGGAAGCGATCACCATGATCTTGAGTGATCAAGACATACGGGATATTGCCGCTTATTATGCTGAGTTACCTGCACCACCAGCAAAGTCAGGTAATGCTGACAAGATTGCCAAGGGGCAGCAAATTGCAGGAGCTCAGTATTGCAATTCTTGTCATGGGCCGCAATTGCAGGGCCAAAAGCATATTGCACGTTTAGCTGGGCAATCTCCAGAATACCTCACGACCCAATTGAAAAATATCCGTTCTGGTGCACGTATCGATATGGATGGCACGATGGGCAGTGCGGCGCGTGGTTTGAGTGATGAGGATATAGAAGCTTTGGCTAGCTATGCAGCTTCGTTAAACTAGTGACTTCTCTCATCACACCTTCAGAGCTCATTGCAGTCTAAAAACCACTTCTTACTCATTGATTTCTTAAAGGTCTTTGCCGCCTTATTAATCATTCTTCACCATCTCTCTAGTTATGGGCAGATGGCTGAAGATGCACGGCAATTTTTGCCTGGCGTGATGACTTGGTTATTTGAGTATGGGCGCTATGCAGTACAAATTTTCTTAGTGATGGGCGGTTACTTAGCTGCGCAATCTTTAACGCGTACAAGGGATATTCGAAATCCCCGCACGGCACTCAAACTGATTTTTAACCGTTATCTACGTCTCTTTGCTCCGTATGTAGTTGCATTGCTAATCACAATCCTATGTGCTTGGGTAGCGCGGTTCTGGGTACAAGATGAATTCGTTGGTGAATCAGAAACCCTCGGACAATTTTTAGCGCACCTATTCTTCTTGCAAGGTATCTTGGGTTTAGATTCGATTTCGGCTGGTGCTTGGTATGTTGCGATTGATTGGCAGTTGTATGCGGTCCTTGCCATCATGCTCGGAATGTTTCCGGGCTTTCGATCGCTGATTTGGGTCTCGACGATTTTAATCGTAGCCTCTTTGCTGTATTTCAATCGCTTGAGCGATTACGAAAATTACTTCATCTACTTCATTGGCTCTTATGGCTTAGGGGTATTGGCTCAGCTAGCGAAAAATGATGCCGATCCAGCGGTCAATCGTTTAGCCAGGATTTTGATCATCATCATTGGCCTTGTTATTTTAGTGACGAGTTTTGATCATCTGTGGATCAGAAATATTTTGGCTTACTGTGTAGCCATTGTATTAATCGTTTGGGGCGGCCGCGCCTACAAAGATGAGAAGCATGCCAAGATGCACAATCTGGTGTTTTCAATTTTGTGGGGAAGCCGCAGATCCTATTGCGCTTTCTTATTGCACTTTTCATTTATCTTACTAGCGAATACTCTCTATATCGCCTGGGGTATGGACCAACGCCATGATGGCGCGATGGCGCTAGCAATGATGTTTCTTGCTTTGGTGGCAAGCTGGGTTGCGGCAAATTATTTATACCGCTTTGTGGAAGTACCATCACGGCACTTCAAACTGTAAGTGTTACAGCCCCAAATCTTTTAAGACGCGAAAAATTTCTCGATAGGCTTTAGGCGGTTTGTTTTGCTCTTTTTCTCGACGGGCATTGCGAATCAGCGTGCGCATATTCTGAATATCCATGTCGGGGAACTTCTCAATGAGGGCAGTGAATGTCTCATCATTGGTGATGAGTTTGTCGCGATAGTTTTCTAGAAAGTGCAGTTTGGCAGTTTCTGCCTTGCTAACTCCCTGGATGGCATCCAAGCGTTTCTGAATCGTCTCTAGCTCTTCTTCATTTAAAAAGCGCATGAGTTTTCCAAGATACTGCTTGTGACGACGAATTGCTTCAAAACTCTTGATCTTGGGTGTTTCAGCAATAGCAGTCTTAATGAGCTCATCCATGGGGATGGACTTCAATGCATCGCTACTGAGCGCTGCCAGAACCTCGGCAAGCTTTTGGCGCTCGGTCATTTGGCGCTTTAGCTCAGATTTGCTTGGTCCCGCATCAGGATCTTCCTTCTTGGGGGTACGGTTCTTTTCATTAACGTGCATGGGGCTATTTTAGACGGGTATTGACAGTTTCTAGCCCAATATGCAAATTTCTTCGTAAGGAAAAAAGTTGGTAATAATAGAGAGCAAGATATCGGCATTGATAAAAACAGAGACATGACTCAAACAAGCCATAACAATACCTACGACTACATCATCATTGGGGCCGGCAGCGCAGGCTGCTTGTTGGCTAAACGCTTGACAGAAAATCCCAATAAGCGGGTTTTATTGATTGAGGCTGGCAAAAACGATAACTATATTTGGATTCATATTCCAGTGGGTTACTTGTATTGCATTGATAACCCGCGTGCTGATTGGCGTTTTCGCACTAGTAATGAGGCCGGCTTAAATGGGCGATCTTTAATATATCCCCGCGGTAGAGTCCTAGGTGGTTGCTCTTCGATTAACGGCATGATTTATATGCGTGGCCAATCTGGCGATTATGAGTCTTGGGTGGCTGCAACCGGTGATGAATCCTGGTCTTGGAAAAACGCACTCAAGCGCTATAAGCAAATCGAGGATTATCACAGTGACGCCAATGAGTGGCATGGTAAGGGCGGCGAGTGGACCGTTTCTAAACAACGCTTGCGTTGGCCCATCATGGATGTATTTAGGCAGGCTGCAGTACAGGCTGGCATTCCGGCATCGGATGACTTCAATCGTGGTGATAACTTCGGTGTGGGTTACTTTGATGTGAGTCAGCGCGCTGGCTGGCGACTCAATACAGCCAAAGCTTTCCTACGTGATGCTGCTAAGCGTAGTAATCTCACTGTGATTACTGAAGCAATGGTCACTAAGCTCAAGATCGATCCAGTGAGTAAAAATTGCTACGGCGTTGAGTATCTGCGCAATGGCATTGCGGCTGAGGCAATCTGTGCAATCGATCAGGGCGGTGAAGTCTTGTTGGCTGCTGGCTCTATTGGGAGCGTGCAGATTTTGGAGCGCTCTGGTGTTGGAGCAGCCACGCATTTAGCAAGCCTGGGCATACCGGTGATCAGTGACGTACCTGGCGTTGGCGAAAATTTACAAGACCACTTGCAACTGCGCATGATCTACAAAGTCAATGGCATTCAGACACTGAATACCAAAGCCAATAGCTTATTTGGCAAGATGATGATTGGCCTAGAGTATGTATTAAAGCGCTCTGGTCCTATGTCGATGGCACCATCACAGTTAGGCGCATTCGCTTACAGCTCACCAGAACAAAAAAGTGCCAATGTGGAATATCACGTGCAACCCTTATCACTAGAAAAGTTTGGCGAGGATTTACATTCCTTTAATGCCTTTACTGCGAGCGTCTGTAATGTGCGTCCCACCTCTCGTGGCAGTGTGCACATCCATTCTGTTGATGCTGAGGCACCTCCAGTGATTAGCCTCAATTATTTATCTACAGATGAAGATCGAAAAATTGCCGCTGAGTCTTTGCGACTCACTCGCAAGATTGTTGAGAGTGCAGCACTCAAGCCATACATGCCCGATGAATACAAGCCTGGAAAACAATATCAAAGTGATGCAGAGCTCATCAAAGCGGCCGGCGATATTGGTACAACAATTTTTCACCCAGTCGGGACTTGCAAGATGGGTCGTGCCGAAGATCCGATGGCAGTGCTAGATTCTGAGTTGCGAGTCAGAGGGGTTCACCACCTGCGCGTGGTGGATGCTTCTGCCATGCCCACGATTACCTCCGGCAATACTGCAGCACCGACGATGATGATTGCGCAGCGCGCTGCTGAACTGCTTACTGGTGAATAGCTCTCATAGAAGCACCCATTTACCTTTGAGCCATTTGTTGCTGGCTCTGGCAATTGTTGCGGTATGGGGTACCAATTTCGTAGTGATTAAGATTTCATTAGCAAGTTTCCCCCCATTTCTGTTTGCTGCACTTCGTTATATCTTTGCTTTATTGCCAATGGTCTTTTTTGTGAGCAAGCCTAAAGTGCCCTGGACCAATCTCTGTATTTATGGAATGGCAGTTGGGATAGGGCAGTTCGGGGTCTTGTATTACGCCATCAATGGCCATATTTCTCCAGGTTTGGCTTCCTTGGTGATTCAGACCCAAGTATTTTTCACGATTGGCTTTGCCATGTTTTTTGCCAAGGAAAAACTGCGGCTGTACCAAGTAGTGGCGGTAATAGTCGCAATGATTGGCTTGGGAATTATTGCAGTGCACACAGATGCCACAACGACAGTCCTTGGCCTAGCTTTGGTGGTTGTCGCTGGCTTCTCTTGGGGCGTCGCAAATACGACCAGTCGTCGTGCCGGCTCTATCAATATGTTCTCCTATGTGATTTGGGCAAGCATTTTTGCCATTCCGCCATTGCTGGCTATTTCTTGGTTTTTTGAGGGTGGTTGGGAAGTCATGAGCACTTCAATGGCTTCTGCCTCAATGGCGGCATGGACTGCTGTTCTATGGCAGGCCTGGGGCAATACGCTTTTTGGCTACGCTGCTTGGGGATGGCTACTCTCAAAGCACCCTGCAGCATTGGTAGCGCCCGCGCCTCTATTAGTACCCATTTTTGGAATGGGGGCATCTGCCTTTTTCTTAAGTGAGCCATTGCCCGCTTGGAAGATGTTGGCTGCAGGTTTGGTCATTGCCGGTTTACTTGTGAATTTATTCTGGCCAACGATCAAAG
>Ga0194037_1002608_pt1 | contig 11776 bp, 9 predicted proteins | sample JunL306m_MetaG_FD_148653 | JGI IMG/M metagenome (GOLD analysis project Ga0194037, IMG submission 148653) | Anoxic zone freshwater microbial communities from boreal shield lake in IISD Experimental Lakes Area, Ontario, Canada - Jun2016-L304-6m | ecosystem: Environmental > Aquatic > Freshwater >...
CCACCAACATTGATATTTTGAATTGTTACACCTTTGGCTATAAATTGCTCCTGCAATTCATTTACACGTATACACAGGCTGTGAAAGGCTGTCATATCTGTAATTTGTGAGCCAATATGAAAATGAATTCCAATCAGTTTTATATTTGCCAAAGTTTTAATCAAATCAACCACAGAATCAATGTCTTCCATGTTGATTCCAAACTTATTTTCATTTGTTCCGGTGGTAATGTAATGGTGAGTATGTGCATCCACATTTGGATTGATACGCAAAGCAACGTTGGCAGTTTTTCCTTTGGCAGCAGCCAGTTCATTGATAACTTCAAGTTCGGGAACTGATTCGGCATTGAAGCAGAAAATATCATTTTCCAGCCCAAGATTAATTTCCCAATCGGCTTTTCCAACTCCGGCAAAAACTACTTTTGAAGCAGGAATTCCGGCATCAAGTGCAGCCTGAACTTCGCCACCACTTACGCAGTCGGCACCCAGCCCGGCTTCTTTAATTACAGCCAGTACACTTGGATTTAAATTGGCTTTCATGGCATAATGCACATGATAATCCGATTTTTGAGATTCTTCATTAATCTCATTCAATGTTTTTCTCAATAAATCCAAATCATAATAATAAAATGGAGTCTGAATTTCATTGAATTTATTGATAGGGAATTTTCCTTTAATCATAATAGGTTACAAGTTACAAGTTTCAGGTTACAAGTTACAGCTTTTTGCTATAAACTATTAACTATCAACTAAATAGTGCAGCACTCAATGCATTCAATGCACGTTTTTTATCTTCAGCTTTAATCAGGAACGAAATGTTGTAATTGCTACCACCGTACGAAATCATACGAACCGGAATTTCGCTTAATGCGCCCACAACTTTGGCCTGAAATCCAATATTTTCGAATGGCATGTCACCAACCACACAAACAATAACCATGTCTTTGTCAACCGTTACTGTTCCGAATTTCTTGAGATCATTTACAATTTCATCCAGCTTTTTGGCATTGTCAATTGATACAGAAACTCCTACTTCCGAAGTAGTTACCATGTCAATTGGAGTATGATGCGATTCAAAAATTTCGAATACTTTGCGCAAAAATCCGTGTGCCAACAACATGCGGCCGGATTTTATTTTAATAGCCGTGATTCCGTCTTTGGCTGCCACCGCTTCAATTTTAGCTTTTTTGCTTTGTGTAGAAATCAACGTTCCATGTGCCTTTGGTTCCATGGTGTTCAGCAATCGAACCGGAATATTAGCCAGTTTGGCAGGCAAAATACAGGTTGGATGAAGAATTTTTGCACCAAAATAAGCTAATTCAGCTGCTTCTTCAAAGTGCAATACCGGAACCGGTTTGGTGCCTTCCACTATTCGCGGATCGTTGTTGTGCATTCCGTCAATATCCGTCCAAATCTGAATTTCAGAAGCTTTTACAGCAGCACCAACCAACGAAGCGGTATAATCGCTACCACCACGTTGTAAGTTGTCAATTTCGCCATAAAAATTACGACAAACAAATCCCTGAGTGATATAAATCATTTTGTCGGGCTGAAGTTCCAGCTGTTTAGCCAGATTCTCAGCTATGAAATTAGTATCCGGCTCTGCATTTTTGTCGATACGCATATAGTCCAACGCAGGGAGCAAGGTGCTGTTTTCGCCAATTTCCTGCAAATAAAGTTGAAACATGGCGGTTGATAGCATCTCGCCTTCGGCCAGGACTGCTTTTTCTTCGAAAAGAGTAAAAACTGCTTTCGAGAACGTACGAAGGTAGTCAAAGTGCGATTTTAATTCTTTTTTTGCTTCCGATTTGTATTTTTCAGTGTCATATAACTCTTCTATTACATCGCTATATTTTTGTTCCAAAGCATTGATTTTTTCTAATGCTCCTGCATTATTTGTTTTGTACAAATAATCAGCTATTTCAACAAGGCTGTTGGTAGTACCTGACATTGCCGAGAGTACTACTATTTTCTGTTCTCCATCGCAAATTAGCTTGGCAACATCTTTCATTCTGATAGCCGAACCTACGGATGTTCCGCCAAATTTTAATACTTTCATGTGTTTAGAGTTATATAGTAATTTGTACAATCAAAATTAGCCACAAAAGTAATATTTTTTTCTCAATAATTTTCCATTTGTTATTTCGATTATTTCAGTTACATTTGCATAATAAAAGCTTTAATAGCATGAAAAAAAGAATAGTTTTAACTCTTTTATCTATTGTATGTTTTGCTTCGCATACTTTTTGTATCGATGCATGGATAAGAATAAATCAGCTGGGCTATTTACCATCCGCACAAAAGAAAGCCATTTTAATCAGCGAATCGCAACAAAACATCAGAAAGTTTTACATTTATGATGCATTAACGAATAAAGAAGTAGGTGCTTTTAATACCGTAGTGTCTTGGGGCGAATTTCAATCATTTAAAAGTGTATTTATTCTTGATTTTAGTGCATTTAACACACAAGGAGCGTTTTATATTAAAGCAGGGCTAATTTACTCGCCTACCATATATGTTAATAAAAATACTTATTTAGGGACAGCTGATTTTTTGCTTAACTATTTAAGGCAACAACGCTGTATTGCCAAACCAGGGGAGCATCAATTCGATGCTTTTGAGTCAAATGCTGAGGAGTTTAAACCAATAGCTGATACTGAGAATTTATGGATTGTTCCGAACCAAAAACTATCGACTCCAAAATCACAAAAAAAGCCAAGCCAATTTAATTTATCAGAACAAGCAAAATTGATAAATGTAACAGGTGGTTGGTCGGATGCCTCGGAATTTGTACAATATGGCAGCACTTCCGCTACTGCAATTTTTCAATTACTTTTTGCATATCAATTTAATCCAACTTCGTTTACCGACAAGTTTGATGCTAATGGCAAAAAAGGGGCTAATGGAATTCCAGATATACTCGACGAAGCAAAGTGGGGATTAGATTGGCTTATAAAAATGTGTCCCTCAAAGGATATATTATACCACCAGGTTGGCGATGACAGAGAGAATAATCAATTTCATACTCCTTCAGAAAATAATGTAGATTATGGTTGGGGGCAGGGCAACGGGCGTTCGGTTTATGTTGCTACAGGCAAACCCCAAGCTGTATTTAAAATAAAAAATCATTCAAACGGCTTAGCCTCTATTGCCGGAAAATATGCTTCTGCTTTTGCATTGGGGTCGCAATTGCTGGCAACATACTATCCATTTTATGCTGATAGCCTTACTAAAAAAGCAATTGAGTTGTACCAACTAGGGATAAAATATCCTGGTATTTGCCAGGCTGTACCTGCAAAATCTCTTATTTATTATAGTGAAGATAACTGGAGTGATGATATGGAGTTGGCTGCATCAGAATTATATCATTTAACCTATGATGCCAATTACTTGAAGGATGCTGCCAATTTTGGAAGAATGGAACCTGTTTCGCCTTGGCTCTGTTCTGACACTACCGGGCATTATCAGTGGTATCCGTTTGTTAATTTAGGACATTATATGCTCTCTAATCTGGAAAATCCACGGTATAAAAATGAGTTTAAAGAAAATTTATTGAGTGGAATTCAACGCATGAGCCTCTATGCTGCTAATAATCCTTTTGATGTAGGTGTGCCGCTTGTTATGAATTCAAATAACCTTGTGGTAGCACTTGCAACCCAATGTCGACTTTATCGCTCAATGACCAATGACTCGTCGTATATAGATATGGAAAACGGACTACTCGATTGGATTTTTGGACGAAATCCATGGGGAACAAGTATGATTGGCGGACTACCGAAAATTGGAATTGCAGCTTCCGATCCACATGCTTCAAATTGGAAAAAAAACCACCAGCCTGCTACCGGAGGTATGGTTAATGGTCCGGTTTTAAAAAGTATCTACACAAAACTTGCCATTTCCGGATTATCGAAGGACGATAAGTACGAACGATATCAATCTGATTGGGCAATTTTTCACGACGATTATACCGACAACATTAGCAACGAACCTTCATTGGATGGAACTGCTTCGCTTACCTACATGCTTTCTAGCAAGCAGTTAGAGGGTAATCCTGAAAAAACTTCCGATAATAATTTGTACAGCAATGGAGCAATTGTCCGTACAGATCCTTCCAAAAAACAAATTAGCATTGTCTTTTCGGGAAATGATTATGCTGACGGTTACAATATTATTCGCAAAACACTTAAAAAGCTGAATATAAAAGCATCGTTTTTTTTAACTGGCGATTTTTACAGAAACACAAAAAATAAAAGAATTATTAAGGGCTTGCTGCAAGACAAACATTATTTAGGAGGTAATTCGGACAAGAATTTATTGTATTGCTCGTTACAAAAAAGAGATTCATTATTGATTAATAAAGCCCAATTTATAACTGATTTACGCGCTAATTATAAAACAATGGAAAAGTTTGGTATTAAAAAAAATCAAACCCCATTTTTTTTACCACCTCACGAAATGCACAACGACAGTATAGGCAAATGGTGTAAAGAGGTAGGTATTCAATTAATAAACTTTACACCCGGAACACTTTCAAATACAGATATTTCTATTCCCGAAATGCGCGAAAATTATTATTCGTCCAATGAAATTTATAATCGAATTCTACAAGTAGAATCGAAACAGGGATTGAGCGGACATATTTTACTGTTTCATTTAGGAAGTGATGCCAAACGACAAGATAAATTTTACCCTCGATTGTATTCTTTGCTTATCGAATTATCAAAGAATGGATATGATTTTGTTGATTTATTCAAAGCCACAGATGTTTTTGATTCAAATGAAGCCACTATACCGTTAAATAAACAAAAAAGGAAGAACTGAAAATAGTCTTCCTTTTGCTTGGGTGGAAAACGGGGCTCGAACCCGCGACCTTCGGAACCACAATCCGACGCTCTAACCAACTGAGCTATAACCACCATAAATTAGCGAGTGCAAAGATAATACAGCTATTGATTTTGTGCAACTGTTTTGATTTTTAAATTCCATAGATTTTTGCAATGCTCTAATATACAGCGAATAAAAACAAAATTTAAATGAAATATTATATCTTAAATCCTGTTTTGGACTCACAAATTGCTGAAATAAAACAAAAAATAAGCTTATCGATGAATGGAATTGTATCCGAACAGATGATTCAGGGCGGGATTAATTACAAAAAAAACTTCGGAGTTTCAATTCCTCGATTGAAAGAAATTGCTTCATCATACAAGCCTCAACACGACCTAGCTCAACGACTTTGGGACTTAAAAATACGTGAAACTATGATTTTGGCAACTTTACTTCAGCCTACAGATACATTTACGCCCAAAATAGCAAAGCAATGGGCGGATGACTTTAATCAAATTGAAATTGTAGAACAATGTTGTATGAACATTTTTTGTAAATTATCTTGGGCAACTGAAATTTCGTGTAATTGGATTAATTCAGATAAACTTTGGATTCAAATTACTGCTTTTAGATTGGCAGCACGAGTTTTTGAAAACTTATCGAATGAGGAGATTAAAAGTATTACGTTAAGAGCGGTTGAATTATCAAATACCGATGAGTTTCATCTCTATAAATCAATTGCTGTTTGTCTCTCTCGATTCTGCAGAAAAGATAGATTAACAGCTATTTACGTCAAAAATTTAACCAATTTTGGTGCGGATTCTGTTTCTGTAGGACAGCAATTTATAAAGTATGAACTAACACAAGAATTGTTATTTTTAGAAATATTATAGCATAAAATAGCGCAAAAGTTGTACTTTTGTTGTTCGTAATTTACAACTATGAAAGAAGAGGTTTCATTCGATACTATCAGAGAATCGTTTACCGAATATCTGAAAAAACACAAACATCGCAAAACGCCTGAGCGTTATGCAATTTTGGAGCATATAAATAATTATGACGGACATTTTAATGCCGAAGTACTTTACAAATTAATGCTCGACGATTATCGGGTAAGTTTGGCAACGGTGTATAATACCCTCGAATTACTGGTTGATTGCAAATTAATTGTAAAGCATCAAATGGGTGGACAATATGCTCAGTACGAAAAAACATTCGGAAACAATACTCACAACCATTTAATTTGTACAAATTGCGGTAAAGTAAAAGAATTTTCTGACAAACAGCTTCGAATTTCTATTCAAACTCGACAATTTGTACATTTTCAATCTACTCATTATTCCTTATATTTATACGGTTTATGCCATAAGTGTAAAGCCGCATTAAAAAATTCATAGCCTATTTCTGTGAAAATATGAATACTTAATTCATTTAATCAACATCAGAAATGTAAATATTCCGAATAAAAAAGAGAATAAAAATAGAAATATTAAAATATAAAATATAAAAATGAAAGTAGATGTTTTGTTAGGTCTCCAGTGGGGCGACGAAGGTAAAGGAAAAATTGTAGATGTTTTAACGCCTGGATATCAGTTGGTAAGCCGTTTTCAAGGCGGACCAAATGCCGGACACACACTGGAATTTGAAGGAAAAAAATTCGTATTGCGCTCCATCCCTTCCGGGATATTTCAGGGTGACAAAATAAATGTTATTGGAAATGGCGTAGTACTTGATCCTGCCTTATTTAAAGCCGAAGTGGATGCTCTTGAACAATCAGGACATCCTTTGACCGATAGGTTGAAAATATCAAAAAAGGCTCATTTAATACTTCCCACACACCGTCTGCTTGATTCGGCATACGAGGCAGCGAAAGGTACTGGCAAAATTGGAACTACTGGCAAAGGTATTGGCCCAACTTATACTGACAAAGTGAGTAGAAATGGTGTTAGAGTTGGCGATATACTTCATAATTTCGATGATAAATACAAAGTAGCAGTTACAAGGCATAAAGAGATTTTAAATCAATTAAATTTCGAGTATGATTTAACAGAACTTGAAAAAGCCTGGTTTGAAGGGATTGAATGTATTAAACGTTTCGATTTAATTGATAGCGAACATTTTATTAACGAAGCGGTTAAAGTTGGTAAAAAAATTCTTGCCGAAGGTGCTCAAGGTACAATGCTTGATGTGGATTTTGGGTCATATCCATTTGTAACATCATCAAATACCATTTGTGCAGGTGCTTGTACCGGATTAGGAGTAGCACCAGGTAATATCGGCGATGTATTTGGAATTTTTAAAGCTTACTGTACCCGAGTAGGAAGTGGACCTTTTCCCACTGAATTATTTGACGAAACTGGTGATTTAATGCGTAAAATCGGATTTGAATTCGGTTCTGTTACCGGTAGACCACGCAGATGTGGCTGGATAGATTTGGTTGCTTTGCGCTATGCTGTAATGATAAATGGAGTTACACAGTTAATCATGATGAAAAGTGATGTGATGGATGGATTTGAAACCATAAAAGCGTGTGTGGCTTATAAAATTGATGATAAAGAAACAGAACAGTTTCCTTATGACTTGAATGATGGTGTTGAACCGGTTTATGTTGAACTGCCTGGTTGGAAAACCGACATGACTGCTGTGCAAAACGAAAATGAATTCCCCGAAGAGTTTAACGCTTATATCAGTTTTTTAGAAGAAGAACTGGAAGTGCCAATTAAAATAGTATCTGTAGGACCAGATAGAGCTCAAACCATTATTCGATATCAAGAGTAGTAAAATCAATATTGTGATTCTGCATCTAATTATCAAAGCTTAACTTGTATGCCATTTTGTCATTGGCAAGAATTTTGTTATAGAAATTACTCAATCTAAATTAAAATTTTAAAATTATGTTAATAGGTTATATTATTTTTGGTGTTTTTGCATTAATCAGTTGGTTGATATCACGAAATTTAAAGTCAAAATTCGAGCGATATTCTCGAATTCCAATTCCACGTGGTATGACCGGAAAAGACGTTGCCACTAAAATGCTGCGCGACCATGGAATTTACGATGTTCAAGTAATTTCTACCAACGGTCATCTTACCGATCATTATGATCCAATTACAAAAACCGTAAATCTGAGTGAAAACGTTTATGCTTCGAGCAATGTAGCTGCTGCTGCCGTTGCTGCTCACGAGTGCGGTCATGCGGTTCAACACTCAATGGCCTATGCGCCACTTACACTGAGGTCTAAATTAGTGCCTGTCGTTAATTTTGCTTCCAATTGGATGCAATGGATTTTATTGGCGGGAATAATTTTCATCCATTCATTTCCACAATTAATGTTGGCTGGGATTGCTTTGTTTGCAACTACCACTTTATTTAGTTTTATTACATTACCTGTTGAAATTAACGCTAGTTCGCGTGCCTTAGTTTGGCTAAACACGGCAGGTATTACAAACTACGAAACGCACGACCAAGCTCAAGATGCATTAAAAACGGCTGCATATACTTACGTAGTTGCTGCATTAGGGTCATTAGCCACATTGGTTTATTACATTATGATTTATCTTGGTGGAAGCCGGAGATAATAAATTTTTTCTGTTTTGATCAAATCAAAGTCAAATATCTTGCAAAATTAAAGCAGGATTTACTTTTTTGATAATTTCAAAAAGTAAATACTGCTTTTTTTCAATGTTCCGATAACATTAAATCAAGTCCATTTCTTCTTTTAATTTTCGAGCTAAACCGGCTACTACCAGATCGTAGGAATGATTAATTAATTCGCATAAGAATTTTTGAGAAATGCTTGGGTCAATCTTTACCGTGTTCCAGTGTTTTTTATTGAAATGCCAAGCCGGGCTAATCGCCTCAAATTCTTCACGCAACTGAATAGCTCGTTCAGGCTCACATTTCAGCGAAATTTGAGTTTCGGGATTGTCGAGTGGTATAAGTGCAAACATCTTCCCTTTCACTTTTAGTACCATATTCACATCGTCAAATGGAAATTCTTCTGTGCTACATTTCAGACTGAGACAATAATTTCGGAGTTCTTCAACATTCATTTTTAGATCTATTTTAATTTGGCAAACATACAATTTTTTTTTTAAAATTTTGCCGAAAATACGAAATATTAAATTCACTTCCTAAGCAGAATCGTTCCAGCTGTAATTTTGAAAACCATTAAATATTCACTACTTTTGCAAATCTAAACTCAATAAAATACCCTATGAATATCCTTCTACTTGGTTCGGGCGGACGCGAACACGCCATGGCATGGAAAATAGCTCAAAGTCCCAGATTAAGCAAGCTTTACATTGCTCCCGGAAATCCGGGAACTTCATTGACAGGAATAAACCTAAACATTGCTGCCGACAATTTTCCGGCATTAAAAACGGCAGTTCTTCATCACAAAATTGATATGGTTGTAGTTGGCCCCGAAGACCCTTTGGTAAAAGGCGTTGTAAACTTTTTTGCAGCCGATAAAGAACTGGAAAATATTCCGGTTATTGGCCCTGACAAAATTGGCGCACAACTCGAAGGCAGTAAAGACTTTTCAAAACAATTTATGTTTCGCCATAACATTCCTACAGCAGGATATCTAAGCGTTACTTCTGAAAATATTACCGAAGGTATTGAGTTTTTAAAAAGCATGAATGCTCCTTATGTTCTCAAAGCTGATGGGTTAGCAGCCGGAAAAGGGGTGCTGATATTGAATGATTTAGATGAAACAATCAAGGAATTAAAAGCTATGCTCGATGGCAAGTTCGGTGCTGCCAGTAAAACAGTGGTTATTGAGGAATTTCTAGATGGGATAGAATGTTCGGTTTTTGTTATGACTGATGGAAAAAACTATAAAATACTTCCTGAAGCCAAAGATTACAAACGAATTGGCGAGGGTGACAGCGGATTAAATACGGGTGGCATGGGAGCAGTTTCACCGGTGCCATTTGCCGATGCTGATTTTATGAAAAAAGTAGAAGAACGGATTATAAAACCTACTGTAAATGGGCTTTTGAGCGAAGGAATTTGCTATAAAGGATTTATCTTTTTTGGCCTTATTAAAGTGAATAATGAACCTGTTACCATAGAATACAATGCCCGCATGGGTGATCCTGAGACAGAAGTGGTTATGCTCCGAATCAAAAGTGATTTTGTTGAATTATTAGAAGGCATAGCTCATGGAAATTTAAACGAGAAAACGATTGAATTCGATGAGCGTACGGCAGTCACGGTCATGTTGGTTTCGGGTGGATACCCCGAAGCATTTGAAAAGGGCAAAATTATTAATGGTTTAGATAATGTAAAGGGCAGTATCGTATTTCATGCCGGAACGACACAAAATAACGACAATATTGTAACAAGTGGCGGACGAGTACTGGCTGTAAGTTCCTATGGCAGCACAAAATCAGAGGCATTGGCAGTTTCGTTTGCCAACGCTCAAAAAATTTCGTTCGATGCTAAATATTTTAGAACTGATATAGGATTTGATTTGTAAATAAGATGGCAAAGATTTTAATCGTTGACGACGAACGAAGCATACGCAATACCTTAAAAGATATTTTGGAGTTTGAAAAACACTTGGTAAGCTTAGCCGAAAATGGAAAACAAGCTCTCGAATTAGCTCAAATTCAGACATTTGACTTAGTTTTTTCGGACATTAAAATGCCTGAAATGGATGGTATTGAACTGCTTGAACAACTTTCAAAACTAGAAATTGATGCTCCAATAGTTATGATTTCAGGTCATGGAAATATTGAAACGGCAGTGGAATGTATAAAAAAAGGAGCCTTTGATTTTATAGTAAAACCTATAGATTTAAACCGATTGCTGATAACGGTTCGGAATGCACTTGAACGAAATACCTTGATTTCAGAGACAAAAATACTCAAAAAGAAAATAGCAAAAAACCATCAAATGATTGGTAATTCTGCTGCTATTCAAAAGGTTAGAATGATGATTGAACGCGTTGCTCCTACCGATGCCCGTGTGCTGATAAGTGGAGAAAATGGCACAGGAAAAGAAGTAGTGGCACGACAACTTTTTGAACTCAGCAATAGAAATGAAGCAGCATTTATAGAAGTAAATTGCGCAGCCATTCCTTCCGAACTAATTGAGAGTGAGCTTTTTGGACATGAAAAAGGCGCTTTTACTTCGGCAATAAAACAACGTATTGGTAAATTTGAACAAGCTGATGGTGGCACCATTTTTCTGGACGAAATTGGTGACATGAGTCTTTCTGCTCAAACAAAAGTTTTGCGTGTACTTCAAGAAAACGAACTCACACGTGTTGGAAGCGATAAAAGTATCAAAGTCAATGTACGGGTATTGGCTGCCACCAATAAAAATTTGAAAAAGGAAATAGAAATAGGCAATTTTCGTGAAGATTTATTTCATCGACTCAATGTGATACCCATTCACGTGCCAAGTTTGGACGACCGAAAAGAAGATATTCCATTGCTGGTTACTCATTTTTGCCAATTAATTTGCAAAGAGCAAGGTATACAGCCAAAAATCTTTGATATTCAAGCCATTGAAATGCTTCAAAACCGAACCTGGACAGGCAATATTCGCGAACTTCGAAATGTTGTAGAACGCTTGATAATTCTTGGAGGTGCAACAATTAGTAATGAAGATATTGAGCTTTTTGCTTAACTAAAATTGAGTATTAACTGCCAAGTGCTGACTATTCAATTTTGAGCAATCTTCCTGTTTCAACATCCATAAAAATCTTTATTGCTTGTTGTTTGAATAAACTCTCGGGCAATGGGATTGTTTTTCCAAACTGCGAAACCCAAAAATTATTCGTATACAAAGTTGTAATTCCATCCGTAATTGAAAGTTGCGTACTGGCGGGTAAAAGAGAATATAATACTGCTTTTTCAAATTTGGTTTTCGGATCTGGAGTGCTAATTGGCACAACCGCAGGAATCAGATTAATATAGTAAGGCACACCACTTACA
>Ga0194037_1002609_pt1 | contig 11775 bp, 10 predicted proteins | sample JunL306m_MetaG_FD_148653 | JGI IMG/M metagenome (GOLD analysis project Ga0194037, IMG submission 148653) | Anoxic zone freshwater microbial communities from boreal shield lake in IISD Experimental Lakes Area, Ontario, Canada - Jun2016-L304-6m | ecosystem: Environmental > Aquatic > Freshwater >...
CTACTGGCAATGCGTCTTGTAGCAAAAATTAGGCAGGTCACGGGAACTACCTTGCCTTTAAGAATGTTATTTGAATATCCTACAGTCGAAACCTTAGCTCATGCAATGCAGGGGCTAGAAAAGGATAATGCACCCCGTCAAATTACTGCAGGTAGCGGGCGAATTAATTGAAGGGCACTTACCATAGGGGGTAAATTGAGTTTGAAGGCTTTTCGTGCTTTTTTTTCTTTCGAAAAAAATAATTAACTACTTTTTGAATAAATTTTTTCATCATTTTCACTTTAATAAAAAATTAATTTTTTGAGTAATAAATTGTGAAATTAATATATTAGCCTTGGGATTTAAATGACCAGCATCAATATACATTTCTTCTTCAATCTCATCGAAAGCTGAACCTAAGTCATAAAAATAATCAGGCGCCTTTACTGATTTGATCTTATTGTAAAAGGCTTTATAGATCAATTCAAGAGATTGGTCACGTTCTTTATATAATTTTTCATTATCAGTCATTTTTTTATTGCCCCAAAGTAAATGCGGCTGAAAAAAAGTCATATATTGAATTCCATTATGCTGACAAATGGCCTGAGCAGCATCATGAATTTGCCAGTATCTTGTTGCCATATTAGATACTAAAATATTTTGATCTATTTTGCTTAGATTATTAATTATTAAAGAATAATAATCGGGCGCTAAAGAGCAAAATTTAGTATTTAAGCCATCAAAAAATGTCTTTAGCCATAAAAAAGGTGCTGCCGACGAAAGTAAACTAAAAAAATGAATTCCGGCTAATTTAATGCAATGCTTAATTAAGCTAAGAAATTCATATTGTTTTTTGAGAAAGCTTGCATAAGATAAATGCCGCATGCTCATGCCCACAAAATATCTTGAGCCTTCGGGATAAGTGCGGCTGAGAATGCTAGCTTGTTCCAGCATGAACTGATGGCAACAATTCCACCCATCATAAAAAATAACTAGCTCAGGCTTTAATTCAATAATTTCAGTAACTAATAAATTCAGTGACTCCTGACTTGAAAATGCAGCTACGCCGCAATTGATGCATTCGATTTTTTTATGAAATTCTAGTTCAGCGATTGATTGAACAAGGGCTGGTATTGAAAATAGAGGTAGGCGAGCGCCCCACCCCATAACAGTAGATCCCCCCATAAAACAAATCGAGGATAAATTCTTCGAATTAGCTAGATGAATCCTGTCAATAGCATCAATATCTTGATCATGATTTAACATAAAACCATGAGAGTCGCTAATATAAAGATCTGGGCCAATTTTTGGCAGCCCAATTACTTTTCTAAGTGGATCTGTATCAATAATAAAAATTACATCGCCAGCAATACGTTGGCCATAAAAAGGGATAGCCAAAAAAGCAGCAAACGACTTTTTAATATTATTTATATTATTTACCAAACCAAAGACGCCTAAATAATTTTTTCCTATTTTTTTAAAGTTATTTTGATCATAGAGTGCTTCTGAGATATTTATTAAAGAATCTAAAATAGGTTTAAGAGATTTATAAAATATTGGCATATTAAAAATAGTTAAGCTTGTTTTAACGACTTACTAAGTTAGTATTTTGATTCTCTAAAACAATATCAAATGTTATAACATCATCAACTAACCTAACATCAATATTAGAGCCAAGTTGATTAATAAATCGACTGGCAATCCAAAGGCCTAAACCACTACCAGGAACCCCGTGAGATGTTGATCCACGATAAAACTTAACAAATAACTTATCTAATTCTAATGAGTGGCCATTGTAAATAGAATTAGATATTGAAATTAAAAGACTAGACCTATTTATTTTACTAATATTAATATGAATAATAGAATGAGGAGACTTATACCTTTGAGCATTTTCAATTAAATTTTGAAGTATTGCTGACAAATAGAAAGAATCGCTAATAATTTTATAATGTATATTACATCTAATATCTATCTCACTTGAATAGGGCAATACCTCAACAACCCGGGATATCAATTTTGATAAATTTATTTCCTCAAAAACTAATTTTGGAAAGCTCGAGAAGGAAATGCCATTTAAAATTCTATTAATTACATCATCAACCTGATTAATAGTAGTTTGGAAAATATTTAAGTAATCTAAAACAGCAGGCGAAGTATTTGTATTTTTTTTTATGGAGCTGATCAAATATTCCTGTACCATTAAAGGAGTTTTAATTTCATGAGCAAGTATATTAATTAACTCTTCCTGCTCTTGTTTATTCCTTTTCTCATATTCAAGACTCTTTTGAGTCCCAATCAGCTCAGTCATTGTTGCTTGTTTTTCTTGAATAATTTTTCTTTGATTTTCACGAACAATGACATACAAAAAAAATAAAATAAAAATGCAGCGATAAAAATCAATGTATTCAAAAATAAAAGTGTCAATAAAAGTTAATTGAAGTAAGCTTAAGGAAATAATAAAAATTCCTATAAATAAAATAGAATAGAAAATAAATTTTAAAATGAAGCTCATCTGATTTTTATTAAATATGATAGTAAAGCCAATAAGAATTGTAGAAATATTTAATATTTGTCCCATTGCTGAGAGAAGATATGATGAACTCTCTGAGTAAATGTTAAATAAAAAAATAACAAAATTAATTAGAAAGTTTAAATAAAGAAATTTATTAAAAATTTTTATATTAGTGAAGCTTCTAAAAAAAACTAATATAGCCAAACCAATTGAAACGGGCAATAATTTTCTTAGTAAGAAAATTATATAAGTGTAGTTAACTTCATTAAATTGATTAATGCTAACTGGAATAGAATCTTTAGATATTTTTACTAAAGTAAAACAATAGATAATTAATAAGATTCCAACTGTGGAAATAATTGGTATCAGGCTAACATCACGGTATATAAAGTATAAAAATATAGTTATAGTAATTAGTAGTAAAGCAACTCCCAACATAAATGATGTCAATAATTCTGCGTTCGTAAACCAATTTTCTCTATGGGTAGAACTAGTTAAAAGACTTATTGAAATAATCGGCGACCAGTTTTTTTCAATGGACATGTATAAAACTGATTGAGCTTCACTATTTTTATGCTGAATAAGAGTAATATCATTTCGAAATTCAATTTTTAGTCCTTCAGATAATTTTTGATCGCCTACGATACTAAAATTATCTGAATAAATTATTATCCTATCTGATAAAAAATTTGGCTTAATTTTTAACTGAACATAAGTATCCTTCAGCACACTTGGGGTTGTAATCCTATAAATTCGATCCCCTTGATACTCCTCTAGATTAAATTGAAAGCTTATTTTTTTATACGATAATTTCTTTAAATTTTCTTCATTAGGAATAAATTTTTCTGGTGTTTTGGCATACTCTAAAAAATATATTTTCTTGTTGTCTAAATTACTATCTTGATTTTGACTAAATGGAAGCTTAAGGTTTATAAAAATTAAGGATAGGATTAAAAAAATAAAGCTATAAGCTAAAATTTTTAATTTAAATTTTTCTAGGTCTAATAACATAAAAAAAGGGCTCGAATGGAGCCCTCCAAAGATTACCTGCGAAGTAATTTAGGCGACAGATGAAGCTTCGCTTGAGCTAGCGACAGGATCACTTGAGATGTTTTTACTAAACAATTTTCTTGCTTTAGTTACCTGATTATGATAGAGAGACTTTGCACTTGCCATTTGCTTGTTATACATATGCTTAGCCATATCATACTGCTGATCAAATATTTTCTTAGCAGAGTCTACATTCATATTTGCCAGCACTCCATTTCCCTCAAAATGGCTAATAAATAGCATTCCAAGAGCATACGTAGTGGCATAAGAGAGTGCGGGTTGAGTAACCAGAGATAGGGCTGAACCGATATAGGGAATATTACGAATACCCATTTCGGCTATTTTTGATGCACCAAATGTAGTTAAACTGCCACCAGTAACGCTTGCAATAATCCCCACAACAACTTCCTTTTTGAAGGGAGTTTGATATATTTGACATAAATCATGAACCATTTTGAGTTGTAAAGCTGCAATGGCGGCGGTATCTACAAAGGAGAAAGGAATAAAGCCGGCTGCTGTAGCCCATTGTGCTGAATTACTAACTGTATTTTTAGCTAGTTCATGACGATAATCTAACTTAATATCTCCCTCGAGCTTTGTTGCCTCTGGAGTTATTGCCTTATCTAAAATATCTTCTGCACTTACATCTTGAGCCGAGAGATTTTGTGAGCCAGGATTGATTGAATTATCCATTTTCTTTTTACCTTTATCGATTGAGGGTGCTGAGTTGAGGGGCTTTATTGCTTGGTTTTTTGGAGGATTTTTTATTTTAACGGATGTAATTTTTGTGGCAGAAGTATTTTTTTTTGGAGTAGCTATTTTTTTGGAAACATCTAGTTGAGATACTAAAGCATCTAAAGGATTGACTTTAATTGTTTTTCTAATGTTTTTGGGTGGCATCTCAATCTTTCTGCAAATAACTATCGACGGTAAAAAATTAAATTTATATTTTCCATAACCTATTGAATTTTTAAATCCAAACATAGATGGTAGGAAGATGTGCCCCAAGAACCTTTAATAATTTTATTATCTTTTTCTTTCATTAATGGTTTTAATTTTCTTCTAATGCGACTAATTAAATTTTCCAAATGCTCATGATTTAAATTTTTAGTTTCATTATTAATGACTTCCTGGAATTGATAAAGACTGACGTGTTTATTTATTGCTAACAAATAGATAGCTAAATATTCTGATTGGGACAAATCGACCGTCTCTTTATCAGGCGATATTAAAGTTTTTGTTAAACGATCCAAAATCCAGTGATTGTTTTTTGATTTTTGTGAGTTTCTACTTACAATTGACTGAACTACAAATTTAATTTCTTCAGGTTTTGCTGGTTTAGTAATGTAAGTATCAATTCCGCAAGCAAATCCATTTAGCCGATCAATAGACCTAACTCTTGCAGTTAAAGCGACAACAGTGAGGGATGGGTGAGCAGCTTTAATCCGTTTGGAAATCTCTAAACCGTCTTCTTGCGGCAGATTTAAATCAAGAATGACCACATCTAATGGAGTTTTAGTAAGAATTTTGTTAAGGTCATCGCCACAATCTCCTGTGAAGACCTCAATTTCATCATTCCTCAAATCACCCGCAATTTGATCTCGCAAAATTTCATGATCTTCAATAATTGCTAAATTCAACTTCATAAAATTTTGGGGGTGGCAAAGTTTCAGGGTTTATCGATTAATTGTACTAATTTATACCATTTCGATATATCTTTCTATGAATTCCTATTGCCCCTTGATAAATTCATTTTAAATACATCAGAAAATGATATATTCAAAGCTCCTTAAACTAAATATGGAGAATTAGAAATGGCCTTGGATTCTACAGCAAGCTCATTAGAGACAAATTTAACTGAAAGCCGCAAAGTTACAACTAATAAACTCATTAACTCTGCGACTGCATGGGCTGCAGCTGCAACGTTAATTCCAATTAATGGACTTGATCTTGCGGCATTAGCAGCGGTTGAAGCTAATTTAGTAATTAATATTTCTGCAGTATATGGCGAGAAATTACCGCGCTATGCTGTGACGGGGGCTGTTTCTACATTACTGGGTACCCTATTGCCAATGTATGGGGCGCAACTGGCAGTACCAATTTTGCTTAAATGGATTCCCTTTGGTAACTTAGTGGGTGCAACCACAATGGCAGGCTTTGGTGCCGCCGCTACTTATGCCATAGGTAAAGTCTTTGAAAGCCATTACGAAAAAGGCGGCACTTTTGCTAATTTTAATCCAGCCAATGTTACTAGCGAATTAAAAACTGAATTTGCCGCGAATAAATAATTATATTAACTCATTGAATATTTAGTTTGTCCCCCTATGGGCAAAAGAAATTTGTTGATATCGACAAATTCCTTTTGCCCATAGCGCGCATTAAATTACTTCACAATAACTGCTGGGGAGAGCGGGATTGAGCCGCTAACTTTATTCAGATTTAATAGTTGAGCCATTACATTGATTACTAAGGGTGTGTAACCATTATCTTCCATGGGGATAGAATAAGTATCGCCCCGATAATTCACTCTAGCCAAATAATTATCAACTGAATCATTTTTCTTTACCACTAATAAGGGAAGTGGCTTTGGCTTTTGCCCCGTCACAACATATGTTGGCTCTATTTTAACCTGATCATTTGGGTTAGACGCTTGAACAATTAATACTTGGCCTAAATATTGATATATATCTCTGTTAGAACGGATATTAATAGAAATGGAGGCCTTACCTTTAGCCCTATTGTTCACACTAGAAATCCCAGTGTGTTTAGCTTGTTCAAAGGGATTGGCAACTGGCTTAGAGCAAAAATAGGAGTCGCCATACCTTTCAGAAATTTCTTTCTTAAAGGCGCTCTCACCTAGGCATAGACTTGTGTTCTCAGCCACTGAAACCAATTGATAGTAAGACTTTTCTTTTCTAGTGGATGGAAAATATTTTAATTGTACTTTTCCATTGGCAAGGTAACTTGGTAGTGTCGCAGCAGCTTGTGCATCAGACAATTTAGGGCCTACTGGTACTTCAGTATGAGTTACTTGAGTAGTTAGATTGTATTTCACAAATAACTTTGCCATAACTTGAAACTTATCATACGACTCTAGGCCAGGAATATTAACGTAACGCTGAACAGTTCCATCGGCCTGGACAAGGTCCACTGATCCCACAAATAAGTTTACCAGTAATTCGGGGGGCATATTAGCTGATTTAAAAAAATTCAGCGTTGATAATGGAATAGTAGAATTAAACCCCGCCTGAAATGTAGCGTTGTCTAGGGATGATTGGGTGTAGTTAAATGATCGCCCAACCGTAAAATTTGGCATAACTGAAAAATAATTGAGTGGGCTAGATAGTAGGCTTGATGTAACAGAGGCCGATCCAAAGGTGCCAGAAGCACCTGCTCCGAAATTGCCTGTTCCAATGATGCTTGGAATATCTAAAAAACTAAGTGGTAGATTAATTGAGCCGCGAACAATATTCAAAAGAATATTATTAAAATTATATTGCTCTACAGTATTTTGATATTCTGTTGCCATATCTCCGAAGGGGGGGCTTGGTACAGAACAAGCCACTAGCGTTCCGGATAATAAAAAGGCAGATGTAAATCGCCAATTGGGCAACTTTTTTTTAATAAATCCGATAAATGCACAATTCATGGCTGCTCCCAGGTGACTCCGCTAAATTAACCAATCAATCTGATTACTAAAATAAATGCTGCTATTAGGACTAATACGATTAAAAGATTTCGAAAAAAAAGAGCGATCGCGTATATAGGCCTTAAAAAGGTTTTTGATTTTAAAAAACCCTTATTAGCGTCCTTTGGGCTAGCTTTTAAGCACGCAAAAAACATTAAAAGGCCCCCGACTAGAAGGGCAATTAAGAATAGATTCACTACTGGCGGGGGAAATGAGAGAAATATCATATAATCAATTGACATAGTAGATAATTTTCAAAAAATATTCTATTGTTTTCTATGCAAACCGAATAACTAACTGATTTCTAAAATAAATGGGAAAGCCCCTTGGTTCTGCAAAGGCTTTATCATGACCTTTTACTTATTAGCTAGCCCCAAATTTATATGCATAGTTGAGCATAATTTGACATGACTTATTCTTCAGATAAATTTACCTACTTAGACTGGTGTATTGGGGTCATTGCGACCCTATTAATTTGCACCATCCCCTTCATTTACTTTTATTCAAGAGCACACTCGAATCGTGACTCTCTTTTTACAATACCTTTGGGGGAAATATATGTAGATAAAAATCCTAAAAATTTACAATCTTCCAAAGATCCTGCAGTCATTAATCAAGCAATAAAACAATCTAAAAACCTAGCTAACAATTCTGAGAATATAGTTCCACTTCTAAATGAAGATCCCACAGTCCAGCCGGATGATTTTTTAATGTGTCAAATTGCGGCTGTAACTTTTAATTTTCCAAATATTGAAGCAACGACTCTACAAAATTTACGCATTCAATCATGTAATGTAAAAGAATTCAAAGCTATAAGCCTTGCCTCTATTGCGGCACAACTGGCAACGAAATTTAAACCATTTTTAACCTCTGCAGCTGGTCCTTATCGCGGTACTGCAACTAAGGATCTTTTTAAATCGAGCTCGCCCTTTATTTATATTGGTAGTCAACGGTTCACTGAAGCATATAAGGTAAAAATAGGCATTTTAGACCTAATTAAGCACCCTGAATTTGTCTTGGGAGGTGATATTTTTCAAGACGCTTTTTACTATCCTCTATATACAAAAGAAAATGTTAGTCTTTTTTGGTCTCCAGGGAAAATCGCCTATTGCTTAGTTAATCCTAAGGGTGAAGTTTTTATCATGACACACTACTCGTTAGAGTTATTTCCCGATCTCAATCTAGATAATTTGGAAGATTTGAAAGCGCTATTATTAATCCCAAAGAATTGGAAATTTATCAAGGCTCCTATAATCAAGCCAGTGTGGATTAATCATTCGGTCGCCGAAGGATTCACGGTAGTAAGGCTAGTTGATAATTTAGGAAACTTTTATCTGAAGCTTAATAACATTGATATGCTTGATATTAAAAAATAGTTCGATCACACTAAGTTTTTATTGTTTTGAACCAGGTCTAGTAGCCTGATTTTTTGCAGACGAGTTCTTATCAAAGTCATCAAAAATTAAAGGCAAGCCACTTTGACCTGAACCAAAAACAACAATCTTTGCGTTATTTGAACTAGCCAGCTTTTCACTGGTCATAATGCCAACATAACGTAAATAATTCTCGTTTAAACCGCCTTTGATAGTGTCTTGAAATGCTCGAATACCTTCAGCTTCAATTTGCTTCCTCTCGGCCTCCTTTTTCGCGCTCGTAATCACATATTCCATACCGTCAGCTTTAGTTTGCTCAACAATTTTAGCCTCAATAGCCTGCTCTACTTCTTTAGGAAAAGAGATTCCCGTAATTTGAATACTATCAATATGAATTAAATGTAACTTCAACAAGCCGGCTGGTTGCAAGATGTTAATGATGCTTTGATTTGCGTTTTCTTGAATAGTAGCAGAAAGAGACTCTAATGCAGAAGTATAAGCGTCATGAGAATTTAGCTTACCTACGGAGGCTCTCGTAATTTGTATAATTTCAGGCAAAACAATTTTTTCTAAATAGTTAGGACCAACAAATTTGTGCAAGTACGTCACTGTTTTGGGGTCAATTTCGTACTGAAACGATACAGTAGCCCTAGTTTTAAGTAGATCAAGCGTTATTAGATCAATATCGATTTTTTGAAGTTGAGTTTGAATTGAATACGCGGTTACAGTGTTCCATGGCCAAACAATATGCAGTCCTTCTTCAATGATTTCGTTTAAGTTAATTCCGTTCTGGAGGGGGCGAAAGATGACGCCTACATTTCCAACAGGAATGCGAATCACTACAGCTGGCCACAGAACAATAAAGGTGCCAATTGTTATAAATAGGCTAATAGTAATTACTAGCCACTGTGATTTAAGCCAAGACTTAATTCTATTAATATAAGACGCAATCAAATCAATCATGGCATGTACGTTTTATGAAAATACCTAAATAAAATTTTAGCCCTAGGACTAAGGACCTAGCATTCGCATAAGCTTGAACTAATTTTAATTGGTTTGATTAAGCGAATCTCAAGCAATTGTAGCTTGATTCATTAAAAGAATTCTATTGAATCTTAATTAGTTTTTTTAATAAAATTTACGTAGTAGACAATTATCAGCCGAGTTAAATTTAGCTAACTTATTTCTATCAACGCGCAGAGTCAAGCACCAAAAAACCTTTTTTCTGCTAATTAACTAGTAGATTTAAGATTCTAAATAGTTGAATCCTGCATCTAAAGTTTTTGCACCAATTTAGTGCAAAAACTTTAGATGCAGGATCTTTCCCAAAGGCTGACTTCAGGCTTCATGAGATTAGTGTAAAGTGCAATTAATTAGCCTTCTGATCACCATAATTTATCCCCAGAGGAATCATCATGATACTAAATATTATCATTATTGCAGCTATTATTGGCGCTACTATGGCGTTTCTTTTTGGTGATCGCACCAAAGAATCTGCTGCTACTGGAGCTGCCAGTGGCATATTTATCACCCTCTCTTTTTTATTGCAATTGTTTTTGTTTGGACTTCTGTCAATTGCTGGAATTTGGCTTGTTACACGAATCCTTTAGTTAATATTATTTTTAAAAATCTAAATTGGGTATGCACAACGATCTTTATTTACCAAAATATTTTTTTAGTTATTTAATCGCCATATTTTTTATCTGCGAAATAGGTAATTTTATTGGCGGGGGCGCGATGCCTGATGAGGTTTTGTCGTCAAACTTTATTGATATCGTTGATCCATTTATTAATTTTCTTGTTCTTATTTTATTGGGGCGGATGCTAAACCGTACCAATCATTCTCCCCTACTAAAGATTTTTATTTTTATCAATTTTTTATGTCTCATCATTGAGTTTCTCCATTTAATTGACTTATTAATCTTTACTCACGGAGTAATAGATGGAGTTATTAATTTAATAGGTATGCTCTGTTTTATTATTGTAATGCTTTTACGATCAATTATTATTATAAAAGCTATTATTATTTTAAGAAATTATACAAATTCTGTTCGACTTACAAGCAAATTACCGGGCTAAATTTACAATAGACTAGCTTCTACTGAAGTAATTTCAAATTTATAGCCTGTTTTAACTAATAAAATGCTTTTAGAAAATATTTTTAATGAAGAGGGTCTTATTATTTATATTCATTTTTTTTGTGACTGAACTTGTTTATGCGCAGAACCCTGACTTGCAAGAACTTTTTTTTGCTCAGGTAGAAAAATCCCCTCAATTAGGCCTTGATCTGAGTGATTCATTGAACCAGCTTAAAATAGGTCGCGAATTTAATTTAAATCAACTGGGTGATTGGACTGTATCCGCAGTAATTTCTGGTCTTGGTTTTACTCAAACCAACACAAATGCCAACTTTCCCAGTTCTTCTATAGATTTTTCAAATTCGCAAATTTTAATTCAAAAAAATACAGGGGTGGCACAATTCTTTATCAACGCAGGATTGTATTCAATTCCTGCATTAGGGGTACCTTATAAGAGGGCTACTTTTTATACCAGCGATACTTTTGGATACCTTCCTCAAGCTTATGCCTCTTATGTACCTAATCAGAATTTTTCGATTTCACTAGGCAAGCTACCTGCGATAGGGGGGCCTGAGTTGACCTTTACTTATCAAAACTTAAATATTGAGCGCGGTTTGCTTTGGACTCAAACAAATACAGTGAGCAATGGAATTCAAATGAATTACTCTGAAAAGAATCTAAATTTATCATTAAGCTGGAATGATGGCGCGTATTCAGGAAAATATAATTGGCTGGGTGCCTCAGCTAGCTACAAAATGAATCAAAGCCATCAGCTTGATATTAGCTACGTCGGCTCATTTAGCCCTAATAATGCGAATACGTTTAATACCCCTTTGTTACAAAATAATTCGCAAATTGGTAATGTCGTATATAAATTTAGCTCTGAACATTGGCAAGTTGTGCCTTATTTACAATATTCATTGATACCCGCCAACCCTTCGATTGGTATACCTGTTTCATACACCACTCGGGGCGGTGCGATATTGGCGAACTATAAAATGCGCCCCACAGAAATGGGCGAAGCCAAATTAAAGAATATAAGCTTACCAGTGCGCGTGGAGTATTTATCTACTAATGGGGGCAATGTAGCTG
>Ga0194037_1002610_pt1 | contig 11775 bp, 4 predicted proteins | sample JunL306m_MetaG_FD_148653 | JGI IMG/M metagenome (GOLD analysis project Ga0194037, IMG submission 148653) | Anoxic zone freshwater microbial communities from boreal shield lake in IISD Experimental Lakes Area, Ontario, Canada - Jun2016-L304-6m | ecosystem: Environmental > Aquatic > Freshwater >...
CATCGGATGATCGCGCCAGAACTGCAGGCGCGGCTGCACGCGCTGGAACACCTGGTGGTGTTCACGGGGGCCGGGATGTCCGCCGAAAGCGGGATCCCGACCTTTCGCGACCGGGCCAAAGGCTTGTGGGCGAAGGTCGATCCTGCCGAAGTCGCGACGCCTCACGCGTTCAGGAAGAATCCGCAGTTCGTCTGGGACTGGCACGTCCATCTCGCCGAAGCGGTCCGCCGGGCTCGGCCGAACGAAGGCCATGCCGCTGTCGCCAGGCTTCAGGAGCTCGTTCCGCGCGTGACCGTAATTACCCAGAACATCGATAACCTTCATCAAGTGGCCGGGAGCCGCAGCGTCATCGAGCTTCACGGCAATTTGATGCGGTTGAAGGCATTCGTGGATGCGGACGAGCTCTTCAGTGGTGACATGAGTCCAGTGATCTGCCGCGTCTGCAATGGCTACGCGGTCGATGACGAACTCGATCCGTATGCCGGGCCCGAGGATCTGGCGGCGATTGAACTGCAGGCAGGGTCCGTCCCCCGTTGTCCGGCATGCGGCGCCCTGCTGCGTCCCGATGTAGTGTGGTTCGGCGAACCGCTTGATCCGGGAATGCTTGAGGACGCCTTCCTGGCTGCAGAGACCTGCGACGCCTTGATTTGTATCGGGGCGTCCCTTGAGGTGGAGCCCGCGGCCAGTCTGCCGTGGCGGGCGATCAATCGGGGCGCAATGGTGGTCGAGATCAACCCGGTAGCCACGTCACTTTCTTCGGTGGCGGATTCGAGGCTGAGCGGCGGTGCGGCTGAGATGCTCCCGCGTCTGCTGCAATCGGTGTGGGGAGAAAGCACGAGGTAGTCCTTGGTCGCGCTTACCGGGCGCATCGGGTGAGCCTCCATCTCTGTAGCATTCGGTCCATTGACCACGACCAAGGGAGAATCATGCTGACGATGAATCGCATCGAATTGCACCTCGATGCCTATGCCGTGGTGGCCGATACCGGGGAAGTGATTACCGTCGGCCACCGTACTCACACCCTCAACCATCACTGAAACGGATCGACGTCATGGCTCTCATTGATAGCTGATAGGGGTGAGGTGGCCCAGAAGTGTATTCATCGATATCGGCTGTCTGGTGGCAAAGCAAGTTCGGCATTCCAACGGATGCGGACCTGCTTCAGCGATTTCGTTCAATCGACTGGGTTTGGTATGCGAAGGACTGGACGCCGTGATGATGGCTGATGGATACGGTCGGGAAAAAGTATGTCATCCGCAATGTCTGAGGGCCAACCGGCGTTGCGGCCGTTCCTTTTCGCACTCGACTTCGCCTGCTCCATTAATCGCTAAAAGGCAGAATTAGCAATCAGCTTAAGAGGCATTTGCCATGCATAATGCCTATGGGTTGAATGACAAAAGAAGAAAGCTAGCTCTAAAGATAATGCATTCATACTATTGCGGGGGTATCGTGCGCGTCCATTGAGCGATTGACAAAACCTGCTCGGTAAGTTGCATCACAGTAATTAGTCACTCGATAGCGTGTTATTAGGGGAAAAGATGCAGCCAGGGGACAAAGTGCGGATACGGGCCAATCCGGGCCGTATCGGAATACTTGGTAACGAAACGGATGGGCCGGAAGCGCGTCGCCGTGTATTGGTGAATTTCTTGGACGGTGATGAACAGTTCGTTCTTGAAGCGTCCTTGGAAAAAGTCGAGAAAGAAACGCCAGGACCTTACGCAATGATTTCCCGTGGTCGATACGGGCGGGTAGGAGACCTTCGTGGGGCTGTTACCTATTACCGGTTGAGCGGGAAACTGGCAAATCTGATTTACAGCCTCAATACGACAAACACGCAGTTTCTCGCTTACCAATTTAAACCCGTACTTCACTTTCTCGATTCACCGTGCCGCGGGATCCTTATTGCTGACGAAGTTGGTTTGGGAAAGACCATTGAGGCGGGCCTAATCTGGACAGAGCTGCGCGCGCGACTCGATGCTCGCCGGCTCTTGGTAGTCTGCCCAGCAATGCTTCGTGAGAAGTGGCAGATGGAGCTTTCCGATCGCTTTGGAGTGATGGCGGAAATTGTTGATGCTGGGAAAGTTCTAAAGAAGCTTCAGTCGGTGCGCGAGCGGCCGCAGGATGGCTTCGCGCTAATTTCCAGCATGCAGGGCTTACGCCCACCTCGCGGGTGGGATGACGACAAGGATCCTAGTAAAGCTGGAGCCGCCAAGCTGGCGCGGTTTCTTAGCGACGCAGAACTTGAAGACCCACTGTTGGACATGGTAGTCATTGATGAAGCGCATTATTTGCGCAATCGAGAGACTCAGACACATCGCTTCGGTCAATTGCTCAGGCCAGTTGCTGAAAATCTGGTTCTACTATCTGCAACACCAATTCAACTGCGCAGTACAGATCTATTCCACCTACTTAACCTGCTCGACGAAGATGCGTTCCCTTACGAAAATTCATTTTCAGACACCTTGGAGGCAAATGCGCCGATAGTCCACCTTCGCGACCGAGTCTTGTCATCATCCGTCACGCAGCAAGAGTTTGTCGACGCCCTTAAGCAATGCTTGGATGCACGAATATTCGAGGACAACGCACAGATCGAATATCTCATTAACAATGCCCCTGGCGATACAGTGCTGGACTCTCCAAAAGGACGATCAGAGATTGCAGACCGTCTCGACAGGATTAATCCGCTCGCCAAGGTAGTCACTCGCACGAGGAAACGAGACGTTGAGGAGATGCGTGTAGTTCGGCATCCGATCGCCATCAAGGCGGTGATGAGTTCTGCTGAGGAACTTTTTTACCATGCGGTCACTGAGAAAGTCCGTGCCTTTTGCGAGCACCTGGAAATATCCACGGGCTTCATGCTGACCATCCCTCAACGGCAAATGTCGAGTTGCATGGCAGCGGCGTGTAAGGGTTGGATGGCAAAAATCGGCAAGGAAGTTGATGACGAATTCGACGAGACTGTATTTGAAGCATTTGGCGATGCAGATGACGAACCTGACCGCAACCCGAAGATCGGACCACTTCTGACTGAGTTGGTCAAAGTAGCTCGCTCAGTAGGTGACTATCAGGCATTGAAAGCCGGGGATTCGAAGTACGCTGAGCTGATCAAACATCTTCGTGGCTATTGGCGAGAGAACCCGCGAAAGAAGATCGTTTTATTTTCTTTCTATCGGCTTACCTTGCATTACTTGAAGGAAAGACTTGCAGAGGAAGGCGTTAAGTCTGTAATTGTTCACGGGGGGATGGATAAGCAGGCGGCTTTGAAGGAGTTTGCTGATCCTAATGGACCCGACATCCTCCTGTCGTCCGAAGTCGCATCCGAGGGTGTCGACCTTCAGTTTTCGAGCCTCGTCATCAACTACGACCTGCCGTGGAACCCGATGCGCATTGAGCAACGGATAGGCCGTATTGACCGAATTGGACAAGAAGCCGAGAAAATTCTGATTTGGAATTTTCTGTATGCAGACACGATTGACGATCGGGTTTACGACCGCTTGCTGGAAAGGCTGGATATTTTCAAGCGCGCGCTCGGAAGTATAGAAGCCATCTTGGGTGAGCAAATCAGGGAGCTTGGCTATGACCTCCTGCGACACTCACTGACAGCCGAGCAGGAACAGGAGCGTATTGATCGGGCCAAAGTAACTATCGAGAACCTGAACCGCAGCCAAGAAGCACTTGAAAATCAGGCTACACAACTGATCGCCCACGGTGACTATATCCAGAACAAGGTCAGAGCCGCGCGTGAGCTAGGTCGTTACGTACGTGGCGAGGATCTTTTCGCCTACGTCAGGGATTTCCTTGAGCGCAGTTTTGAAGGTAGCAGGTTCGTGGCAACTGACCGCAATCCAATGGAGTTTAACCTTGAGTTCTCTGTGGAAGGCCGAGTTGTATTTGGCAATTTCTTGGCAGAACATCGCTTACTGGGACGTACGGCCATTCTGGCGTCGCAGCCACCCTTGCTCTTATTCGAAAACAAGCTTGGCGCGAAACGTCGCGGCATTGAAACAGTGACGCAAGATCACCCGTTGGTTCGTTTCGTAAATGAACAATTGCGTACCTCCGGCAAGGGTCCTGGATATTTCCCTGTAAGCGCCATTGAACTTTCCGCACATTCGACAGGCTTCGTTTCTCCCGGGCGGTATGTCTACGCAGTATCACGTTGGACTCTATCGGGTTCGAGAGACATGGAAAGACTCGAATATGTAGTAAAGGCAATCGACAGTCAGGCACAGGTTGGTGGAGAAGAAGCGGAGCGGCTGGTAAATCTCGCGGCAATGGAGGGGAAGGACTGGCTAGGAGTAGCCAATGCAATCGATCACGATCAAGTGGCCAACATTTTCGAGGATTGTAAGACGCAGCTTGAAGAGTCCTTTCGGGAGTTCAAGGAGTCATACAAGCGCGAAGACAAGGACCGCATCAACCTGATGGTAAATACCCTCGAACATCATCGTAAGGCGCAGCGGGACAAGATTATTGAAAGAATACAGCGGTACCGCGAATATGGAAATGATCGTCAGCGGAAAATGATTCCAGCAGAAGAAGGTCGTCTCAAAAAGCAAGACGCAAGATTGAATGAAAAGATTCAAGCGCTTCGCTTGAGAGAAAAGCTCGCAGCTTCCGACAGCTTTGTGTCGGGCGGCGTAATACGGGTGTCATAGCGGCAGCGTTAGGGGAGGATACGATGGCCAAGTCATTGAATGACGCGCTAACTCGTGCGTTTGCGGAGAAGAACCTAGAGGTTCCACGGAATCCAAAGAGTGGTCCGGGGCATGGGCAAGTTAGAAAAGTGTCGCCGGCGTCGCCGCAGCCTGTACAAAGCACACCGATAACTCGGCAATCGTTCCCGCCTAGGCACGTAGCCAAGCCATTCGCTAAGAAGAATGTAACAGGGTCTTTAGGTAAAAAGGCAACTGCCATACGTGATCTTGATCGAGATATGGCTGCTCTTGCTCAAGTTTACGGCGGGGGAAAGCCTCAAGGGAGCACCGTTTCAAGCACAACACCACTTGGCATATTGCCCTCCGCTGCATGGACGCTCAAGATTGGCCCTTCTCCCCGTATCAACGACTTTCTGAAATTCAAGAATTCGCAATCGGCACTATTGTTGGCACCAACAAGCGGAATTGCAGAACAAGCTCATGGGATTGGTGAGAGTGACGACATTAGAGAATTGGCGATTGGACTCGACTTTGGGACTTCAAGCGTCAAAGTCATCGTTGGAGATCATGCTGCTGGCCAGGCATACGCCGTTCCATTCATTGACATCGATGGCATCGACAGCTACTTGTTGCCGAGCCGCCTCTATGAAAGTGCGGGCGCCTACTCTTTGAGATCTGGAGCCAAAGTCCACCGCAATCTAAAGCTCTCGCTTCTTGCTTCCGGCAACACGTCGCTCGCTCACCGTAGAGCAACTGCGTTTCTGGCGCTAGTGATCAGGCATGTGCGGGCATGGCTTTTCGCGCAGCATGCCGAGATATACAGCAGCACACGAATTATGTGGAAGCTGGTGTTAGGAATGCCTGCCGAGAATTACGCAGATTCTGAGCTCGTTCGTCGCTTTCATTTGCTCGCACGATCTGCATGGATGCTTGCAGGAGTTAGGCATAAGGAAATTACTGCTGATTTGGCAGATGTGACCATATCCAAAGTCGAAAAACTTGAGGAAGGGAAAGTTTCTGCGAGTGCGTCAATGGAGGCTCAAGTAGATGTTGTTCCTGAACTCTCAGCGCAGATATATGGCTTCTTGCAATCAAACCGCTTCGACAGAAAAGCCAAGAATATTTATGTCATGGTGGATGTCGGTGCCGGAACCGTAGATTCAGCACTTTTCCACGTCAAAAAGGAAAATGCGAAGTGGCACTTCGAGTTTTTTACAAATATAGTTCAGCCGCTTGGAGTGATGAATCTTCATCGAAATCGAATTGATTGGTGGCTGAACGCACTGCAGGCACATTCAGAACAGCCTACCAGCTTGGTGAAAGGGCTGCGTGAAACTGAAATGATCACGGATCAATTGGCGGCGATCCCGGAGCATCTGGAGGACTATGTTTCCGATGTGGAGATTAGTTTTGAGGACCCCAAGAAACATCCTGACGAAGAGTTTTTCGTAAAGAAGGTTGTAGCTCAGGTTCGAGGCAAGACCATATGGCGAACTTGGAATGACGGCTATTTGGACCAGGGCACGCTTGCGGGCGTACCGCTATTTCTATGTGGCGGCGGCATGCGCATGAATTATTTTCATCGTTTGGCGCCCGAACTCAAGAATTTTCCGAATTGCACTTGGTTGAACGCGCGTGCTATGTCGCTCGAGATTCCACGGGACTTGCTCGCCCCTGGCTTGGTCCGCCAAGAGTATGACCGGCTGTCCGTTGCCTATGGGCTGAGCTTTCTCGATGTAGGTTCTATCGTAAAGGCGCTCCCAAAACCGGTGGCAAGAGGGCCACAACAACCAGTCTGGCATTTCACTGATCGTTTTGTTGATAAAGATCAGATGTAATGGTATCCCGCTAAAGTGCTTCGCGTGCTGGCGTCTGCATTTATTGCTTTCGTCCGGAAAAGCCAGTTCTGTTTCGGCAATGCATAGAAAATTACTTTTTCAGTTCATTTGCAGGTCGTCGTCGAAAGTCTCTGAATAGGCCAGTGGTTGCATATGTGCAAGTTTGTTGCGGTAGTGACGCAGGGTATTTGTCGCGTGGCGAATCGATGCCTTTAGGTTGTATTGCTTTGCAATGAAAGCAAGCTGTCCAATCTCCAACTCGTCAATATCACTGAAGGTCTGCTCGCCCAAGCGGATTGGAACTCGGATGAGAGGGCGCAATTGTTGGGCCCAGCAATGTCTTTTAGTTTCCAGCAATGGCAGAAGATCGCTTGCCTGCGCCTCCCATAAGCGCCGTCGAAGGATTTCGTGCTTTGATGGATCTGCCAAGAGTAAGTATGGGTGTTGGAGTGGAACGTCGTCAAACAACATAAGGCCGCCAGCCTCCCAACTTGCATCCAAGTCTTTAGGTGGCGGTAACAATTCAGCAATCGAACGCAGCGTGTTGATAGGTTCGAAAAGTGCGCGCTCGTCAATCATTGCCAATTGACCGGCCAGTTCGAAATCCCATAAGGACAAGCGCGCGATAATGCGAGCCAGCAGTCGAACTTTGCTGGGCTTTCTGACGCCGTCGCGCAGAGATTCCAATACAAAAAGCATAACGTCGAATTCGCCGACAACGTTTTGCCAGGGAAGAGTCCTGAGCGCTGCACAATCGCGCCCAAGCTCTGATACCGGTGTTCCTTCCACAACGGCGAGTAGCAAGGGTCTATCCGAGCGGGGAACTCCACGACTTACTGCCTCATACGCCGCCAGAAATTGCTTCCATTCGGACCAATGGCTGCGTTGAATCCCGTCGATGATGACAACTGACCCTGGTTCCAGACCAGCAAGAAGCGTCGAGATCGAGCGTCGGGTCAAGTCCTGGTCGGGAATTCCCATCATGCTGTAAAGATGGTCCAGTGGATTAAGCGAGCTGTCCGGGAAATGGCCAGCGATCATCCAACCCTCATCGGTGAGGTTACATCTCAGTGCATCTCCCAAACCCGCCACCCCATGCGCCGGAACTGCCGACACGACGTTGAATCCGTCCCGAAGAGCTCTTACCACACCTGCGATATAGCCTTGCGGGCCTGGCAAGCGCCATCGATGCATCATTACTCTCGCACTGAAAGAAGAATCTGCTCGACGACTTCGTCGAGTCTCCAATAGTGGGCCCCCTCTCTCCGTGCAATTCCGAGCAATTCGCCCCAAGCCAGTACTCGTTTCACCATGTCAATCGGCACCTCCGAAAATTCAGAGAGGTCGCCTGGTTCTGAAGCTTGTCCTAGTTCTGCCAAGGTACGCAGGACCGGTACGGTGACCGCGACATTGAGCCCGAACTTCGCGAACAACTGCTCGGCCGCATGGTGATCCTTCAGCATTTCTTTCGCCATTTTGGCGTGACGTTCAAGGTCGCGCACCTGAGTACATTTATCCACTAGCGGATAGAGCAGTCCGGGCCAGAAGCCAGTAGCGTCGCGAATTGTTTCGGTCGTCATTAATAACTGCTGATCTTCGAGGTACTGGTGGACAAACGTTTCTCGCCAAGGCAACAAGGAAATCCACGGGATGCCGAGTTCATTTAATTTATCGTCAGAAAAGGTACCCCAAAGCGTGTTCGGGTCGGCGATAAAGCACACGGCCACATACCCGGTCGGCGACTTGAGGTGACTCAACTTCTCCTTTGCTTCGCTGACCCATAGTCCCGCCCAGGGAACAGAACTCGGCACCACGATTACGGTATGTCCTTTCTTGTCCCGCTTCTCGACCAGGGCGTTTAACTGTGCAGCGAACGCTTGATGGTCTACAACGCCATCAATAACATGGCACACCCCTGTCCCGCTTTGCTCCACAAAAGCCTTGAGGCACCCACCAAGTTCTTCGATGTCGGCAGCAGCAGTTCCAGCGATTGCAGTAACTGTATTGCCATGCCGAAGGATTTCACTGAGCTGTTGGAATGTCAGGGGATGTCTCAGGTGACTTCCGTTTTGAATCCGCAACTGTGGATGAAAAACGGCGGAATCAAACTCCACGGCGGGCTGCCGCGTACGTGCCAAAACAGTTTCGATCTCGTCGCGATTGCCGAGCAACAAAAAGACGTTGGGATTGCGAAGGCCATAGCGTCCGGTTGAGAAGCGCGAGAGCACACCCAGCTCGACCATTTCGTCGAGCAACACTCTGAAATCGAGTTCGCTGGTTTCGCGGAAACCCTCCGACCACCAGGTCATCGCGCAATCGAGCCATATTGACCGCCAGTCCATTCCATCCACCTGACCGAAGCGACCGGAGAGCGCCTCATAGGCCATGCCATAGGCGATGACCTCGTAGCGCGGGTCGAGTTGAAGCGTGAAGTTGAATTTGGCGCGGATTTCTCCCCGCAAGTCGCTGCTCGAATAGACGGCCTCGATATCGTGGTTAGTAATTCGGTATCTCGGACCAGCGAGGCGTTGGGCGGTCCCAAGCCGGGTCAGCATATGCTGCAGCAAATGATTGCAGTAGAGCTGAATCAGGCTCGGGTAATAGTTTGTCTGAGCCAGAATGCGCATGACCAGACTACGCGACTCAAACTCGAACCCAGCTGCAGCCAACGGTAGACGAATTAGTTCGCGAGCTTCCCGGATTTCATGCTCTTCGATAAAGGGGCCAATCTTGATGGGCTGTCCAAAATGGGCCAAGGGGTGATTGGCGCGCTCCGTCATTCGCAACACGTTGTGCAAGCCGGCGAAAACAACCTTGAATCGCCGCTGCGTCGTATCCATTAGTTGCTTGAGGCGACGGGTTTCCGCGAAGTCATTGCGACCGTCTTGTTCAAAGAATCGATCAGCTTCATCGAGCAGCAGTAACATGCGTCGCTCGTCGTTCTTGCCCAAGAAAGAGCGGATCGTCTCGAGCAAGTCATCAATACCGGATTTTTTTGCAAGTTCTGCTGCCGTAGGCGCCTCGGCCAGCATACCGACAGCCTTCATCGCTGCGGCAATCGTTTGCCATACTTCCGATGCGGTTCGATTGACACCGACTCCTTCGGCGCGAAGATCGACGTAGTGGGACCACCGGCCCTTGTCGGGCGCATGGAATGTTTGCTCGGCTCGACGCATCAGCGCGGTTTTTCCAAGTTGGCGCCCACCGTAAATGAAGCAGCGCCCGTTGAGGCCAAGAATCGCATCTAGTTCAGCCGCGCGGCCATAAAACATCTCTGGGGGAACAAAGCCAGCTGTGGCATCAAATGGATCGGCAAATGAATAAGGGAGGCTGGTCGAGAATAGTGCCGCAAGACGCGAGCCGGCTTGCGCTGCCAAGAAAAGCAGCACCATTTCATCAATCAGCACAAAACTCTTTCTGGCCAGTTTGGTCTTTCTGCTGAGCTCGCGCCATTTGCGTTCGGTCATTCGTCCGAAGTAAAGAACGATCGTGGCCCGATGGAGATTCGAATCTCCGACCAGCTGTACGATATCGTCCTCAATGGGGCGTTCCCAAAGGCATATGAGTCGATAAGCACCCTTCGCAGCCGACCCGAAATGCGGAATCGGACAAATACTCCGGTCACTGATCGGGTCGGCGCTGAGCATCCATATTTCCTTGCTCGGAAGGGCCTCTTGTTTGGATGGCGGCCTGCCTGCGACGAACCCCAATGCGCTAAGCAAAGAATGTAGCTTGCCCGCGTCTCCCGCCTTTCGAGACTTCAGAAATGACCAATCAACGAACATGTTTGCGGCCTGGTCCCGTTGCGCGCCGGCGACTTTGCGGAAATCCAGACCAGGAAGAGCACCGTTCTTGATCGCGGTGCGAATTTCATCTGAGTTGCGTCGTGTGGCAAACCATTCATCGAGTTCGGCCAAACTGGAGACAAACGACTGGAAACTATCGACCGTCGTTACTTCTTCTGGCCAAGCCGAAAGGCCGCGTCGCACCCGTTGCAACAGCTCGTGGGCTGTTGCCATGTCGCCCTCGTCAAGAGATGCTTGCACCGCTTGAATGTCTTCAGGATTTCTCTGTTCGTGCTCAAGCTCAACAACTGCTTGCTTGATCAAATGAGCCTTCTCGGCACGGTTTGTGCGAATCGCGTTGCGGATGCGCTCAATTGATTCAAGAGCGATGTCGAAGCGAGGAGATTCTTCCGATCTTGCTTCGATACGCACCAACTCTCTTTCATACTGGTTACGCTCCGTATCCGAGACGTAACCGTAGGCAGAACCCACTTCAATATCCCTGCGGCAATCGAGTACACGGGACTTGAGCTTGGACCGCCAACTCTCTGTTTCGCGGCGCAGCAAATCAATTAGACCGAGATCTTCCACTTCGACATCGCGACGATCCAGGAGACGCTTCGCGCCGGACAAGTCACCCGCGTTCAGTCGTGCGTCAAAGGCATTCTTCCATGACAATGGATCGGAGCACCACTGGCGAATGGCGGCTATAACATCCGGTGCGGTGGATTCGATAGCCCAGTTGGGTGCGACACGAATCGCCGGAACATCCAGCAGGTCCTTCGCGAGAACTTCAGTAGCGGCGGCTTCAGAGGCCGCCAATGGGGGGGAGTTTGGGTCAAATATTCCGACAAGTCCGTTGAGTTGCCGCAATACCGCTTTTTGAGCGCAAGCAACAAGCTGCCACCGACCAGACTCAGGTTGAACGAGCTCGCAGTTAACCGATGGAAGAAGTTGCTCAATCTCCTTGCGTATCTGCAAAAGCAGTTCCCGCATCCGGTCATTCGAAGGACTTCGAGCCTCGATGAAGGGGAGCCAACGTCGGGCTAACGCAATCGCATCCTCGCTACAACGACTCAAATGATCCAAGGCACCCGAGTGAATGTCATCGCCTTTTCGACGATCATTGTCGACCCTGTCCGCCTTACGTACCAGTTTCTGGAAGTTCGCGCTATCTGCAAGTGATTTGATCAGCGACGCGACCTCGCCGGCGGCAGCAGCCCGGTTTTCAATAATCGGCGACACCAGCCGATGAATGACTCCGTCCGGGCGTAACCACTGATGCCATACTTTGGTTGCTGGCGCAAATTTTATCGTCATCGCCGGGGCCTGGCTCTTCAACCAGACGCGAGCCTCCTGTTGCAGGCTTTGCAGGCCGGTGGCAATCGCCGCTTGATCACGGGCGGACCGAAGACTTGCAAGATCGATGCGGAAACCGCGAAGTCGCTCGCTGGATTCGCGTATCGATCCGACCAGCTTCCAGAGATTCGGATA
>Ga0194037_1002612_pt1 | contig 11766 bp, 6 predicted proteins | sample JunL306m_MetaG_FD_148653 | JGI IMG/M metagenome (GOLD analysis project Ga0194037, IMG submission 148653) | Anoxic zone freshwater microbial communities from boreal shield lake in IISD Experimental Lakes Area, Ontario, Canada - Jun2016-L304-6m | ecosystem: Environmental > Aquatic > Freshwater >...
TCGCTGCAGTCCGACGCAACTGCTTGACCGGCACGGGCTGTTGACATCTGCAACTTTGGCGGTACACTGTGTTCACGTCTCCTATAGTGATGCCCACATCCTGAAGGAGCGCGGTGTGCATGTGGCACTTTGCCCGCGCAGCAACAACTGTCTGGATGTCGGGCGGGCGCCGGTCGCTCTCTTCAAAAAGCTCGACATTCCGCTGGCGCTTGGAACCGATTCGCTGGCCAGTAACGATTCACTTTCACTGTGGGACGAGTTGCGCTTTGCACTGGACAGTTTCCCGAACGACCTTGGTTCAGAGGATGTCTTCCGTATGGTGACAAGCGGCGGTGCCGCTGCAATTGGGCTTTCAGCTGTCTGCGGTTCGTTGGAGGTCGGCAAACGAGCAGATTTTCAGGTGATCGGAGACTTTTCCGGTGCTGTGGACGTGTCGCTGGAGCGGATTCTGCGGGAAGGAACCGTGCAGGAGGTTTTTGTCGGCGGTGAACGCTACGCCCCACCGGGCAGTATTGTATAAGGCACATGATTGAATGATATCCGGGGGAAGAATGCTCTTGAGAAGCAATAATCTGACCAAGTAGTACGGCTTAAAAACAGCAAATTTATAAAATTTTCTTTTCTTTTTTTGTTTTTATCCATTATAGTCCTGAACAAAATAATAATGCTGTTTCAGAAATTCACACGCTGTTTATCAGCACTATCAAAAGAATGGAGGTAATGAACAATGCGATTAAAGAGCTTGTTGTTGGTGTGTGTCATGTTACTGTTCAGTGCAATCCCTGCACTGGCAGTCGGTCCTACGCTTGATTTGGGTACCGTGAGCAGTAATCCGGGGCAGACAGTTACGGTCATAGCAACATTAACCGGGGGTACCAATACTATTGGTGCAATAGCAATGGATATTGAATATGACCCGACAGTATTGTCAAACCCGATTGGAGATACTGCCACTGGGACTGTCAAATGGGCTGTAAACGAAGTCGCTGTATCTTCAAGCATATATCGTATTGGTCTTACAAGAGCACAAAAAAATCCAGCGACAAATTTACCGTACGGCATTCCTGATGGCCAAGTTTTTTCAGTAACCTTTACGGTTGCCAATGGTGCCAGTGGAGCTATAACACTTAAAAATACTCCTTCAGGAGGTGACATTGCTAAAGGTGATCCAGTCATTCTGACTGGTGCCAATGGAATAATTAATCTTCCCGTCATTCTTCCCAGCATTTCATCATTTACTATCCCTGCAACAGGTTCTTCTTTGGATGTGACATTCTCAACGCTGACGGCCTCTGCTAATACTGTTGCCTACCTGATAACGGAGAGTTCAACAACACCATCAGCAAGTGACACAAATTGGAAAACAACAAAACCTACCAGCTATACCTTTACTACATTTGGAACTAAAACCCTTCGTGCCTGGGCCAAGGAAAAGGATGGTAACCTTTCAACCGCTGCTGTAACGGCTACCACCACACTGACAGAGCCGGCTGCAACGGTAACAGCTTTTACTATCCCGGCAACCGGTTTCTCGCTTACTATTCCGATCACAACCTTTACCGCTTCATCCAACGCAGTTGCTTACCTTATAAATGAAAGTGCCACACCGCCTGCGGCAAGTGCTATTACTTCTGCAATACCTGCTTCTCCGACATCTGCTGCACCCTTTGGCCCTGTAACCGGTTTCGGTGCCCATACACTGTACGCCTGGGTTAAAAATGTGTCCGGTGCCGTTTCCGCTGCTGCCAGCGCTACGATAACACTCTCTGCAGAGCCGACTCCGGTACTGACTGTAAGCACTCTCGCTGACAAAGCTTACACGAACAATAACACACTTAACATAACCGGTTCAGCGACAAAGAACCCTGCTGCAGATGCAACCAGCGGGGTAATTGCAGGTGTTACGGTTAATGGCACTGCAGTCACACTTAATCTGGATGGCACTTTCAGCACGGCCATAACTTTAACCGAAGGCTCCAACACAATTACAGTCGTTGCCTCTGATAGCAAAACTCCTGTAGCGGTCACTTCTAACGACGTTCGTACCATTACGTATGACATAACAGCTCCAACGCTTACAGTTACGGCTCCTGCCAACAACTCGCAGACCAAGGTTGCTGGAGTGACCATAACCGGAACGGTCAATGAAACATCAACGGTCGACATTTCGCAGAACGGTGGAGCCATTCAGCATGCAACAATGAACGGCACATCCTTTTCTCTGCCGGTTACTTTAGTGGAAGGTGCCAACACGTTCACTCTCACAGCTACTGATCAGGCTACAAACGCCAGCAGTGCTACCCCGTTGAATATCAAACTGGATACCGTTAAACCAGAGCTGGCTATCACCGATCCGACTGCCGATATTACAACGACATATGCCACATATCTGGTAAAAGGTACCACCTCTGATGCCAACGGTATTACGCTTGATTTTAAGGTTGACGGTGTCTCCGTAACTCCAGCACCTGCTATAACCGCTGGCGCTTTTGAGCAGACCGTTACATTAACAAGTGCAGCCACCACAACCCACGCTGTCAGCGTAACAGTATCCGATGAGGCTGGCAACGCATCAACAGTACAGCGTAACATCATCTTCCGTAAACTTTCCGTGGAAGATGCTCTGAAGGCTTTACGCATTTCCGTAGGTCTTGTTACCCAGACTGCAGATGACCTGGTACTGGATGTTGCACCACTGCTTTCCGGAAAACCACATGGTGATACTGTTGTCGATGCCGGAGATGCCGTTGTTATTCTGCGTAGGATTGTCGGTTTGGTAACCTGGTAATTTCTTCTACTATTAAAAAACTGCGAGGTAACGAGATATGAGAATGATGACACGAACAAAACTTGCACTACTTTTTGTAATAAGCACTTTCCTTTTTGCCTGTGGCGACAGTTCCACTTCTGGAGATTCATCAACAACGCTATCAGGCGTAGTCGCAGCCGGTATGTTTACAAAAACCACACCACCAGGAAAAGTATCTATTTATGCTGTCAACGACGCTGGTATCCGTGCTGCACTTCCGCTTAAAACCGTAGATATCGATGTTGCAGCTGATGGTACAAGTTCATTTACTGCAAATATTGGTGCACACACCGGTCCGGTTGTTGCGTTAGCATACGGTACGTATATTGATGAAGCGACAGGTGCACAAATTATTTTGACAGAGGCAAACGCGCTGCGTGCTGCCCTGCCTGATACTGCAATTAAGGCCGGTACCGTCAAGATGAACATCACCGCCCTGACAACCGTAGCTGTAGCCCAGGCAAGTCCTGCTGCCACATTCACCAGTGCCGCTATTTCGGCATCGAATACGAATGTGGGGCTTGCGTTCGGCATCACTGATGCTCTCGGCGTCCCCAACATCACAGGTATTACACCGGTTGTCCCTACAGCCGCCGAACTGGCCAAGACAACCGTAACTGATAGTCAAAAGAAATATACGGCACTTCTGGCTGTTCTGTCTCAGTATGTTGCAAAATTAAGTGCCGATCCCGCCAGCCCGACTCCAGCCGAAGTAATTGCTGCTCTGTCCGGTGTTGCCGGTACGATGACTGGATCAACGATTGGCGGATCGACAGCGCTTGCATTACAGACCGCTGCAACTGATCTGACAGCTAGAACAGGCAACGCTGTCGTTGATGCTCTCAAAGGTGCTACTGCTACCTCTGGATACGTAAATAGTGTAAAAGATGGGTCACTGTTAAATGGTGGAGTCGCTATTACGATCTTCCCGCTGAAACTGAGAACGGTCGGCACTGGTGTAATTGGTTCAATCCAGACTGCAGTGACATTGCCGGCGGGTGTTTCTATATTTCCGAACAGTACGGTTGGCATTTCAACCGCAACAGGTGCTCTGATAGCTACTAATACGGTGGATCAGAAGACCCGTATCAGTTTGGCAAAAGCTGATGGCATTACTGTCGGCGAGTTTTTGACAATCTATTGCGGTGCAGCCACTGCACCGGCGATTAGTGCCATTACCATATCTGATACGAAAATTACTGATCTGGATGGCGCTATTATAACAACATATACAGTAGAACCATTTTAAGAGAATATTCACTTATTGTTACAACAAAGCCCGTCATTTTGACGGGCTTTGTTGTAGGTTTCATTGTCCTATAAAGGAGAATCAACAGCCATGCACCAGTTTAAATCCCTAATATTGCCTTTTGTTGTAAGCTTGGCATTTGTGATGGCCTCATATCCATTGTACTCCTCCGCAGCTACTATTACGGTTGGCTCAGTGCTTGCGATAAAAGGGGGGGTGATTACTGTTCCGGTATCGCTGTCTGGTTCTAGTGGTACGCCGGTGGCTGGTGCTAAATTCACCATTACATACAATACACAGTTTTTAACCTACAAAAACAATATTGCGTTGCCGGAAATTTTTATTGGAATCAATGCTAACGTGCCTGGCAAACTTGTCTTAGGAAATATAACAACATCATTCATTCCAGATGGTATGTTTTTGAATCTGGTTTTTGATGTTGCTGCCGTTGCAACTACACCCCAAAGTTCGGCTGTTTTGCTTTCCATTGAGGAGGTGGTAAATCCTGATGGAGTTGCTATACCATTTCAAGCTGTCAATGGCTCTGTAACTGCGGTTAAAGCTGGTGATTGTGATCAAAATGGAACTACATCAATTGCTGAAGTTCAGTCGTCGATCAATGCTTTTTTGGGGCTCAAACCTGCAACGTCATGTATTGATTATGATGCGAACGGCACTGTTGCCATTGGAGAAGTTCAAAAGGTCATCAACACGTTCCTCGGATTGTAACTTTTGCCTACCAACCGGTCTTCTACGTTGTCTCGTTAACTCTTCGTTTGCGTCGCAGAGCGACAGATTGATGGTAACCGGGGAATTCATTCCCCGGAAATAAGAGCTAAATTCCCTCTCGTCACGTACGTGACGAATGAAGGTTTGATGTATTTGCCCGTGGGATATCCTACAGCTACCGTCAAACGCCCCTACAGGGCTTCACAGCGTTGTAACAACATTACTTCTACTTTGTTACCACCAGATCGCTGGGATTAATTTTGATATCGCGGTAACGATCGGCGAGACGTACCTTTGAAAATCCTTCCTGCACATCTTCAATATATCCTTCTCCAAGCTTGAGACTGTCCCTGCCGAGTGACTTGCCCGATGTCGGATGAATAACCTCGTTCCCTTTGCGGTAAAAGATAGCGCCATGTCGATTGCGAATGTGGCTGCCGCTGCCGAGGTCAGTCATAACCTGGTCGTCGTCCTGGCTGATAACAGTGCCTTCGGCTACCGGAAAGACGCGTGCTATTTTGGCCGCCAGGCCAGCCATCAATTCCTTGACCGACGGAGCGCTTTTATCCTCCGTATAGGCATCCAGGACATCCATGATCTCGGCCGTCTCGCTGTTGATAACGCGTGAGGTGACCTCCAGTGTATGGTCGGTTTCCCGAACATTGGTGGCGACAATCGCTTCGGCAGCCATTATTTTGCCGAGTTGCGCTGTGCGCTCGGTGTCTTCGATAACGGCATGGGTAAACTTCTGTTCTTCAAGTACATTTTTAAGTTTTTGGCGTTCGGCAACCAGGAAGCGCTTTTGTTCTGTTATGGCACCGGTCAGATAGTCACTGGCCAGCGGAGTTGCACTTCCGTCTGTGCGGTCAAAGTCGAATGGCAGCACAACCAGACTCATGCGTGAACCGTTCTGCATAACTGATGGCAGTTTGCGGGTAACAATAACGGTGCCATCCGCTTTGTTGCCTGCTGCATCAAAGGCTTCAATCCTGATGATATTTTCACCATTTTCAATACGTATGACCTTGCTGAAATATATCTTCCTGCCCTTGTTGATCGCAATATTCCGACCGTTTATCAGCAGCTTTTCAACCCGGCAATTGTCGGAAATTTCACCATCCAGCGGGAATGAATCGACAAAAACCTGCGGAATGTCATTGAGCCCCTTGATGGTGATGATCGGATTTTCATGGTCAGAGAGTACCGGAACGCAACTCGTGTCAGGCGCTGCAACAGAAGGACGAACAGGCTCAGGAAGCGGTTTTACTGGCGGCTGGTACGCCTTGGTCCCTTCTCCTGATGTAAGTTTACCAAGCTCAAGCTGTTTGTCGGATCCCGCACCCAGTGCCTGGTTAAGCTTTTGCTCATCGAGAATCGCTTTGAGCTTTTGACGTTCGACCTGAATAGCGTGAGTCTTTTCACGTTCACGTTTCTCAAACTCTTCTTTTTCCCGGGCAGCCTGCTGCTCCTGTGCCACACGCTCCGCCTCGGCTGTCTGGCGAATCAAACGCTGTTGCTCGGCCTTCTGCTCCGCCAGGCGCTGTTGCTCGATCTTGTCCGCAGCGTCCTTCTCAGCGGCAGCTTTTTCTGACGCTAGTCGGTCCTGTTCGATTTTTTCGTTGGAAATTCTGGTGCGCTCGGCTTCTTCACGGGCACGCTGCTCTGCTTCGGCTTTTACCAGGGCAGCCTGCTCGGCCATTGCTTTCTGGAGGGCCAATTTTTCCAGTTCGGCACGTTCCTGTGCCAACCGTTCCTGCTCTGCGCGTGCGACAGCGTTGCGTTGCTCCTCGGCCTTTTCCTGAGCCAGACGCTCTTGCGTAATGCGCTCCTGTGCCAGACGTTCCATTTCGCGCTTCTCGTCCGCCCGGCGCTGCTTTTCGGCCGTTTCCCTCGCTAGCTTGTCTTGTGCAGCCTGAACACGCGCCACGCGCTCCTGCTCGGCTTTTTCAAGCACCAGGCGCTCGGCTTCGGCACGTTCAGTCGCCAATTTCTGCTGCTCAGCTTTTTCTGCGGCGATTCGCAGCTGTTCAGCAGTTTCGCGAGCCAGGCGTTCCGCTGCACTCTTTGCCTGCGCAATCTTGTCTGCTGCTGCCTGTAGCAGTACCAGACGCTGCGCTTCACGCTGCAGGTCGGCCAGTCGCTCATCTTCGCGCTGTTGCACAGCCTGCTGCTCTCTGGAGACTTTATCCCGTGCTGCCTGTTCCAACTCTGCGCGTTGATGGGCAGCGGCTCTTTCTGAATCGTCTTTTTCAGCGCGGATTATCTGGCTCAGATCAATTATTGCTACGGTCTCGTTACCAAGAATATCAAAAGCCCGTATCTGGTATGTCGAATTTTCGCTCGTCCGTTCCACCGCCATATCGAGTTGGTATCTGTTTACATCTTTCGTATCTACCTGCTGTGAAGCGACCAGTATCCGGCGGATACCGGCACTGTCGGTAACTTCGCCGTTCACTTTCACAAAACGCTTGCCATCCCGTAGTTCCGGAACTACCTCGGAAAGGGTAACGCCCGGTCCGTCCCGTTTGGCGATAACGGAAACTTTCGTTTCGCTTGTGTTACCTGCCAGGTCTGTGACAACGACACTGATCGCATTGCTGCCGTCTTCCAGTTGAATATCGCGTGAAAAGGAGATCTCTTTTTCACCCTTGTCGACAGGGTAGGGGGTGCCGTTGATGCTGATGGAGGAGACGAAGCCTTCACCGCTGGCCGTACCCTTCAGGCGTATGGAACGATCTTTGACCAGAATGCCGTTGGTTGGTGTACTGAGAGTTATGCGGGGTGGTAATATTTGACGGTCAGCGATGCCGCTCAAGAGTGCTTTGCGAACCCGGTCCAGGTATTTGTTGGTTTTGTCGGTTTCAACGGAACGGCTGGAGAGTTCAAGTTCTTTGAGCGCGCGTGAAAAATCACCCAGATGGAAGAAGGTTACGCCGAGTTCGCGATGTGGAAAATAATCGGTGAAATGCATGCCGTAGGTACGGGCCCGGCGCTGATCCTTCTCACGCAGATCGATTGCATTGCTGAAATCCTGCAGGGCCTTACCCCATTCACCCCGATCGGCGAAATCCCGACCCCGTTCGTAATAGTTCCACCATTTACCGCGCCAGGTGCCTGAATCTTCAGCCGCCAGAGATGAAAGAGTCAGCGGTGGAGCCAGCTGCGTAAAGATCATAAAAATCGCAATCATTCTGTATGCGCGTAATGGTCTCATGGCTAATCCCTCCTGGGTGCTCTGTCTGCAGAAAGCTTTAGGGGCGACTTCTCAGTCGCCCCTGTTGTGGTTTTCAGTATAGCATGGTTGCGGATTAAAAGTGATAGATCAGTGAGCTCATAACGGTGTGCTGGTTGATGTCGGCTGTAATGCCATCCACAGGAATGTCACCGCTCACCTTATTACCCCAGCGATATTGATAGGAGATGTCAAAGGCGTATTTCCCGTAAGAAATACCACTGCCAGCAGATATTATGTAAAAGTCGTCTATTGTTTTAAAGCCCGGTTGCGGGTCGTAACTGAAACCGGCTCGAACCGGAACGGTCATTTTGTCACCGATAAAGAGATATTCACCGCCGACGCGAACCTGGGTGGTGTCTTTGGGTTTGCCGTTTTCCAGGAGGTCGTTAGTCAGAGGATTATATTTAACCCCTGCAGCATCAGTAATGTAAAAATCTGACCAGTGTGTGCGGTACACATCGACTGCTACGGTAAGGTTATCAGAATGGCGATACGAAATACCGATACCGTATGAAGCTGGCATACCCATTTTTAATTTTTCTTTACTTACGACGGTTTGAGGTAATGAGGTTATATCGCTGGTTGTTTCCTCCAAATCCACATCTGCCTCAAAGGGAGTCTTACCGACTACACCGATCGTGAATTTGTTATAGGTATACATGAGACCCAGGTTGGAATTGAGCCCACTGAACGCAAATTTCTGGGTCCAACTGCGGTCCTGTGGTATAAGGAGTCCACCGCCTGCATCAGCATTTCCTTTAAATGAACCCTTGTTGGTCCAACTGCTCGTTCCCGCAAAATCATCCCAGATATTAACCGTGGCTCCGAAATAAAGATTTGGTAAGACTTGAATGGCAATAGCCGGTGAGATAGTGCTGAGATAGCCATCTTGTTTGGAGGTATACACTCCGTCCTGGAAAAGGCCACCAAAGTTGTAATGAGCATTATCAATTTTTTTATTCATATCATACAAACGCTGATAGTTGAGGGTGACGACCATATTGCGATTGAAGAGTTGGAACGGATATGCCGCACTTGCATAGTTAAGGTCGGCGATGTCAACTGAGTGTGTTTTACCAGTCAGTTCGGGAGATGATGCAGAGTTGTACGACTGCCCCAGGTTGGAATATGAAAAAACCGCAGAAACTTCCGGTTTTTCGAGATGAATCAGGCCCGCCGGATTCCAGGAAGCCGCTGTGGCATCGTCAGCGACCGCTATGAAAGCACCACCCATACCGGTGGCCCGGGCTCCTGAACCGACCGGATTTAGCGACGATGATATTTCCGCCTGAAAAGCAGAGGCACTTCCACTCCCCAGCATCAGCGTTGCAACAACGCACGCCAGAAAGGTCTTTTTATTTTGTTTCATTCTTGTTCTCCTTTTTCAGTGTAATCGGCGCTATTGTTTGAGATAGTCCGCCGTAATGCTGCTACCGTCGAATGTGTGTAGTTTGAAGTTACCGGAGTTAACCATGCTGTTGGCAAGATAAATCGGTTTTTCGCCATACACAATTATATATGATCCGATGCTTTCTTCTTCTACGGACACGACCCACGGATAACTCTGCAATGTAGTTTTGAGTGCAAGAGCCTGGCCCACTGTCGAAACGCCATTTACTTTCAGCAGCAGGCGGCGCTCCGCTTTCTTGGCGGTCTCAAAAACAGCTGTGACGACTTTAGTGGAGATGCGGCTGGAGAGTTTTTCGAGTCCGCTGATAAAGGCGTCTTTTTCAGAAGGCGCTGTCTGGTTTGTGCTTTCATGACCGCTGCGCGTTACCTGAAGCTTGCCGGTCAGAGTATCCTTGTTAAAAACCCGATAATTAAGCCATACCTTGACGGAATTGAACGGTGATGTGACGCCGTAGCCGATGTCGTCCCCCTTTTTGTACAATGTGTCGCCACTCACCGTAATGTGGACAATCACATTAGCCAGATACTGGTTCATATACTTGCGAACCGTTTCCTCGTTATAGCCCTTCGCTTCTGGTGTTGTGGAGGGAGCCGAATTGGCGACCTCCTCAAAAACGTTAAAATCCTTGTCCAGAAGTTTCATGCCGATGGTGCTTTTGATCAGCTCTTTAACGAAGTTGTCCGCCGGTGCCAGGTTGTTCGATTTGTTGTCAAACTCGACGAGCACCACCACCGAGCTGTTGCGGGATATCTCTGAAATAAAATCGGTGAGATTGGCATCATCGACGCAGATTTTCGCATTGACGGTGTAGGTATCACCTTTCAACTGCTGGGTGATAATGGTGAAGCCGGAGACGACACCGCGTGCTTTTTTAACGATGACATCATCAAGCAGCATCGCATTCAGCACGGTTGTTTTTGATGAGACATCAACGCCGCTTACCTGATCGACAGCAGCCAGTTTTGCCCGCAGAGCCGCTTCCATCCTGGCTGCGCCGGGATCCTTTATCGCATTGGAAGAGTCGCCGGTCACTTCAACACAGACCTCTTTTGCCCAAGCGGCGGGTGGAGAAGCTGCAATGATAACCAGCATGAGGCACACTACCATTGCGTGTATGTTTGACCGTAGAGGAGACATAGTTTGACCTTGGAAATCTAGTAAAACAAATTGGTCAAATACCGTTCGCCCTGAGCTTGTCGAAGGGCAGTCGTTCATGGTTCGACAAGCTCACCACGAACGGAAAATATCAGTTGATTTTTACAAGGCACCTTAGTAGTGGGAATCCCGCAGAGCGAATGTAATCGTATACTAATAAATAACCTATAAAGTCAATTACTTAATTTTATATAATCTATAATCCCAAAAAGCTGTTGGTCAACTTCTATACCCCGGACCGGAGGGATCACTCACTGCAACACGAAAGCTCGCCGCATTGATACACTTCGACAAATGCCTGCACGACATTGGGGTCAAACTGCGAACCGCTGCAGGTGACGAGCTCTTTGATTGCGGTTTCATGGCTGAGGGCGACACGGTAGGGACGGGTTGAGGTCATGGCGTCAAAGGCGTCTGCAACGGCAATGATTCGTCCGATAAGTGGAATTCCCTCTCCGCTTTTATGGTCGGGGTAGCCGCTGCCATCATACTTTTCATGATGGTTGCGTACACCGCCGATCATGGCCCGCAGCGACTTGACATGCTCCAGAATTTCAGAGCCCAGCACCGGGTGCCGATTCATTTCAGCAATTTCATCCGGCTCAAGCCTGCCCGGTTTTTGCAGTACACGATCAGGAACTCCGATTTTCCCGATATCATGCAGAATAGCTGAAAGATGAAGCTCTTTCAGCTGCCGTGCGGATACATTCATATGCTGTGCAATTGCCATGCTGTATTCGCAGACCCTGCGGGTATGCCCACCCGTGTAGTCGTCACGCTTTTCAAGCGCTTCGGCCAAAGCCAGTGTAATCCCCAAAAAAGTCTCGCGCTGTTCCTGATAGAGCAGGGCGTTTTCTATAGCCGTTCCGACCTGATGCGCCAGGGTTTCCAGCATTTCCAGGTCATCGTCGGTAAAACTTCCGTCCTTCTTGTTGATCGCCTGGAGCACCCCCACCATACGCTCCTTGCTGGCGACCGGAACGACGATCATGTTGCGGGTTGTATAGCCGGTGATCTGGTCAACAGTCTCGTCAAACCTTTTGTCCGCATGAACATCATCGATTATGACAGATCCGCCCCTGCGGGCAATCCAGCCGGCAATTCCCTGCCCCGGCTTGAGGCGGATCTCTTTCAACTGCGCCCGCATTTCGCCGGTTGCCGCCTCAAAGTACAATTCA
>Ga0194037_1002613_pt1 | contig 11764 bp, 14 predicted proteins | sample JunL306m_MetaG_FD_148653 | JGI IMG/M metagenome (GOLD analysis project Ga0194037, IMG submission 148653) | Anoxic zone freshwater microbial communities from boreal shield lake in IISD Experimental Lakes Area, Ontario, Canada - Jun2016-L304-6m | ecosystem: Environmental > Aquatic > Freshwater >...
GCTGATTCCGTTATCAAAGCCAGAGAACTGCGGCCTTCCCCATGTGTCCAGAGGGTCGGCATCTTCACTTGGTTAACGAGGCTACCTGTAGGTTCACTTGCGTTACGGCCTGCTGCTTTGCCAATTGACCCCTTGTTACCAAGACGCCGCTCCCTTGAGCTACCGGGGTGAACGGACAACTCCCCGGACGGGACTTAAACCCGTAAGATATCCAACTGTTACTGCGTACGGACACTTCCCATATTTATCTGATAAAGGGAATCCCGGGGTTAGACTTTCTGCCTTTCTTTAGAGGCGAATAGCAGAAAGTCAATCATGCACACATCCAACATAACCGTATAGGATATAGACCTGAATACAAAAGAAATCCTATGTTATTTCGGGGACTATAGCCAGCTTAAGGCCCATGCCGTGCAGGATATTGTAAAACGTGCGTAGCTCCGGATTACCGCCTTTTGAGAGGGTGCGATAGAGGTTTTCGCGCTTAAGGTTGGAGCGTTCGGCTACCGCGGCCATTCCGCCTCTGGCTTGCGCTACCCGGCGCATGGAAAGCAGTAATACATCACGGTCGCCATCTTCTATAGCTGCTGTCAAATATTCCGAGGCATTATCCGGGTCTTTCAACCATTCGTGCAGGTCTTGTTCATAGTCGGTCATTGGTCGCATGATTTGTTCTCCTGATAGTTTATCCAGTAGGCAATGGCGGTTTCAATATCCTGTTCTTGTGTAGTTTTATTACCGCCAAGGAGCAGCAGAATGATTTGATTACCGGAATGTGCATAATAAACACGGTATCCGGGGCCATAATGTATTCGCAGCTCAAAGACCCCCGAACCTACATTTTTATGATCGCCGACGTTGCCGAGTTCTACCCGCTCAAGCCGGGTGGTGATACGAGCAACAGCGGAACGATCACGCAGACCATAGAGCCATTTCTTGAATGGCTTTTCTCCAGTTTCATCAGTGTAGTAGGTAAGTTGGTATGGAGTTGTCTGCATGTCTATGATGTATCATATACGATACTTTATTGCAAGTTTTGATTTAAAACTTTGAGAACTACTTCCAGGAACATCCGGTGGCGAGTATTCCCGAGGCCATAACCATTATTGAGAAAGCTCAGGGGGACGTTGTTTATTTGTTGACAAGCACCGGATTCAAGAGGAACGTTCTCAGGGGAAGTGTGCGCACGTGTTTATCGTGCGCACCGTTTCCGAATGTCAAAAATCTTGACCGCTTCTTAAGGTTAATGGTAAACAAGATGCAGCGCGGATAGAATTTAGCTGAGATCGATGCGGAGTGTCTCATGCAGCGGATAACAGTCGCGATACAGGATGATGTCATTGAAAAAAGGTTGGTAGATCTGATGCAGGCGCAGGATAAACCGGCGTCAGAGATCATACTGGACGCTCTCAGAAACTTTCTTGGTGGATCGGAATCGCTTGGCACCGCGGAGATGCTTGCGGTCCCGAAGCTGTCGGTTGCACAGCATTCCAGGATTATCACGTTACATGACGATGAGGATGACGAACTGCCCGATGACGCCACGATACGGCCGTTCAGCGCTGTGGAAAATACCGCCGGCTACGCTAAAAAGGTAGCGTTCTGACCCCCAGGACACCCAGAGGCAGCATACCGGCGGCGTGTATGATCCTTATACTTCACGCGGTCAGAACCTGCGTTTTTAACAGATTGTCATCCCCGAATGCCTTTATCGGGGATCTGGTTTTAAAATCAACACCATATTCCCGATAAAATCTTCGGGAATGAGCGGTTCGTGCATTCATAACGTCGTTTCTCCTCCGTGGGTGTCAATATTGGTAATATGGCACCCCAATACCGATTTAGTGCTAAGAGAAAAATTTCGCGCCGCAAAAAAAAGATGAATCGTTGGCTGGACGAACATCCGAAGGTCAAAAATCTGTCTTGATTTTTTATCTTTTTTTTACCCTACAGACTGTCGCGGTGCCGGAACCGAGCACCTACGTCCTCCTCTCAATAGCGCTTGGCGCTGTAGGTTTTGCTCGGAAGAAGATGGCAAAGCAAGCATAGACTGTAAGCTCCTTACCACTATACATGTAGAGCCCTGACGGATAGTCTCCTTAAGGGCTCTTTCATTATATGTGGGGAGATGATACTACGCTCGGCCCCAAGATGCGTTTTTTGTTTTTGTAGCGGGAGCATCGGGGGACGTTCTTGGCTTCCGAACTAACCTGATCCCGCTACTCTATTGAGGGGGATGTTCTGATGCCAATGACTTTATTTCCCGATGGACTTCAGGTCATCCAGATTCTTTTTCCCCATATCCTTGACCTGGCCGGCGTCCCCCTTGATTTTGTCAGTGGCTTCCATGGTTTTCTTTACCTTCTCACTCTTCTTGGCAGCGGCATCCTTCACCGCGCCTTCGGCCTTGGTCTTATGTTCCTTGACGGCCTTGCCCGGCGCATCAGTGGCTTCCTTCACCGTGTCGTCGACTTTTTTCTTCTTCTCCTTCAGCTCCTGGTCTTTTTTCTGGATCTTATCCACGGCCGCACTTTCTTTCTTGAGCAGGTCGGTGGTGGGATCAGCGGCAACGGCAACCCCGGCAAAGGCGGCGATGGTGAGGAGCGCGGCAAAAACAGCTACATGTTTCTTCATGATACTTCTCCTTGTGATTGGTGTGAAAAGCTGGGGTATATTACCAACAGACGGCTGAACGTGCAACAGGAATATTGTCAGACGCGGCGTCCGTGAACGGGGCGGCTTTCCCAAGATACGCCTCAATGACCTGCGGATTGGCGCGTATTTCGCACGGATCCCCCTCGGCGATCTTTTCGCCGTAGTCGAGCACGGCAATCCGGTCCGAGAGACCCATGACAAACTTCATGTCGTGCTCCACGAGCAGAACGGTAACGCCGTCGGCGCGAATCCGTTCCACCATCTCCATGAGCGCCAGCTTTTCCTGGGGATTCATGCCGGCGGCCGGCTCATCCAGGAGCAGTAATTCAGGACAGAGCGCCAGGGCACGGGCGATCTCCAGACGGCGTTGTTCACCATAGGGGAGAGCGCCGGAGGAATCGGCTGCCCGATGGTCAAGCTCAACCAGCTTGAGGCGACTGAAAGCAAGCTCCCGCATCTCTCGTTCTTCCCGTTGCACCCAGGGAGCGAACTTCATGAGCGCGCCGGTCAGGTCCCATCCGCCGCGGGTATGGGCGCCGATCAGAACGTTGTCCAGGACGGAAAGGTCCGAGAAGAGCCGGATATTCTGAAAGGTTCGGCTGATGCCGAGCGCGGCGATCCGGTGGGTCGGCATCCCGGCGATGGATCGCCCTCTGAATGAGATCGTTCCGGAGGTCGGGGGGTAGATGCCGGTTATCAGATTAAAGATCGTGCTTTTACCGGCGCCGTTGGGGCCGATCAAGGCATGAATGCTCCCCTTGTCCACGTTCAGGGTGACGTTGTGTACCGCCACGAGGCCGCCGAAACGGATGGTCACATGCTCAAGTTTCAGGAGCGCCATGACCGGACTAGCTCCTTTAGATTGACTCCCCCCATCAGACCGTTGGGCCGGAAGATCATCAGAAAAACCAGCAGGCCGCCGTAGACGAGCATCCGGTAGTTCGCCATGAAGCGGAGAAACTCCGGCGCCGTCGAAAGTACCGCCGCGCCGATGACGCTCCCCGGTATGCTCCCCAATCCCCCCAGGACGATCATACCGAGAATGTCGATGGATTTGAGAAAGCCGAAATCAGAAGGATTGATAAAGCCGAGGCTATGAGCGTAGAGCCCCCCGCCCACCCCGGCCAGAAAGGCGCCGATTGCGAATGAGTGGACTTTGTAACGGGCGATGTTGATCCCCATCGATTCGGCGGCGATCTCGTCGCAGCGGATTGCCATGAGCGCCCTGCCGAAGCGGGAATTCCGGATGAACGATACCGCGACAATGGCGAGCAGCGCCGCTAGCCAGACCACTATCGGGAGAGGGATGGCGCTCTTCGGGGGGGGAACCGAAAGCCCGAACGCCTTGTTGGTAAGCTCCAGATTGAGGAACACCACCTTGACAATCTCGGCAAACCCCAGGGTGCAGATGGCCAGATAGTCTCCGGCAAGGCGGAGGATCGGGTAGCCAATCAGGGCGCCTGTCGCGGCGGAGATTGCGCCTGCAAGGAGCAGATTGACGCTGAACGGCAGTCCGAGCTTGATGGTTGCCAGGGCACTGGTGAAAGCGCCGATACTCATGAACGCCGCGTGCCCCAACGAGAGCTGCCCGGTGAGCCCGGTGACAACGTTCAGGCCAAGCGCCAGAATGATAGCAATACCGATATTGACGCTGATCTGGAGGAAATAGGGGTCGATCCGCGCTATCACTGCTTGTAACACTTCGCCCATGTCGCGGTTCCCTTCAGACTTTCTTCTGAATCTTGCGTCCCAGAAGACCGGTCGGCCTCACCATCAGTACCAGCACCAGGATGGCAAAGGCAATGGCGTCCCGATAGGAAGAATATCCGGCGGCGACGGTAAAGACCTCGGTAATCCCCAGAAGCAGTCCACCCAGCATGGCGCCCGGTATGGACCCTATCCCCCCCAGTACCGCAGCGGCAAAAGCCTTCAGTCCGGCCATAAGTCCCATGTTGAAAGAGACCGAGTTGAAGAGCAGCCCCACCAGAACCCCGCCGGCGGCGGCCAAGGCCGAACCGAGTGCAAAGGTAAAGGATATTATCATGTTGACGTTGATACCCATCAGCGCCGCGGTATTATAATCCTCGGAGGTTGCCCGCATCGCCTTGCCGATCCTGGTTTTCCGGACGATGAACTCCAGGGCGAGCATGAGGCAGGCGGATACGCCGATAATCAGGAGTTGTAGTGTCGAAATATCGGCGGCGCCGATATGGATCCGCCGCATGGTAAATGCGCTGTCCGGAAAACCCTTGGCGTCGGCGCCAAAAATCATCTGAGCCAGAGAGGAGAGAAAAATGGAGACGCCGATGGCTGAGATCAGCGCCGATAGTCGCGACGATTTCCGCAAGGGGCGATAGGCGACCCACTCGATGAGCACGCCAAGCGCCATGCAGACAAGCATGGCAATAAGCATGGCGACAAAAAAGTTTACCTTGAACGTGGCCACCATCAGCAAGCCGACAAACGCCCCAACCATAAATATCTCGCCATGGGCAAAATTGATCAGGGAGATGATACCGTAGACCATGGTATAACCAAGGGCTATCAGTGCATATGTGGCGCCGAGGGCGACACCGTTTATCAATTGTTGCAGCATCATGGCGCGTCCCTTTGTGCTCTGTAACATGGTGCGCTGTAACATGGTTGACAGATAGACCTGTTAACGCGTACTATTTCTTCATTCGCGGCGGGAACCTCGCGCAAGAGAGAGGAATGACCCATGAGTAATGGTGAGCGCACTCACACCACGGCGCCGGAGCAAGGGATTGAGACCATCACCCTTGACGGCGCCGACCTGGAGCTTGCCCGACAGGTACAGTTGCTCCTTTTTCCAAAAAGTTCGCCGGAGTGCTCCTGGTGCTGTATCGGGGTGAAAAACCGCATCGACGGCATGCTGGGGGGAGATTACTACGATTATATCGATATGCCGGACGGGCGCCAGGCGCTCTTTGTCGGCGACGTCACCGGCCACGGTCTCCATGCCTCGGTAGTCATGTCGCTGATCTACGGCTTCATCCACCACGCCATGATGGGGAACTGCGACCCGCGCACGGTGGCGCAAGAGGTCAACGCATTCCTGCTGCACTTTAGCGAGCGATCACAAACGGTCGATCAGTACTTCTCGTCCACGCTCTTCTTCGGCATCATCGACCCGATGACGCTCCGGATGTGCTACGTCAATGCAGGGCATCCGCCGGCCTTGGTACGCCGCGACGAGGAAATCATCGAACTCTCCGCGACATCCCAACCGGTCGGTTTTTTTGACCGCCTTGACATCGAAGTTGAGAGTTTTCAATTCCGGAGAGGGGACCGCCTTCTCCTTTACACCGATGGCGTCATCGAGGCGGCCAACCCGGATGGGGAGTTGTTCGGCATGGCCGGCTTGAAACGGGCGCTGCTGAACGACACTTCCGACCACCTCCTCTTCCTCGATACCCTGTTCGGCGCACTGGATCATTTCGGCATCCCCACTCCGCCGGAGGACGACTGTACCGCCTTGGTCGTTGACTTCCACGGACCGATGCTACCTCTCCCATGCTGTTAGCACTCCACAGAAAGGATTTCCCCATGAACAGAACCGTCATCCTCGCCATCGTCTTCACTGTCGCCATCCCCTCGTTCCTCTGTCACGCCGCCTCTCCCAAGCCGGGTCCGTACACATCCGGGTTTATCGGAGTCACGCTCCCCCACAATCAGGATGTGAACTCGTTCGATTATTACACAGGAACGGGCTACTCGGACCGGGTTGAATTCGATCCCGGCGTCTCCATCGGAGGTACCGGCGGCTACGATTTCGGTCTTGTACGGGTCGAGGGAGAGATTTCGTACAAATACTCAGAGATCAAGGCCATTACCGACAAAAACAACGGCGCCCAATTGCGTAATGTTGACGGCAATATCGGTGCGCTTGCCGTGATGTTCAACGCTTTTTTCGATTTTCACAACAGCTCCCGGATTACCCCCTACATAGGGGGGGGGATCGGTTTTGCCGGTATCCACCTGAGCGATACCTATGTTACCAACACGAGCGCCACCCCTATCACCCGGTCTCTCCGCTATAATGAAGACTCTGATTCCGTCTTCGCCTACCAGGTCGGCGCGGGGGTAGAGGTCGTTGTGAGCCGGAGACTTTCCCTGGACATCGGCTACCGGTATTTCGGCACGGAGACCGCCTGCATCGGCAACAATAACGACTACCGCCATAACTACAACTGGATCGAGACCAACCTGAAATTCGTGTCGCACAACGCCACGGCTGGAGTCAGATTCAAGTTCTAATTTCCACGATTAGTCGCTGATATCATTACCAAAAATGGCCAGCCATTGCTCCTGTGGAGTCCGGCTGTCACCATACTGGACAATGACCCCGTCCTCTCGCTGATATGAACATGACCACCCCGGCCAATCAGCTTTGTAAAAGGCAGGATATTCGTTTGGGTGGTCTTGGGGAAAATAAGGCTCTGAATAGTTGGTCCACTCCTTTGGACGGGGGCACCGTTCATCACCGCGATACTCCCCGGCGGCACAGGCCCACGGTGCCCAAAGCAACAGCATGACTGTCACGATTTTCATAACAGCCCCTTTCATGCCACGCATGCATAGTCGATTAATAGTATGCATGTGAGTAAACGTATCTCAATAAAACGGCACTATATACCAGGTATCCGGCAATGTCAAAAGCTGAATCACTCCGGCCCGTGCGCGCCCGTGCAAAGGAGTTGATTCCACTCACCCTCTCGGAGTATAGTGGCACACTTTCGAGACAAACTTTTCAGGGACGGAGTGCATGGCTACAGAAGCTGGAAGACGGCTCCCACCACAAAGTATCGAGGCCGAGATGTCGGTCCTCGGCGGCATTCTCCTGGAGAACGAAGCGATCAACCAGGTACTTGAGATCCTGATTGCCGAGGATTTTTATCGGGAGCCGCACCGGAAGATATTCAAGGCGATGCTGGAGCTGAGCGAGCACCGGGAACCGTGCGATTTTATCACCCTTACCATGATGCTGAAGAAGCGGGGGGATCTGGAGGAGGTGGGGGGGGGCGCCTATCTGGCGACGCTTGTCGACTATGTCCCCACAGCCGCCAATATTGCCTACTACTGTAAGATCGTAAAAGAAAAATCAATTGCCCGTAGACTCATCAACGCCTCAACCGACATAATCACCCAGGGGTACGACGAACAGACCGACCTGACGGAATTGCTTGACCGGGCCCAACGGGTGGTTCTTGAAATATCCGAAAACCAGTTGAAGCGTTCGTTTTATGAACTCAGGGGGCTCCTCAAGGATACTTTCAAGTCACTGGAGGAGCTCTGTGAACGTCAGGACCATATCACCGGCGTGGCGAGTGGATTCGCGGACCTTGACCGGATGACCGCCGGCTTTCAGCGGGGAGACCTGATTATAATTGCCGGTCGGCCTTCCATGGGGAAGACCGCTTTTGCTCTCAATATTGCCCAGCATGCGGCGATCCATGCGGAATCGCCGGCATCGGTCGCTGTGTTCTCCCTGGAAATGAGCAAAGAGCAGCTTGCCATGCGGCTTCTCTGCTCCGAATCACGCATCGACGCCACTCGAATGCGGACCGGCAACCTTGCCGAAGGTGACTGGAGCAAGCTTACCAAGGGGGCGGAGTCACTCTCCCGCGGCAGGATTTTCATCGACGACACACCGGCCATCACATCGACGGAGATGCGGGCCAAGGTGCGTCGACTCAAGGCCGAACAGGGGGTTGGAATGGTCGTGGTCGACTATCTTCAGCTCATGAGGGGGGGAGACCGGATTGAATCCCGCCAACAGGAGATATCCGAAATCTCGCGCGCTCTCAAGGCATTGGCCAAGGAACTCAGCATCCCGGTAGTCGCCCTCTCCCAGCTCAACCGAAGTCTGGAAAGTCGCACAGACAAGCGTCCCATGATGAGTGACTTACGCGAGTCGGGGGCTATTGAGCAGGATGCCGACGTCATTGCCTTTGTCTACCGGGAGTCGGTCTACTGTGAGGATTGCCGCAAACGGGACAACTCCTGTACCGCCGGGCATGAGCGGGACGCGGAGATCATCATCGGCAAGCAGCGCAACGGCCCCATCGGCACGGTGCCGCTTATTTTCTGCGGTGAGTTTACCAAGTTCGAGAGCCGGGCGCGGGACGACTACTGAAAATCAGTGGATAGTGAATAGTGGATAGTGGATACCGGCAACAACCAGCCTTTAAGGAGAGATTTAAATGACACCATACACGCCAATATATACATCGATGAAAAACCTGCCGAATGCGCCGGGGTACAAGAAGGGAGACCTGTTTGTCCTTTTTGGGGAGCTGTTCGGCAGGGGGTATGCCAACGGCATTGTGGATGAGGCGCATCGCGCCGGGATGACAGTCGTTGGGGCAACAGTCGGGCGCCGGGACAACGCCGGTCAGCTACGCCCCTTGACACCCGAGGAACTGGCGGAGGCAGAGGCGAATCTCGGCGGAAAGGTCATCAATGTCCCCCTTGAGGCCGGGTTTGACCTGGAGCCGGCTGCTGACGGTGTTTCACCGGTTGAGCGCCTCAAAAAGGTGAAGCCGGATGACTGGGAAACGGTGCGCTTCGGTGAAGGTGTTATCGAACAGTCCCGTCGGCGTGGAGCTGAAAGGTTTGTCAGCGCTCTGGAGCGGTTTGTTGACGAGCTAACCCCGTTTGTTCCGGCTGGGGGATCGGTACTCTTTGTCCACACCATGGCCGGCGGCATCCCCCGCGCCCGACTTTTCATGCCGCTACTCAATCGGATATTCAAGGGGACGGGGGAGAAATTTCTCCCTTCCGAGCCGTTCTGGAACTCGGAGTTGGGCCGGCTCTGCTTCCATAATTTTAACGAAGTGACCGCCGACACCTTTGGCCGTCTCATCGAAAGCACCGCGACAATCCGTGCGGAGGTTGAAGCACGGGGGGGCGTAGTCAGGTACGCGGCCTATGGCTACCACGGTTGCGGGGTGCTGGTGGGTGGCGAGTATGCCTGGCAGAGTTATACCCCCTATGTCCAGGGAGAGGCAAAGATGCGGCTGGAGAATATTGCCGTCACGGCGGTCCGTGACGGGGTTACCGCCGCGGTCTACAACTGCCCGGAAATTCAGACCAATTCCAGCGCTCTTTTTCTGGGAGTCGAGTTGTCCCTCTACCCGTTCCTGACGGCCCTGGAACGCGAGGGGGGGGGACCGGTGGCTGAACTGGCGCGGCGGGAGTGCGCGGCGCTCCTCAAGGAAGGTGAGACCCTCGACCGGATGCTGGCCCTATCCAACGCCTATCTCGCCTCACCGCAACTGGCCGGATTCCGCGATTTCGCTGCGTGGCCCCAGCACAACACCAGGGAACAGATGGCGTTCATGCTGGAGCAGTCTCAGGCACTCATGGCCATGAGCGCCGATCAGAAACGGATTGTCTGCGCCGAACTCTCCCGGCTCGTTTTCCAGGGGGTCGGTCGCCTGATGTTTGACGACTCCTGGTCTCCCCAGGGACCGGTCCTCTGGCTCAACCATGATATCATCGCCCGACGACTTGTCTCCTGAGAGGGAGAATTCTGCCTGAATTTTCTTGATATTTAGTGCCTTTTTCTGCATTATGAGCGGTCGTGCGGCATAACCAAGATAAGTATCCGGGTACTACAAGGATAACGTATCGCGGGTACTACAAGGAGAACTGAGATGCAACAACTTGATGTAAGCAAGGATATCTGGACATTGATTCTGATCAACGCCCAAGTCGATTATTGTGACGAAGAGAAGGGATCGCGGGTAGTTGAGGGTGTTGCAGGAGATCCCTCCATGGCGGCCGCTACCGATGCCATCGCGGCGCTGATTGCCAAACCGTTCAAGAGAATCGTCGTTTCCAACGACATTCATCCTCGGCGGCCCGACAACATGGAGCATGTGGAGCAGAGCCTCTCCGGCGAGCAGAGCCATTGTATCGAACGGACTCCGGGGGCGCACCTCATTCCGAAGATAGAACAGGCGCTCTGCGGCAAGGCTTCACGGCCGGTACGTAAGGGTGAACACCCGAGCCTGATCTGCAACTCCATCGGCACAAGCCCGGAATTCAGCACTCACGTCTCCACGCTACGCGGCCTTGGCGTCAAGCATGTGGTCATCTGCGGTTTTCCGTTCAATTCGGCGGTGGCCATGACCGCCATTGAGCACGCCAATCAGCAGTTCGAGCATGTGTATGTGGTGCTGGACGCCACGAGAAGCGACCCCGCGCCCAACCAGGATCCGGGAAAAATCAAGCAGGCGCTTGAACTGCTGGGGGTAAAGCTGGTCAAACTCCAGGATTTCGTCTAACGGTCATGACATTATGAAGATTGAAACGCCTCGCCTTCGGTCACCGGAAGCGGGGCGTTTCGTCTTTGATAGGCGGGAGATACGATACATGGACGCCTTGACATTGGATGAGAGAATCCGGATACTTGCCGAGAGCGCTCGCTATGACGTCTCATGTTCCTCCAGCGGAAGCGCCCGGACCAACCGGAAGGGGGGGATCGGCAACGCGGCAATCAGCGGCGTCTGCCACACCTGGGCGGCTGATGGCCGGTGCATCTCGCTCCTCAAGATTCTCCTGACCAACGTCTGCGTCTACGACTGCGCCTACTGCCTGAATCGCCGCGGCAACGACATTCGGCGCACCGCCTTGACCCCGGACGAGGTGGCGGATCTTACGATCAATTTTTACCGCCGCAACTACATCGAAGGGCTCTTTCTCAGCACCGGTGTGGTGAAGAACCCCGACTATACGATGGAACTGCTTATTGAGACGGCGCGCAAACTCCGGGTAGATCGCCGGTTCAACGGTTATATCCACTTGAAACTGGCGCCGGGCGCCGATCCGCTCCTGGTGGAGCAGGCTGGAAGACTGGTGGACCGGGTCAGTATCAATCTGGAACTTCCTTCACGGGAGAGCTTGGCACTGCTGGCGCCGGACAAGAGTCGGGAAGCGATACTTCTCCCCATGCGCCAGGTGAGCGGGATCATTAGCACCCGCCGGGAGGAGGGGCGCCGCGCCCCGGCATTCGTTCCGGCCGGCCAGAGCACCCAGGTCATCATCGGCGCATCTCCGGACAGTGACCTCCGGATCATAACCC
>Ga0194037_1002614_pt1 | contig 11761 bp, 8 predicted proteins | sample JunL306m_MetaG_FD_148653 | JGI IMG/M metagenome (GOLD analysis project Ga0194037, IMG submission 148653) | Anoxic zone freshwater microbial communities from boreal shield lake in IISD Experimental Lakes Area, Ontario, Canada - Jun2016-L304-6m | ecosystem: Environmental > Aquatic > Freshwater >...
GCAACAGTTTTAGCTACAATGGTATTAGGACAAGAAGTAACTGCAGTAGGTGGCGGTAAATTAGTAGATGCTTTTGGTGGCTTATCTCCTATTTTATTACCTATGATGATTGCAGGTGTTGGTATATTATTATCTATCATTGGAACCTTATTTGTTAGAATTAGTGAGAATGCTGGTTTAAATACTGCAACAGTGCAAAAAGCATTGAACATGGGTAACTATGGTTCAATGGTTTTAACAGCTATTGCTTGTTATTTTTTAGTATCGTATATACTTCCAGAAACCATGTCATTACGTGGTATTGAATTTACAAGAAACGGTGTGATTGGTTCTATTGCTGTTGGTTTAATAGTAGGAACTTTAATGAGCATTATTACAGAATATTACACTGCAATGGGTAAACGCCCAGTAATGAGTATTATTAAGCAATCTAGCACAGGTCATGCTACTAATATTATTGGTGGTTTAGCAATTGGTATGGAATCTACTTTTATGCCAATTATTGTTTTGGCTTCTGGTATTTTCGGCGCATCTTATTGCGCAGGTTTATATGGTGTTGCGATTGCTGCTGCTGGTATGATGGCTACAACTGCTATGCAATTAGCTATTGATGCATTTGGTCCTATTGCAGATAATGCAGGTGGTATTGCTGAAATGAGCGAGTTGCCTGCCGAAGTACGTGAAAAAACAGATATTCTAGATGCAGTTGGTAATACAACCGCAGCAAGTGGAAAGGGTTTTGCCATTGCTTCTGCCGCTTTAACATCATTAGCATTGTTTGCTGCTTTTGTTGGTGTTGCAATGCCAAATAACCAACATATTGATATTTATAAAGCCGATGTTTTAGCAGCTTTATTTGTAGGTGGAATGATTCCTTTTATATTCTCTTCTTTAGCTATCCGTGCAGTGGGTGAAGCCGCTATGGCAATGGTAGAAGAAGTTCGTCGTCAGTTCCGCACAATTCCAGGAATTATGGAAGGAACAGGAAAACCAGAATACGAAAAATGCGTTGCAATTAGTACTGAAGCGTCTTTGAAAAAAATGATGTTACCAGGTGCTATTACTATCATCTCTCCTATTTTAATTGGTTTTACTTTAGGACCAGAAGCATTAGGTGGATTCTTAGCAGGTGCTACGGTAAGTGGTGTATTGATGGGAATTTTCCAAAATAATGCTGGTGGTGCTTGGGATAATGCAAAAAAATCTTTTGAAAAAGGTGTTGAGATTAATGGTGAAATGTTCTATAAAAAGTCAGAACCACATAAAGCTTCTGTAACAGGTGATACTGTTGGAGATCCTTTTAAAGATACATCTGGTCCATCAATGAATATCTTAATCAAATTAATGTCTATCGTTTCTTTGGTAATTGCTCCTTCATTGGCACAATTACACAAAACAGATAAAGTTACTAGCATTCAGAAAACAATGGAAATTAACGTAAATGCTACATCAACTGATTCAAGCAAATCAGCTACTACTGTAACCATTAGTGGTGATGATAATAAATTACTAGTTGACGCAATTAAAAAAGATGGCTACGCAGTTGATGGTAAACTTACTATTGAATTAAACGATGGTAAATTAACAATCAACGACAAGTTATTAGATTCTGCAAGTGCTAGCAAATATGCAGCATTTTTGAAAGGTCGTGAAAAACAACATATCACAATTAAAATGAACGAATCTAAAAAATAGTTCATTATTACTTTATATAAAGAGAGGCTGAATCATTCAATTGATTCAGCCTCTCTTCATATAAGCCTGTCCCGTTCTGAAAATAGATGACCCGTAAATGTGTCAAATAATGAATAGGACAATTCATTATTTAATATATTATTCAGTTTAATGCAATTAAAAAACATACATTAATTACCACATATTCCTCGGACACCAATCACCATATTTATTGCCCAATAAAAAGCCTATTAATATTTCGTGTGTCCCTTTACTAACTGTGTTTAATTGAGAAGTTTGTATATCGTATGAGTAACCAACATTGATGGTATTATTAATATTAAATCCTGCCATAGCAAGCAGCAAATCCATCTTGAAATCTATACGAAGTTCCTACCCATAATAAATCTTGGTATTGTAATTTGGCATTTAAGTCAAACCCAATGGGCAAAGGATTTATATAACGTATCAATGCAGAAGGCAAAAAAGAAATATCATCGCTAACTGGCATTCTATAACCAGCACTAAAAAAAAGATGCGGCACTAATTTTCCTTTTTCTAAATACACAGTATTATCGGAAAAAGCTACCTGTTGTGGAACGATTTGTTGTGCTGCTATTCCTAAAAAATAATCTTTTGAATACAACCATAAACCTGCACTAATATCTGGCTTAAGTGTATTAATTAAGCCGCTTCCAGCAACTGCAGGATCTACACTTGTTGTACCAAAATTTAATTTACTTGCATCTAAACTCAAATTGGTAAAGCCAGCAGAAATGCCTGCAGACAAACTTGTGGTTGGAGACAATCCTAAATGATATGCATAAGTACCATAAACGGCAAATCGATTTAATGGACCTGTTTTATCATTTAACATGGTAAACCCAATTCCTTGATGTGGTTCAGGCGCGGTATATTCACTCCAATAATTTTTACCCCTAGGATTTTCGCCATACGCATGAAAGCTTGTAGCTGTTTCATTATTATAGGCGGCTTTATGTATTGGTCCTTGTAAAGTAATATAAGTAGTTACAGGAGCATCTTGTAAACCAACCCATTGCATACGATGACTCAATTTCATGTCCCAATAATTTTCAATACCCGCTACTGCAGGATTGATTAAATAATTGTTCATGATATATTGTGTATAGTATGGACGTTGTTGAGCCATTAAAATATTGGCAAACAAAACAGCAAAAACTATTATCCCTTTTTTAAGAAATATCTTCATTACTTGATAATTGTTATTGATCCATTAATTAAAGCTCGTCCATTTTTAGGATTGATAATATAATAATAGGTGCCTACTGGTAAAGGATTGCCTTTGTAAGTTCCATCCCATTCTTTGTTGTAACCCAATGACGAAAACACTTTCTGGCCATATCGGTTAAATACATCCATCGTTGCGCCAGGGTAAGATTCTAGGTATTGTATTTTCCAGGTATCATTAATACCATCTCCATTTGGTGAAAACACATTGGGCACTAATGGCGCCAACAATACTTTTACAAATATCGTATCCGATACCGAACAATTGCCGATGCCCGTTAATGTTAGTTTATACGTGATATCGGTTTGTGGTTTACAAATGGGTACCATGGCGGTGTCGCTGCTTAAATCGGTGGCTGGTGTCCATAAATAACTCAATGCTGTGCCATATACGTATTTGGGTTTGATAGGGATCATGCCAAATTCTAAGACCACCAAATTAGGTCCCAGTACTAATTTTGGATAAGGGTGCACTGTAACCGTTTTAACCATCGTATCACTCACACAACCTTGTTGATTATAGGCATACAAACTGATTTGAAAACTACCAGAATCGGTAAATTTCTTGTTCGGGTTTTGCACACCTGAACTAGTGCCATTGGCTAAATCCCAATACCAAGTATTAATAGCACTGGTTTTGCCATTGCTATTGTCTATAAAATTAATCTGGTCGTTCAAGCATATCTCCGATGGATTGGTGGCAAAATCTGCTTTCGGTTGCGGATAAATAGCCGATAGTACTTGCGTTAATGAATCAACACACAAGTCTTTACTCGTAACTTTTAATTGCACATTCACAGGGCCTAGTGCCGTGTATTGGTGCGTTGGTTGTTTGAGTGTAGACGCCGATGGATCATTCGGATCTCCAAAGTTCCATAAGTATGTAAACAACCCTTCGCTATTGTCTTTGATAGTGGAGATATCTTTAAACACACCTCTTCCATCTGGTAAACAAATGCTAGGTAGTGTAAACTTTACTACCGGTAAAAAGTTGAGTTTCAGGTTTTGAATATTGTAGGTACTTCTACATCCACTATCTGTTATTACGCGCAAACTAGCCGCATAGGTATTGCCTGCAGCGTATTTTTTGGTGAAGCTTGCCGTATTGGTATAAAGGGTATTAGTGCCATCACCAAAATCCCAATAGCGTTGCACGATATTACTATAGTTCGCTACCGATGAATCGGTAAATTGAATATTGTTCTTCTCGCATAGTATGGCATTCACACCCCATTTGGCTATTGGTGAAGGCCATACTGTGATGGGTTTTGTGGCAGAGTCGGCACATCCAAATGTTGTGCTATAAAAATATTTAATAGGATATGTGCCAGGAATTTGACTATTGGGGGTATATAGTCCTGTAGCATTTATGCCACTACCGGTATATACAAATGCACCTGGTACCCCACCTGTTTCTTTGGCCTGTGTAATTTGACGTGCGGTGGTATCATTACAAATACCCGGCACTGTTGTAAACTGCACTTTAGGGCTTTGGTGGATGGTAATTGTTTTGGTAATACTACTAGCACATACAGAAGAATTACCTGAGTGTGCCGTCATTTTAATTTGATATGTTTTAGTAGCAGGGGTTTGAAAATTACTGTACAAATGTGGGTACTGCTTTTTAAACAATGTATTGTCATCAACACTATCTACCGTTGGCGCACCAACATAGTTCCAATAAATATCATTTTTAGTTACTACTCCAAAATCTACATACGATGAATCATATATTCTAATAGAATCATTGCTGCATAATTTAGTATCATTTAGCACCACAAAATTTGCATGCGGCGTAGAACCATTTACAGTAAAGGCTTGCGTTAATGTTGAATCACATCCAAAGGAAGTAGTTACTTTGTAGGAAACTTTGTAGTTGGCGGCTAATTTATATTTAGCAGATCCATTTTGCGTTGTTAAACTTGTTAAAATGGGTGCCGGTGTTACGGCAGGTGTTGCTGCATTGTAATTCCAATTCCAGGTAACTGCGGTACTGCCATCTGCAATAGTGGTTGTGTCTGTAAACACAGCCAGTGCATCATCTAAACAAACTTCGGGTAAAATAAATCCTACATGTGGTTGTGCGTGAATAGCTATAGATGTAGTTACTGTATCACTTTTACAGCCCAAACTATTTTCTACAAGCATCTTTACATTATAGGTATTATAACTATTATAGAACTCATTAAAACTAGTATTCTTACCGCCATTGGTGAGGGTCTTGGTATTGCCATTTCCCATATCCCAATACCATCTATTTAAAACAGCAGTACTAATAGAACGATCTGTTGCCGTATCAATGAATGTAATGGATTTGTTTTCGCAATAATTATTTATTGCAGTAGTTGAAAACCCTGCTAATGGTAATTGATTAATAATGGTAGTATGAACAGCTGTATCACTTATGCAACCTTTATCGGATACAACAAATAATTTTACTGTATCAACACTAGGATTCAAGTATAAATGTTTGGCTGATGGCAATGTATCGGTATAGCCATCGCCAAAACGCCAATTCCATTTTACAATAGCAGAACCCAATCCATCCGAAGCATCGCTGTAAGATGTACTATCACGCAAACAAACATAATCACTAATGGTAAATACCGCTTTGGGTTGCGCATAAATATTACTTAGTGTTTGAATACTATCTTTTGTACAGCCATAATTTGATGTAGTAGTTAGTCTAATATTATAAGTGCCAGTTGCTACATAATTATGTGTTGGATTTTGTATAGAATCAATTCCGCCATCTCCAAAATCCCATCGCCATTTTGTTACTGTGCCTGTTGGAATAGTTGTGCCATCTGTAAATGGAGCCGCTCCGATTGGTAAACAAACTGCTGTAGGTATTTGGAAATTTGTAACAGGCAATGGACGAATGGTAATCGTTTGAATTGCTACTGTACTCAAGCATCCTGTATTACTTTCTACAATCAAACTAACTGTATAAGTTCCTACAGTTGCATATATTTTATTTTTTGGTGTGTTGGTTGTTAACGTGTCTTTTGTTCCGTCTCCATAGTCCCAATACCATTTTACAATACTACCAGATGCAATAGTAGACTGGTCTGTGAATAATATATTTTTTGAAACACAACTATCACTATACGTAAATAGCGCTACTGGTGGAGCAGAAAATGACTTTGTAATAATAGTGTCTCCAATACATCCATAACTAGATATTGGACGATATCGAATATTATAACTATTGGCTATTGCATATTTTTTAACAGGGTTAAAAATACTATCAGTTGTTCCATCACCATAATCCCATAAACCCGTTTCTATTCTACCCTGTCCGCCAGTATTTGTTGCATCAAAAAAATGAACTGAATCAGAAACGCATCCACTATTATTGGTGGTGAAATTTGCTTTGGGCAGTTCGAGTACTTTTACTGGAATGGTATACAACTGTTCAGTACTTCCACAACCATCAGGAGTACTAGAAGTTGTATATAATTTAATGGTGTCTCTAAGGGCAGAAGTATTTGAATTAGTAAATTTATATGAATTGTGGGGACTAAAATAATAAACGGTTTGACCGTTTACTAACCCACTAGTGTCTAATGCACTAGGTGTTGTATTGATGGTTGTGTTTGGTATAATATTAGGTGCTGCTGAAAAATCCCATTTGATAGTATTGGGTAAAAAATTCATTGGAATAGAAAACTGAAAAGCACTATTGACACAAGCAATTGCAGAATCTAGTCTTTTGTATTCATTTTGAAAAGTAGCTGTTGGTGTAAAATCTTTAATATTTGTTCCAGCATTATAACCATAAGATTCAACGTTACCAAAGCCATAGGCAATGGCAATAAAACTTGAATCAGCTTTTAAGTTTTGAACTGGATTAGTTAAACTTATATTTGTTACATCTTGCTGTAAATAAGAATACAATGTTCCTGGAATAGGAATAAAACCTGTTACTGAAGTGTTATTAATTTTAAAGCTAGAAGTAGAATTAGTTTTGATAATAATATTTAAAAAACAATTAGTTACTGCACTTTGACCTTTTGGAACCCAATTTTGGTGGGCAGAAAAAACGGTAATATTATTAATGGTTTGCTCTACTGGGTTTAGTACAATCATTTCTGGATCTCCAATTGTTGCACCAGATTGACAAGATTGTGTTGTAAAATATTGTACTACTGAAGCAGGTAAATTAGATTCTATATAGGTAGGGCTTCCTGTTGCATATTCATAATAGGCATTGTTGATTAACCCAGTTAAAGTAGACTTAATACCATTTTCAGTTTTTGTTACAATGGTTGTTGGATCATTAACAAAAACCCTAATCAAATCTGAGGTTCTGGTTTTTGCCGGGGCTGTTAAAAAGCTTTTTCCCCAAGATCCAATTGGAAATAGCTGTTGGTATAAATTATCCCCACTCGATGCCCCATTACATCCAAAAGCACTCCATGTTGTACTAGAGAAAACGGCTATTTTTTTACAGGAAGTACCATTACTAGCTTGAGACTCTACAGTTGTTCCTGAAATATCAGAATTTTGCTCGAACTGAACTTGGTAAACATCACCTGGGTTTGCAAGGGTTTGAGTAATGACAGACCCTGCAGCAATTCCGCTAAGGGTTTTCACTTTTGTAATAATTTTAATAGAAGTATTGGCTTCTGCTGCAAGTACTGTTATAGTTCCATAACCCTGGCCACTTGATGTGCCATAACTCTTATTACTAGGAACCATATATTGTTTTCCCCAAACATTAGAAGGCAGTACCAATGTAGCCCCGGATCTTGCAGAAAAGATAATATGAGCATATACTACAACTGGATTATCCGAAGTAACATGTATGGCTCCCCCAATTTTAATACCATCTGTTTGCGATAAATAAACACTTGAATTATTTGCGTCACAAGTAGTACAAGAACTTGGTCCTAAAAATTTGGTTACTACTGAATTTGCTGTTACCGAAAATGCAATGGTTTGAGTGCCGACTGTTATTGTACCTTTTGCAGATTGATCAGAAGTGATATAAATACCCATTACTGAACTAGTAGTGTTAATATGAGCAGGATAAGGAATCCAAAAATCGGTTCCCTTATTAGAAAAGCCCTGACTAAACGCATTAGACTGCCAAAAGACGAGTAAAAAACAAATCAATAACCTAAAATTCCTCATTTGTTATTTTGGAGTTAGCAATCAAGTTACATTTTCAAAAAAAGATAGCCTTAAAATTAAGCGATATCTATATATCAACCATTTTTATAGAGTCAAAATATTGACTATTTGCTGTTTATTAAGAAAGATTTTGCGTTAGGGCCGCAACAAAACAACAAATCTAATATGCATAAGTTATTTTGAAAGCCAATTCGATCTTCAAAAACCTGTACATATTTGGTTTCATTTTCGACCATTTGAAACTGAGATGGTTTAATTTGATGCCGATTATCTAAATACCCAATCCCATACTTTTTTTGATATTCATCAGTAAAAGATATATTTCCAGTATAATTCAATTGACGATTTACCCAAGTTATTAAAGCCATATTCAAGTCTTGTAAATAAACAAATGGCTGTTGGTAAATGGAAAATAGTCCATCACGGTAATATTCAAAGAATGGCGATTTACCATAACAAGCCAAAATACTTCGCATGTGTTGATCTGCCCAATTGGCGGAATTTACAATTTTCACCTCCTTAATTATTCCTTTTTGACCACGTCCATTTTCTAATGGAACAGACAAATTGATCAATCCATTACTGCCTACAATAACCATTCTATTACGAAAACTCATTTTTTGATAGGATTCATATTGCTCTATTTTAACATGTGTAAAATTAAATAAAGTTTTATACCAATTAATATTTCCAATATATTGGTTAACAGTTATTAATGTAATTTTTTCTTGCATGTTATTCAAAATAAACTGAATTTGCTATTTTATTGAAATATACGCTATAAATGATTGAATTTTAATTACTAATAGTAATTGTAAATCATTGTAATATAATTATTTACATTTAAAATTACATACTATAATTATTAGTAAATCAATTTAATAGTCAAAACACCTATTTATCTAATTAATTTAGCACTTAATTTTCTAAAAATAACAATTGATTCGCAGATTTAATGAGAAACCTACCCTATTTTGCACTCAAATTATAAACAATGAAAAATTGGATGCTCGGCATAGTTTTACCATTTTTGTTTGTGGCTTGTGCTACGCCAAAATCATTTGAATACCGTGCAGTAAGGAATATTAAACTAGACCAATTAGGATTTGACCATACTAATTTAACCATGGAATTAGCATATTATAATCCTAATTCATTTGGGCTTGATTTGAAAAAATTGGATGCCGATGTTTATATTGACAATCGCTTTTTGGGAAAGTTCAACCTCGACACAACCATGCATATTCCTAAAAAAGCAAATTTTAGTCTACCTTCTAAGATAGCTGTTGATATGAAAGCCATGTATAAAAATGCCTTGAATATGGTATTGAGTAAAGAAGTATTAGTAAGCGTTAAAGGAACTACCAGGGTTGGTAAAGCCGGAATATTCAGGACCGTACCATTCACTTATGAAGGCCGACATAAAGTAGATCTATTTTAAACGACCTTTCATTTTACTGAATTGGTTGAATATGGCAAGGTTTTCTGGGCTGAGGTCCACCCCCATCGGTTGCCCTTTTGCAAATTGCAGGTATCTTTTTGTAGGCATCTTCGGTAGCTTTTTCTGAATCTGCATCAAAACCTGCATTATTTAATGCCGTTCTAATCATATCTGGGCTAACCCTATCTGGAAAGTATTGTACCCTAATTTCACCTTGTAATAAATTGATTTTCCATTGAACAAGGCCACTTTCCATATTGGACTTATTTTCTACAATCAAGTATTTTTCTAATACTTCTTTACATTCCCAGCACTTGAGATTCTCTGATTTTACGGTAATCCAAACTGCTTTGTCTTGCTGGGCATATAAAAATTTACCTAAAAACAAGCAGCATATAATCAATAAGATAAATTGCTTCATGGTTATTTATTTGAATTTATTAAATCCCTTTCCAGTTAGCAGGATCAGTTCTCCATTCTAATAACAACTTTTCGGTATCTGCAGAAATGGTTCCTTTTTCAACTGCCATTGAAATTAGTGTGGCATAATTGGTTAAAGACAAATATTTAACCCCTGCTGCTTCGAACGCTTTGGTGGCAATATCAAATCCATAGGTAAAAATAGAGACCATCCCCACAACGTTTAAGCCCGCATTTTTTAATACCGTCACAACATCTAAACTACTTTTTCCGGTAGAAATCAAGTCTTCAATTACCAAAACTTTCTTGCCTGGTTCAAAAGAACCCTCAATTTGATTGCCCAAACCATGTTCTTTGGGTTTTGGACGTACATAGATATATGGAAGTTTTAATTGGTCTGCAGCCATTGCCCCCCAAGGTATACCTGCAGTTGCAACTCCTGCTAATAGATCCACTTCTGGAAAAGCTTCAAAAATCAGGTTACACATTTCACTTTTTACAAAATCACGGGTATAAGGAAAAGACAATACTTTTCTATTATCGCAATAAATGGGGCTTTTCCATCCACTAGCCCAGGTAAATGGGTTTTCTGGGCTTAATTTTACTGCACCTACCTGTAATAATTTTTCTGCAACAGCTTTTTCGTTTGTCATAATTGCGAAGGTATAGCTTGAACAAATAATTTTGCTCGTAGATTGCATAATCTTATTCACAGAATATGGAAGAAAAACAAACAATTATTGCTGCTGGTGGATTGGTTCTAAATGAAACCAATGAATTACTCTTAATTTTTAGACGCGGTTTTTGGGATTTACCCAAAGGAAAACTAGACCCAAATGAAACTATTGCTGAATGTGCCGTAAGAGAGGTTGAAGAAGAAACAGGTGTACACCATATTCATTTAGGCAATTTAATTACCATTACTACCCACGAATATTTCGATCCTTATATTAAAGCAGATGTGAAGAAAGAAACACATTGGTATAGTATGCTGGTTGATGGAAAGCCAAATTTAATTCCACAAACCACAGAAGATATCACTGCCATTGAGTGGACAAAAAAACAAGATTTGTTACAAAGGTTAAATAATACTTATCCTACTATCATTGAAGTAATTACAAAAGCAGGCTTACTATAAACTTTATCTTTTTTGTAAGATAGCAACAGTTAATCTACTGATACAAACTAATTTATCTTTTTGGTCATAGATTTTAATATCCCAAATATGTGTGCTGGCACCTATATGAACTGGGGTTGCAATGCCTGTTACAAAACCTTCGGAAACACCTCTTACATGGTTGGCATTTATTTCTAAACCAACACAGTGAAATTTAGTAGGATCAATTACTAAACCTGACGCTACACTACCCAAAGTTTCTGCTAAAGCAACAGAAGCTCCACCATGCAACAATCCATAAGGTTGTTTGGTACGATGGTCTACAGGCATGGTTGCTTTAATAAAATCTGCTCCAATTTCAGTGAACTCCATACCTAATAAATCGCCAAGTGTATTTTTGCCGAAATCTTTAAAATCGGCTAATTGAATTTGTTGTTGGAACCAAATAGACATAGAAATAAATTATGAATACAGTGTATCAATTACCGCTTGTGGTAAGAATGGCGATGCATTACCTCCATTTCGTAAAATGTCTCTCACAATGGTAGAAGCAACTGAAGTATATTTAGGTTCTCCTGTTAAGAATATCGTTTCAATGGAACGATCAAGCGTTCTATTAGCATCAGCAATTGTTTTCTCATATTCAAAATCACTTACAAATCGAATGCCTCTTAAAATAAAATGCGCATTAATTTTTTTGC
>Ga0194037_1002615_pt1 | contig 11761 bp, 9 predicted proteins | sample JunL306m_MetaG_FD_148653 | JGI IMG/M metagenome (GOLD analysis project Ga0194037, IMG submission 148653) | Anoxic zone freshwater microbial communities from boreal shield lake in IISD Experimental Lakes Area, Ontario, Canada - Jun2016-L304-6m | ecosystem: Environmental > Aquatic > Freshwater >...
CACTGTTCACACCTTCAACAAATACTGCATTCATTGCACCATTCACTGAAGCGAGCGGGTGGCTTTTTTCAATTAATGCCGGGTGAACGCGGCGAGAAAGTCCGTGAGCCCCGTGACGCTCAGCAACACCTACGAGCTTGATGACGTATCCGGCGTTCGTGGCAAAGTCGACGTCTACTGAACGAATGCCTGAAATTCCTTCGCGAGAAATTTCTGTGCTCTTCATCTCGGTGCCAAATGCGAGTGAAGAAAGAACTTGAACTTTTGCCGCTGCGTCGAATCCTTCAACGTCAGCAGTCGGATCGGCTTCAGCGTAACCAAGAGCTTGTGCTTCTTTCAGCACTACGTCGTAGTCACTTCCCTCACTAGTCATTTTCGAGAGAATGAAGTTTGTTGTTCCATTCACAATTCCCATGACGCGATTGATTCGCTCTCCAGCGAGTGACGTGCGAAGAGCGCGAATGATTGGAACGGCCCCACCTACAGCCGCTTCATAAAAGAGGTCACAGCTATTTGCGCTTGCGAGACGTGCAAGTTCAGTTCCACAGTCGGCCATGAGCGCCTTGTTTGCAGTTACGACCGAAACGCCATTCTTTAAAGCTGCTTCAACGTAGCTTCGAGCTGGTTCAATGCCTCCAGCGAGTTCAACCAAAATGTCAAGATCTTTGCGACTGGCTAGTCCTGCAGCGTCAGAAGTTAAAAGGTCCTTCGAGATAGATCCGCGAGCCTTGGAGGTGTCGCGAACGGCGACTCCTACAACTTCAATAGTTGCCGTGGCGGCGTCGAGCAATGCGTCGTTACGTGAACGGTCATTGAGTAGCTCAACCAGGGCGCTTCCTACAAAGCCAGCCCCGATTACGCCAACGCGAATTACGGGTGAAGTCATTGGCTAAGTCTAGGGGAAGGGGGCTCAGACTTCGAGACGAGCTAAGTCTTCAAACGTCTCACGACGCAGTACTTCACGGGCTTTTCCGTCTTTTACAAAGATCACAGCTGGTCGTGGAACTCGGTTGTAGTTAGAAGCCATTGAATAGCTATACGCCCCAGTTACTGGGGTGGCAATTAGTGACTCAACGCCAGTATTTGCTGGAAGCCATGCTTCGTCGATCAAAATGTCGCCACTTTCACAGTGCTTGCCCACTAGGCGGACACTTTGTGTTCGAGGTGCCTTTGGATTTGAAACATCAAATGCTTCATAGCCAGATCCATAGAGAACAGGGCGTGGGTTGTCACTCATGCCACCATCAACTGCCATGTAGGTGCGCTCAGCCACTGGCTTAACTGCTCCTACGCGGTACAACGTAAGGCCCGCTTGGGCGACGATTGCGCGACCTGGTTCAGCGAGAATACGAATCTTTGGATCTAGTCCAATGCGCTTTGCCGCTTCACGGATTGCACTACCCCACTCAGTGATAGATGGTGCTGATTCTCCTTCAACGTACGCAACACCAATTCCTCCACCAATGCAGAGTTCATCGAAGTCATCATCCTTGGTGAACGTTGCAAGAATTTGCATTGTTTCATCAAAGCCAGCAGTTTCAAAAATCTGCGAGCCAATGTGTGCGTGCACTCCGTGCAGCGTTACGCCAGGCAATGCAGCGACTGCGTCGATTGCCTTTCTGGCATCACCAGAAGTAATTGAGAAGCCGAACTTGGTGTCTTCGGTGCCCGTCTTAATAAATTCGTGCGTATGCGCTTCCACGCCGGGAGTCACACGAATTAGACAGTGCACATCTGAACTGCTGGAAGTTAGAGAACTAATTCGCTCAATTTCAGAAAAGTTGTCAACAATGATTCGGTGCACGCCGACTTCGATGGCACGCTCTAGTTCATCTAATGATTTGTTGTTTCCATGAAGAATGATTCGACTTGGGTTAATTCCGGCACGAAGCACGATGTCGAGTTCTCCGCCAGTTGAAACATCAATGCAGAGACCTTCTTCGCTGGCGAGCTTGGCCATTGCCCCACAAAGGAATGACTTGGAGGCAAAAGCCACGCCATCATCAAAAATCTTGGCTGCTTCGCTACAACGTGAGCGCAGGGTCTGCTCGTCGTAGACAAAGAGTGGTGTGCCGTATGTGGCTGCGAGTTCACTAAGTGAGACGCCACCAATGGTGACGTCATGATCACTGACTACGGCAGTATCTGCCAGAAGCGATGTTGGTAGCGCTTTGGAACTCATAGAAGAACTTTAGAGGAGTCAGGTAGCCTTACTTACGACGCTCCCGTAGCTCAGTGGATAGAGCATTGGCCTCCGAAGCCATGTGCGCAGGTTCGACTCCTGCCGGGGGCACCAAATTCATTGCATCAGAGCCGAAATGCTTGGCTTAGTCAGTTAATGGAACTGAAGAAGCCTTACGGCGCTTTACTTCGAAACCCCATGCGCCAGCTAAGTAGAGCAGCGCTCCGAGACCAACAAGAAGTGCGTATCGCTGGTGCGGTGGCGTGAAGTTGAATTCCACGTGCGACACACCCTCTGGTAACGCAATTTGTTGATAGACCCCATCAATTGTGGTGATTGGTACTTCAGTACCATTCACTACTGCGTGCCAGCCAGGCATTGAAAGTTCAGTTCGTAGCAACGTTGTTGGCGAAGGACAGATAACAGTGGCCGCCGATGGCACGGAACTGATTATCTGACAATCGGAAGACTTTGTTGAGTAGAACGGCCTCGGATTAGGCAACTCGTAGATAGTTGTCAGGTCATCGTGAAAGACCTCGGTAGCGCCCAGTGAAAGAAGGGCTGGCGAAATGTGAATCGGCGAAGTTTTGTTGCCTGCCAGATGGGCGAAGTTGGGATACAAAAGATATTTGACTGAAGCATTCTCATAATTTGCAAAGTGCGCAACGAGCTGCTTCTCTTGTGCCGGGACACCAATAATGAGTCCGCCTTGAATCGTGAAGTGATGCACAGGGCTCAGACCCGGATACAGACTGGCCAATATGTGATTGGCGAATGCTTTAGGGAATGGCATCTCAACTTGACTCAGTTCATTAAGTCCATACTGCGAGCCCCAGTTTGGCCAGAGTGCTCCCATGTCAAAGAAGCGCTGCTCGCCTTGATGTTGCTGAAGAAAGTGGATTGGAGCCATGTCAACATCAACTCTCGTTGGCGACTCAGCGGTTGGAACAATGAACATCGCAAGTGTTTCAAGTACGAGCACACTGCAGATAATCAGCATTGCGTAGCGCTTGGAAGTGAACCAGCTCAAAAGTACTAACGATCCCGCAGCAATGAACGGCAGTGCGTCAAGAACAATAAAGATCAAGCGAGCGCTGTGACTGATCGTCACTCCCTGATTAAGAGACCTCGCCTCAAGGGCACACCACAGCAAAAATGCGAAGGCGACAACTGAGGTGATCTTGAATCGCTTCACTGCACCTGAATCACTCAGAAGGTCACTGAGCGCCAGCACTGCCAAAATGATCATGGCAATCTCAGCTGAAGGGTTGATGTAGCGCATCAAAGCCGTTGACTTTACGAATGGCAATAGGTTCCAAAGCGACCTGGTGTGAAAGACATTGAAAATTGCCATTGTTCCGAGCAAAATCCACCCGCCGAGATACAGCCTCAGCGATCGCCAGCGACTTCCAAAAAGTCCAAGCAGCGCAAGTGAAGTGACGCTTATGGTGAAGTACCCACCGATGTTGCCCCAGAAGTTTGCAACATTGATATTCGAGAACAACGTGCCATACGCGTAAGGGTGAAACAGCATTGGAAGAGCCTGCAGCGGTAGGTGTGCCGTAGCGTCAACGGAGCTGTGTCCTCCAAGGTTGGCAACCTTCATGTAATCGTAAAGAGGAACAATGACCGGCAATGAAGCGAGGAGCCCTACTGCTCCGCCTACGCCAAGTGATCGAGCCGCGAACCACCTTTGGCTGCGTTCGAGTGATGACATTCGCACAGCTGTCCAACCGAGTGCGAAGAGTCCATCAAGATACGCAATTTCTGGAAAGCCTGAGTAGAGCGAAAGTGCGAGAGCTAGGGCCACTAAGAACCACGCACGCTTTCTCGATTGCGCTCCGTCCAACACCATTTCGATGCCCAGTAACAACAGCGGCAAGAACGCAATTGGATTTAAGACTGCATTTCCAATCCATGCGAATGTGCCATTTAACGCAAAGAGGATTCCAGCGGTAGTTGCCAGCATCGGAGAAATTGAGAAGCGACGGATGAGAAAGTAAGTAGCAAGACCAGCAATAATTTCCAAACTGATGTGAAACCACAAAAGTCCAGCTGGCATGAGGAACAACAACGTCAGAGGAAATAGTGACGCAGCCTGCATTTCTCCAAGTAGCGGCGTGCCTAAGCCTTCAAAATAATTCCAGTACGGCATGTGTCCATGCAGCAAATTGTTGGCTGAAAGATGTCCGAGCGCTTGAGTGATGTAGCCAACATTGGGATCAGTCATTGGCCGACCACAAGTAACCAAACAAGAAACGTGTGAAATCTGTGAAGTCCAAGAGATTGGGTTGTCATTCATAAGGCCCGAAACAAAAACAATGTTCCCGAGCAAAATGAAGCCAATTATGACCAAAACGCTGGTCGTTGATTGAGGAAGGCGCCGGTATGTTGCCCAGACCTTCTCCGAGAAGCGGTTCACCTGACCACGTTACCTGAGTAACTCATCAATGAATTACACCCTCAGGTAAATGAGCAGACTTCGCAACTACTGTAACGATATGCGCACATCGAAACTTTTGAAGTTCTCGATAATCATTGGCCAACTACTTCTAGTAGTTGCGTCGGCCTATTACGCATCACACATCACTGGCGAATCAATTGGTAATCACCAGGACCTTCTCGGTCGGGTTGCGAATCTTGAAAATCTAAGACACACCGGGAACATTTACATTCCATTTGGCGCACAAGCATTCACGTATCCCCCGGGTGCCATTCTTTTGCTTTGGCCACTCTTGTGGATACCTATTCATCACTTGGCGTTTGTGTGGACCCTCGGATCACTCATTGCATTGATTGCAACTGTGTTCATTGCCCAGCGCTTTGTATTGAAGCAAAATTGGATGACTGCTTCTCTGTGTGCTTGCGCACTAGGCGTTGGATCTATGTTTCTTTTTCCCTCAGTTCGAGAGTGTCTGGGCTGGGGACAAACAAGTATTTTCATTATGTTTGCGGTTCTCTTGGACTGGTTGATTATCCGAGGCAAAACACAAGGAGTCCTAGTAGGACTCATGGCCGCACTGAAGTTATACCCAGTAATTTTCATACTTGTCTGGCTACTGCGCCGTCAGTGGCAGGCGGCAATCACGGCAATGACAACATTTACAGTCATCACCATGAGTGCGGTCATTGTGTGGCCAGCCAGTGCAAGTTCATACGTTTCCAAAGTTCTGTTTGGCGGAAATGAGCTGAAGCATTTTCTAACTAACCGAGCACCGATTTCCAGTTCGAGCTTTTCGTCAATGCTGAATCGTGCTCCATTTCACATCGGTGAGTTTGGCAGCATCGGAGCGTTGGTAGGTTCACTTTTTGTTGTAATCCTTGGACTGTACGCAGCTCAGAATCTGTGGAAGCGCTCATGTGAATTCAGCTCAGCAGTAGTACTACTTATGACATCGATAATTGGAGCACCAGTCGCGTGGGACCATTACTTCACCTACGCACCAATTTTGATTTTCGTAGCTCTCGAGGTCGGCATGAAGTCCTGGACCGCTCGAACTGCACTACTCAACATTGCAGTACTCATCGTGCCGTGGAATCACTGGCGATTAGCAACATCTACATCATGGCTGGCAAGTTGTGGAACGTACTTTTCGAGGAATTCAATAACGCTTGCCTCATTGGCACTACTCACAGCTGCGTTAGTAGAACGCAGTACCCATTCACTTGCGGATTAGCTAGCAACAATCATTCGAACGGTGTCAGTAACTGAAGCACCACCCTTTGAAGAGCCAGCCATTACAACAATGCGGTCCCCCGTTTTTGCGATACCAGCAAGTTTTAACTGCTGCATTGCGAATTCACAAAGATCATCAATTGCCGTTGCTTGGGAAATAAAGGTTTCTTGCACACCCCATGAGCTTCGAAGTTGGCGAGCAGTGCTTTCGCTCGGCGTGATGGCAATGATTGGCATTGGTGGGCGAAAGCGCGAGATAGCACGAGCTGTCATTCCAGATCGCGTGCACGCAACAATTGCCACTGCTTTCTCTTCCATGGCAGCGCGCCACGCAGATCCTGTAATTGCTGCAGTAATACGTGCTGGGTCGTGGGGGTCAGTAATACCTTGTTGTAGACCAAGACCCGCTCCCCACTTCTGATAATCAAATGAAGTTTCAGCGCGGCTAACAATGCGGTCCATAGTTACAACAGTGCCAATTGGGTCATCACCAATTGCGGTTTCACCCGAAAGCATTACCGCACTAGCACCGTCGAGAACAGCGTTAGCGACGTCAGTTACTTCAGCCCGAGTTGGAACTTGAGCGTGGGTCATTGATTCGAGCATTTGCGTCGCAACAACCACTGGTCGCGCGAACTTGACACCTTCGTGAACAATCGTCTTTTGCAGGTGCGGCACATCTTCAATTGGCATACGCACACCAAGGTCACCTCTGGCCACCATGATCGAATCTGAAACTTCAATAATCTCAGAAAGATTTTCAATGCCTTCAGCGGTTTCAATCTTCGCCATCATCATCACATCGCTTCGTCCAAGAACTGTGCGAACTGAAACCATGTCAAATGCAGTTCTCACAAATGAAACAGCAAGAATTTCAAATTTTTCACTTCGAAGCGCTTCAAGTCGTTCGCGGTCATCAGCAGTTGGAAGTTGGTCCGCAATTATTGAAGTCGGAAGCGAGAGTCCAGGTTTACCCATTACGCCGCCGCCAGAAATAACCACCGTCATCAATGTTTTTCCAGTTGCCGTGACTTCAAGTGACGTTCCACCATCTCCGAGGTGAACGCGGTCACCAGTCTTTAACATTCGAAGAACATCTTCACGTTCAACAGCTATGCGTGAATTTGTCGACGTCTCACCGAAGGCTTCATAGAGCTCAACTTGGTCACCTACGTTTAAGTACACAGGCGTAGATCCGAATGATCCTGCACGAATCTTTGGGCCAGGAATGTCAACCATGATTGCGGCGTCTGGCGCTAAGTCACGTAGGCGACGAAGTCTCTCGATGTTTGACGGGATATCACCGTGCGCGAATGAAAGACGGAAAACGTCAACGCCCGCGAGGACGAGACCCTTGATGACATCGTCACTTTCAGATGACGGTCCAATAGTTGCAACTATTCGCGTACGGCGCAAGGTAATTCCCTTCGTTGTACTACTTAGTCTAGGTGCTAATTACGAACGAACTGGAACAACAACGTCTGAGCCATCAACATCAACAACGCGAAACTGCATGCCATACCTACTCGCGAGTTCAGGATTTCTGATGATGTCGTGCGCTGGCCCATCAAGAACAACTTCAGATTTATCTAACAACACCAATCGGTCAGCGAACTGTCCAGCAAGCGTTAGATCGTGCAATGTAGCCAGCACAGTGAGTCCACATTCAGCTACTTCCTTCTTGAGCAGTTCCAAAAGTTCCATTTGGTGGCGAAGATCAAGTCCAGTAATTGGTTCATCAAGAACAACAACCATGGTTGATTGTGCGAGTGCGCGAGCAATCACCGTGCGTTGACGCTCTCCACCTGAAAGAACTGAGATGTTCTGCTTGGCAAATTGCTGAAGCGACAGTCGCTCTAATACTGAGTCAACAACGGCTCGGTCCCCCGCAGTAGGAGCACGCAGCATGCCGTGATACGAAGTTCGTCCCAGCGTTACGTAGTCACGCACACTCATGCCAGCTGGAACGAGTGGATTTTGAGGTACGAAAGCGAGCAAACGTGCGCGGTCACGTTCATTGAGTTGAGCCATGTCTTGACCACTGATTTTCACCGAACCTGGTCCAAATTTTCTAATTCCAGCAACTGCTTCAATGAGCGTCGTTTTTCCTGCACCGTTTGGTCCAATAATTGTCAGCCAAGAACCTGCTTCGACGTTGAGCGAAACATCTGAAACTAACTTCTTGGATCCCACGCTGACCGAGAGATTATTTATTTCAACAGCGTTCATCATGAAAACTTCCTAAAGCTAAGAATAAAAACAAATACTGGCGCGCCTACGGCTGCAGTGATGACGCCAATCGGAAGTTCAGACGGAGCTATTGCGGTTCGCGCAATAGTGTCAGCAATCACCAGGAACGCTGCGCCAAGGGCCGCCGAGATTGGCAAGATTCGACGATTAGAAATACCAACCAGAAGTCTCACAATGTGCGGAACAATAATTCCAACGAATCCAATTAACCCGACAACAGAAACAATGGCCGCGGTTCCAAGTGATGAAGCGAGAATAACTATGAAACGAATACGACGAACTGGAAGTCCGAGTGATCTCGCTTCATTTTCACCAACACTCATTACGTCTAGTGCGCGACCACAAAGTATGCACACTGTGATGCAGACAATCACGTAGGGAAGAATGAGGTTGACTGATGACCAGTTCGAACTGGCGAGTGAACCAAGTAGCCAGATGTAAACACGAGCAATTGAGTTCGCAGAAGCTTGCTGTTGCAAGAACGTCTGTGCACTTGTCAAGAGTGCTGCAATCGCAACACCAGCGAGAATTAATGTTCCCTCGTTTGAGTGACTACCTCGACCACCAATTGCCCAGGTTGCCCCAACCGCTACTAGTGCACCGATAAACGCAAGCATTGGAGTCCAGGTTGGAGTGCTGAGTCCATGTCCAACGTCCATAATTGCGAACGTTGCACCAATGCCTGCGCCCGCTGCAACACCGAGCAGATACGGATCTGCAAGCGGATTGCGAAACACACCTTGATAGGAACCTCCGGCCACTGCCAACATCGCACCAGCTAAGAGTCCCAGCACTAAACGTGGCGCACGAAGTTGCCAGATGACTGTTGTCTGCATCTGGTCAAGGGTGCTGTGGCCAATGCCGATGTGGGCAAAGAGCGATCCGAAGATTCGAGAGTTGCTCACCGAAGTTGGACCAACAACTAGCCCGCACACCACCGCAATGACGAGAAGCGCCAGCGTAAAAACGCTGACCACAACTACTCGACGGGTGGTGGGCGGACTAAATGTCATTTAGTTCCAGAGCATCTTGTTGTTAAGCGCTGCTCTAACTGCTGAAGCCAGTGACTTCATAAGTTCAGGTAACTGCGGGCCCCATTCAGATGCAACGTTTGGATTCAATGAAGCAACTGCTCCATTAGCGGCTGCACTGACTTTTGTGAATCCGGTGCGAGCACTCACCTGTGACTTGGTTTGTCCGTCCGCGGTGAAGATCAGCTTTGGATTTGAACTCAAAATATATTCAGCACTCAACGACGGGTACCCCGCATCAGCAGAGGTTGCTACTTCGTCAGCAATGTTGACTGTGCCGAGAGACTTCAGTAGTGATCCAACGAATGTCTGGCTCGTAAGTGAGTAGTAGGGCTTAACTCCGACTTCATAAAACACCGTGAGTTTTTTAGAGGGGTGAGCTGGAATTGAAGCAATGGCAGCGCTGATTGACTTCTTTATGGACGAAGTCAACTTTGCCGCTTCGCTGCTGTGGCCCGAGAGCTGTCCGAGTTGCGTCATTTGTGCATAAGCACCATCCAATGTTGATGGTGCTGATTGAACAACAACGTTGACCCCGAGCGCCTTTAGCTTTTGTTGAATGCTGTTGGCGTTATAGGAAATAACAACCAACGATGGCTTAGTTTTGCCTGGGCAAATTGAACCAATCGCCTCAGCACTTGGATTTAGTGGATTGATCTTGTCTTTCAGTGCAAGAACTTGCGCCTGAGCTGGGTACGTTGAATCCGCATCAACGGCACCAACTTGTGAACCTGCACCAATTGCGTACAGCGTCGCTGTTGCGGTTGGTGAAAGCGACACAATGCACGATGGCGACTGTGTAACAGCGCCTGCTGTTGTGATGCTTGCTAGGGGAAACGTCAAAGCACTAAGTGTTAGTGCAACGACGAACCGAGGAAAATGTTTCATGGATATCTCCTTATGTTCGTCGAGTCAGGTGGACGACGGAGAGATACCCGAACGACCGCTCCTTACCTCGAGAGCTGTCTTCACATCTCCTCGCGGTAGGCGACCTGGCTTTATGGGCTTCTCACGAAGGCCACTTACAGTTGCGGGACAGCGTAGGAATCACACCTACTTCGCTGCCGCGAGGCTCCTTGACCTTATCCCACGAACGTGGAAAGAATTAGCTCTTGCGGAAACGAGCGAGGATGCCGCCCTTTTTGACTTTGGCAACCTCTCGTGAACAGGAACAACGCTCATTCATAGGGACACCTTCGAGAGCTTGCTCGATGTGTTCGCCGCAACCCTTCCAGGTTGGCTTATTGCAATTTTCGCAAGTGATTCGCTGACACATGGTTTCTCCTAAAAACGTTTACGCAACCAGTTAAGCATTCACGGCTTGAATTAAACAGTCATGCCGCCATCAGCCGCAATGTCGGCTCCGGTGACTGAAGATGACTCAGGAGAGCAGAGCCACAAAACAACTTCTGCGATCTCACTTGGCTCCAGCAATCGCCCAACTGGCTGCTGCTTGCCAAACTCTTCAACGCTCTTGAGGCCATAGACCTTTGCTGATGCTTCCAAGATGTCGGTGCGAGTTGATCCAGGGCTCACGGCATTTGCGGTGACGCCGTGCTCTGCGAGGTCCATAGCGGCACTTCTGATCAGTCCAACAACTGCGTGCTTTGATGCGGTGTAAGCAGCCAAGTTGTAGAGCCCTGTGCTTCCTGCAGAAGAAGCAATCGCCACAATGCGACTGTTAGCTTCAGGTCCATTAGCAATGAGTGTTGGAGCAGCAGCTTCAATCAGACGCCTCACACCAAGAACATTCACCGAAACAACTGCGTCCCACTGTTCATCGCTCACTGTCCAAAACGGTCCACCGCCACCCATTACCCCGGCGCACGCGACAACTACGTCTAGGCGCCCGAAGTGACGTACTGCAGTTTCGACGGCGAGTTGCATGTCGGTGGCACTTCTAACGTCACCAACGAGTCCGAGTACGGCGTCACCGTGACGATTCACGACTGCGTCGAGATCTGCAGGTGTTGCGAGCGGGTACGAAATTTCAGGAATGTCACGGCAGCGATCCACTGCAACTACGTGGTACCCGCTGTTTACAAGTGCGTCAACTGTGGCGGCACCAATACCGCGAGCGGCACCGGTAACAATCGCCACTCGACTCATGAACCAAGCTTCCTAAAGAATCCCTCAGGAGCAACGACGTCGTCGCGTGTCAGCTCATTGATGTTTGACTTACCGAGTCCGAGCAATGTTGAGTCAATGCCACCGCGAATTACGTCGAGCACATTTTCAACACCGGCTTGTCCGCCAGCTGAGAGTCCCCAGAGATAAGCGCGACCAATCATGACTCCCTTGGCACCAAGTGCCAAGGCCTTCACGACGTCGCTTCCACGGCGAACTCCACCGTCAAGGAATACTTCAATCTGTGAACCCACTGCGTCCACCACTGCAGGAAGAGATCTAATTGGCGCTGGAGTTCCGTCCAAGTTGTTTCCACCGTGGTTAGAAACTGAGAGAGCAGTAGCACCGAGGTCAACAACACGCTTGGCGTCATCAATGCGGCTTACGCCCTTCACCATGAATGGTCCGTCCCACTGCGCGCGAAGCCAAGCAATGTCATCCCAGCTTGGAAGGGGGCTCTGCATCCACTCGTAGTACGCGCCGAAGAATGTTGGC
>Ga0194037_1002616_pt1 | contig 11750 bp, 7 predicted proteins | sample JunL306m_MetaG_FD_148653 | JGI IMG/M metagenome (GOLD analysis project Ga0194037, IMG submission 148653) | Anoxic zone freshwater microbial communities from boreal shield lake in IISD Experimental Lakes Area, Ontario, Canada - Jun2016-L304-6m | ecosystem: Environmental > Aquatic > Freshwater >...
GTATTTTAATAAATATCATCAATAATTGCCTAATTTAGTTGAGTAAATGACACTTTACTAGATTATCTATCTAAAGTGCATAAGCAATACAAGCAGTTAGAATTTAAAGGGTCACTCGTAAGAAACTAATTTTCTAAGTTAAAATAAAAAGCAATCTATTTATTATTGCTTGTCTATAATGCGCACCTTAGACGTTATAAATAAGAGATAATACGATGAGAAGAACAAAAGTTGTGCACGATTTCATGACCTATCCTGTTGTTGAGAAATTACCCTTTTATAGAAATATATCCATTCAACTGACTGATACCAGTCTTTTTCCCAATCTTCCAATACCCCTAACGATGATTCATGACCTTCATGTAAGCGACGCTGACACAACCACACCCCCGTGCCATCCCAGAGCAACACTTTGATGCAATTATCACGACGGTTACGGAACACGATAGCGGCACCAGAGCTAGGCGTATTTTTACATAATCGTGGTAAATATGATTAAGCCGAACAAATTTTACGCGAGGTAGTTGATTTAAGAGAGCAATTACACGGATCTGAACGCCAGAGTTAGCCGAAAGTTTATCAGCACCTGCTTTGACCTTGGCTCATAAGGGTGGGCTAGTAGTAGCTAATAATTTTGATTAAAATAATCTATGCAAATTAAAATTGTTTAATCGCAAAAGTGATTGAATTAATTATTTTTTTATCAGTATAATCTATTCAAAATCTATGCAGTTTTTATTCGTACTATTAAGAAATAATGGATAGCCTACACAATCAACTTAAAAGTGCATTACAAGGGGGAGCTAAAAAAACGGCCGATTTGTTGTATAAGCTTAATATAAGTCAGTCGAAGTTTTCTAGGTTAATGGCCAGTGCGGGGGATAGCGTAATCTCTATTGGAAAAGCACGATCAACTATGTACGCATACACTCGTGACTTTCGTGGGTTAGGTTCGAAATTTCCAATCTTTCAAGTTACCTCACAAGGGTCGGTTCAGACTTATGGGGAGCTTAGTGTTTTGGTAGCAGGACAATTTGCTATAGAACTTGATCAATACAAAGGTCGACAGCTCTTTGATGGTTTACCTTATTTTCTACAGGACATGCGGCCACAAGGCTTTATCGGTCGATCATTCACCAATAAAAATAGAGAACTTCGCCTTCCAGAACGGATTGCTGATTGGAGCGATGATGATGCGTTGTATGCTTTGGTGTGTCGGGGCGAAGATTGTATCGGTGACATTATTGTGGGCAATGAATCGTTGGCGTATTTCTATCAATCATTAACGGCACCGCTTATACCCATACACGTAAATGAACGTGGAACGCATTATGTGGAATTAGCAGAAGTAGCGATGACCGGCACCTCTGCAGGGTCGAGTGCGGGAGGTGAGCAACCTAAATTTACGACATCCATCATAGGTAATGAACATGACGTAATAGAAGGTGTGATTGTGAAATTTTCACCTGCTGATGACACCCCCGTTAGTACACGATGGCGAGATTTACTAATTGCGGAGCACATTGCTTTAGAATCCATCAGAAAAACTGAATTTGCTGCGGCAAAATCAGAGATCTTGTTTGCTGGAAATCGCGTGTTTTTAGAGGTGACACGTTTTGATAGGCATGGCGCTCACGGGCGTAGCGGCGTTATTTCTATTGGTGCGATCGATGATGAATATTTTGGCATGAGAGATACGTGGCTTAAGGCCGCAATCCGCTTAGTCGATCAAAAAATGATCTCTTCAACTGAGGCTAAGGCACTGCGTTATCAAGCCGTTTTTGGACAATTGATCGGGAATACTGATCAGCATTTTGGCAATGCGTCTCTGGTTAATCATCATAATGGTGATTTTCCCTACCGACTTGCACCCGCTTATGATGTGTTACCCATGTTGTATGCACCCATTAATGGTGAAATAGTACCGCGTCAATTAGCACCGCCCATGCCGACTAGTGAAACTTTAGATATTTGGATACCTGCCATGAAAAATGCCAGCGCCTATTGGATGCAACTCGCCTCAGATAGTAGACTGTCTGACAACTTTAGAGCTATTGCCCTTGAAAATATAAAGGCACTGGATGAACTTTCGCCGATCGCAAGAAACATTGTGAAAGCATGGGACTGAGGTAGTTTAAAAAGCTATCGTTAAACCTTTAGAGACTGTGAAAGTATAATGATTTTAGCTTCCCCCTTTGTAAAAGGGGGACTGAGGGGGATTTTTTAAAATTATAGGCTAACTAATATTTTATGATTATTTTTAACAGACCAAATCTCCCCTAGCCCCTCTTTGCTAAAGAGGGGGAAATAAAAAGAATACTTTCACAGTCTCAGTAGCGACTCAATTTAAAAATCATGCTATATATCCTTACTTGGACTAACTCAGACCTTACCAAAAAATATGCCCCACGACAATAGTTTAAGTTGCTGTTTTCGCAGCCATATTTAGGTCTAAGTAACCAACCGATTTTCAATTGCTTGAAGAATGTTATGATGCAATGCCATTGGCGCATCAATATCTTCTATCAATATATGACCACCGCCGGTGCCTTCTATCGATAAAGAGCCAATATCAAATATTCTTCCAGTGATATCTTGATGCAACTTTACATTTTCTATTTTTAACAGGGTCATTTCATTGATATTTCTTCTAATAAGCCCTGTTTTAAAAATAACTCGCTTATTTGTTACGTAAATTTCAGTGCTAAAAATTTCAACAAAAATATTGAGTCCTACAAATATAGCAGAGCCTATTAAAACCCAACCTATACAAGACATCATAAAATCAAAGTCGGGTATTTTTGTATTAGGAATATAGTGTTTATATTTCAAAAAAAGCCCGCCAATAGCCGCTTGAAAGATACTTGAGACATAGTTATATTTCGTTAACTTGGATTGATGAAGCACAACCTCACCATCTAGTAAGTTCTTATTAATGTAGCTCATTTGCTATTCCTTAAAGTTAATCTGCTTCATGCCCTTTCCAAAACCCAGCAAAACAATGCCTAATTTCATGACCGATAATATGTAGGCTGGTTTTATGTTCAGTTATGACTAAGCATTGATCTTTACCAAAGATGCTTTTAGTCCAGGTTGAACAGGCTTTTACTGGACCTGAAAATGGTTTAGCACCAAATTTTGCCCTTTGTTTGTTACATTCTGTTTGAATATCGGCAACTTGAATCCATTTTACAGTTGATTCATTAGTAAAATTATCTGCTGTAGAAAATAATGCTTTGGCTGATTCTGCCATGGCTGTATTTGAATTGATGATCAGAATAGCGAGCATCAATTTCAAAATATTTTTACTATGTAGATTTCCTTCTAATAGTTGCTGATAGAAACTCCGAAAACTCTTAATAAATCTACTAATCACATTAGGCATTATCTTCAATGCTCCTGCCAGCCAAGCTCTTTGTGTATACACTGTTAGTGGGTTCGTTTGTGATGAACATCATGATTATCTTTAAAGTTTGGGCTAATCTTATTGGATATTTTTGCTCTGCACATAACATCAAAAGTTTTAATTAGAAACTAAGCTTGTATTAATGATTAAGATTATCTATTACGAAAACTACAGTCTTTATAATTTGACGACTCACACACTTGAGATAAAGCTTGAGCTTTGATCATTTGATGAAGTGTCATTGTTTTGGCAAATTTATCTAAATTTCTTTTTGCAGTGTCACTTCCGTTCTGTGCAGCAAGATATGTCCACATGTAAGCCAAAATGTAGTTTTTAGTGACACCCTCCCCCTTAGCATACATAGTGCCTAGTGATATCTGTCCAGAAGTATCACCTTGCTGGGCTGCTAAAGTGAACCAAAAAACAGCTTTTTTATAATTCTTTGGCGTGCCTTGTCCATTGAAATGCATAGTTGCAAGATTATTTTGCCCATCAATATTGCCAAACACCCCTGAAACTAAAAACCACTTAAAAGAGTCTTTATAGTTTTTAGAAGTACCTAGTCCGTAGAAATATAAAATAGCAAGATTATTTGCAGCTTTTAAATTAGCCTGCCTTGCTGATAATTCGTACCATTTAATGGCTTCTTTATAATCTTGTGGAACACCTTGCCCATAAGCATACATAGCACCTAAATTGTTTTGTGCGTATGCATTTCTTTGCTCTGCAGATTGTCGAAGCCATTTTAAAGCCTCAATGTAATCTTGTGGTACGCCATGCCCTAATCTATAAATGACCCCAAGATTATTTTGCGCAGATGAATTGCCTTGTGCTGCGGATAACCTATACCATTTCATTGCCTCATCAAAGTCCTGATGAACATCTTGACCATTATGATATAAGAAGCCGAGAACGTTTTGCGCTTCCGCATCGCCTTGCTGAGCTTGTTGCAATATAGATTCGACATCTGCAAATATACTGCTAGAAAAAAGTAAAAACACCGTTAAAACTAACCCGTTTAATAAATTCATATATCAACTTTTATTATGAATAGGGTTTATAGTGGTAATAGAACTACCCTCTCTAGAACTTGTAACATCAATACGTAAGGACATTTGTTCTTTTAATTCTGTAACATGAGAAATAATGCCAATCATACGGCCACTGGCTTGAAGATCTATTAGAGTTTTTATGGCTAAATCTAAAGATTCAGGATCTAAACTGCCGAAACCTTCATCTATAAATAAAGTATCTAACTTGATGCCGCCTGCATAAGATTGAACCACATCAGATAAACCTAAAGCCAATGACAGAGCAGCCATAAAAGATTCGCCACCCGAAAGAGTTGCAACGGGGCGTGATCTATCTGTGTAACTATCTTCCACTTCTAAATCCAATCCCGCAGCGATTCTGCCGTCAGTGGCATCCAATTTACGGTGCAAACGATAACGTCCTTTGCTCATTACATTAAGTCGTTGCGAGGCTTGAATTAACACATCATCTAGTAACACACTTAAAACGAAACGTTGCAGACTGATACGTTTGCCTGAAACTCCATTAGCAACATCACTCAGTGTACCGATGATGGCATATTGAGCATAGAGTTCGGCGGTTTGAGTTTTAATAGCGGTTAACTGTTGTTTGATATTATTCAAGAGATTATTGCGTTCTTCTAATACTCGCCACGCAGTATCAGCTACTTTAAACTCGCTGGCTTTATCAGACAATAACTGCGCTACTTGCGTTAAATCAGGCAGGGTTTGCTTGGCTAGTTCTGTTTTAAGTTGCGTCACCACACTCTGTAAACTGGTTAACTCCGTATTAAAAGTTTCAATGGTTTTTTTAATCTTGTCTTGCTCAACAGCGGTTAATAAGGCTGATTTAAAGGTTGTCACTTCTTTAAAACAACCCTGATTCAACGCTTCATTCCAATCTTGCGTGGCTTGGGTGTTTTCTAGTTGTAACGCCTGCTCTTGAACTTGTAATTGAGCATGAGTAGCTGTTTTTTCTTGTAAACCTAAACTCTTGGCGTCAAATTGTTCCTGAGCGTAGTTAAGTGCTAGGTTAAACTGCTTAATACTCGCTTCAATATCTGATAATTCCTTGGTTAAGGTATTCTCATCACGATAAGCTTCAGGCACTAAGTCTTCTAATTGCCTTACTGAGGCTGTCGCTTGAATTAACGCGGTTTTATCTGTATCAACCATAGCCTGTAATTCAGTGACTTGACCTGCAATCGTCAAGAACGTCCTTTTAATATCAGCTATCTTATGCGATACCGATTCCTGATCTTTTTGTACCTGCGATAAGCGCTTTACTTCCGCTTCAATCGCTTGATAGCTTTCCGCCACCAGCGTCAAACTTTGCTTGGCTAGTGCTTGTAAAGTCAATTCCAGTTCATTGATTTGTCGTTGCTTTGCGTCCAAATTAAGCTTGGCGGTATTTAAAGTAGCGTCAGCGATTTCTAAAGCTGCGCGAGCTTTATCTTCTTCTACACGAGCTTTATCCAAATGCTCTTTGGTCACCAATTCGGTATTTTCGGACGGTTGAGCCAGATTAGGGTGCTCTTTACTCCCACACACCAAACAGGGTTCACCCCTATTAAGTTGAGCCGCTAATGAAGCCGCCTGTCCAGCATGCCAAGCAAATTCGGTTTGAGTTTTGTGTAATTGACTCTCATTGAATTGAGTCTGCTGTTTATTAAAACGAGCCAAAACATCAGTCATCTGCTTTTGTAAACCGAGCTGTTCAGTACGTAGGTTCTCTAAACGTGTTCGATTCTCATGCTTTACACATTGGTCAGCTAACGCAATTTGTTGAGGTACTAAGGCTTTTAAGTCTTCATTAAGCGTCGTCAATAGAGCTTCTTTCTCTAATAATTCTGTGTTTAACAAGCCTTGTTGACTTAAAGCTGCCTCCAATTTCGCCTGACTTGCTTGAGCTTCTATTTGCTGAGCATTAAACGTTAAACGTGCTTTCTGCAATTGCATGACCTGAGTATTAAACTGATTCAACTTAAACTGTTGGGTAGTTAGGTCAGTAATTTTTGAAGCATCTGCTTTGGCTGTGTTAAGCCCAGCTTCCGCCAAAGCTTTGTCTTGAGTGGCTGTCTCAATCGCTTTAACCGCTCCCGTTATTTGAACGCTTAACTGGTTTAACGCAGCTGATTTCTCTACATAACGATTATAAAGAGGATGTATCCTCTCAGCCTGAACCGCTTTATCTAAGCGTTGTTGTTGACTTGAAATACTTGGTGCTAATGCTTGTTTAGCCTGAAGTTCAATTTCTTTTTTAGATAAATCAGTAAAGCGCTGGGTTAACGCTTCTGCGTGTTGTTTCGCTAATGTTGCTTGGGTTTGAGCCTCTTGAGCTTGAGTTTTAAGAGCTGTTGCGGCCGATAGTTTTGGCGTTAGCTCTAAAACCTCCTCATCTAGTTCAACTTCGGAGCCGACAGTAGCTGTTTGTAGAATACCGACAATTTGTTGGTTATTATCTGAAACGGCATTTCTAATGACAGCAGACTGCTCTTGTAATCGTTTTTCAATACTCCTGTAAATATGAGTTTGAAACAACTGACTAAAGATTTCTTCACGATCTTTAGAATTCGCCATTAACAAGTCCCGAAATTTTCCTTGGGGTAACACAATCACTTGTCTAAATTGCTCAACACTGAGTCCTAACAATTCAGAAATCATAGTGGTTGCATCTCTTACACTTGAGGGAACTAAAAGCTTAGCTTCAGGAGAACCATCTAGCTCCCACAATTGGGCTTCTGGTGCTTGTATTGTTGTCCCCTCACCTCTTGCTCTTGGGCGCTCTTGAGCTGGAATACGTTTAATACGATACGTTCTACTTCCTAAACTAAAATCTAATATCACTTCGGTTAGTAAATTTGCAGCAGCATGATCGCAGCGCATTTGTGCACCATCACGTTCTGCGCCAGTGGTTTGGCCGTATAAAGCATAACAAATCGCATCTAATATAGAGCTTTTACCCGCACCTGTTGGCCCATTTATTAAAAACAATGGATTAGAACCTAAAGTACTAAAATCAATGCGCTCGGTTTTTGCAAAAGGGCCAAAGGCTTGTAACACTAGATTTAAAGGTTTCATGCTAAACCGCCTTCCTGGAAATTAACCGTGGCAGTGATAATCTGTTTAATAGCGACTTGTTGCTCAACTGTTAAGTCATTGCCTGATACTTGTTTAAAGAAATCCTGGAACATCTCCAGCTCTCCTCGTTTAAGTATTTCGCGATTAACTTGCAGAGCTCCTGAGTCTTGTAACCAGGTTTTCTCAATATGCAGAACATTTTCATAGACCTGTCTTAATTTAGTCATCGGATCAAGCAGAGCGTTTTGGTCCGTTAAGCGAATTAATAAATAATCTTTATTATTAGGGTCAGTCGCACCTTGTTTAAGCAAGGTTTCTAAATCACCTTCTAATATACGCATGTCGCGTAAGGGTGTTAAAGGCAAATGGCTGATTGTTTGAAGCCCCGCTTGATTCATCTCGACTAGCGTGATGCCTTTTTGTTGGCGTTGCTCAGAAAAACTATACTTTAATATGGAGCCAGAATAACGAATATGCTTTTCACCTTTATGTTGTGGATTATGTAAGTGCCCTAGAGCGACATAATCAAAAGCTTTAAAAGGTTCAACACTGACTCGGTCGGCACCACCAATTGATAACGGTCTTTCTGATTCAGATTCTTCTGCGCCATCAAGAAAACAATGACTAATGAGCACATTGATAGTGCTGTCAGTTTTAACAGCATTAATTTGTTCAACTAAAAATTGATGTGCTTCATCATGGCTAGAAACTTCTGCAGAGAAATGATTGCGTACTGATTCAGGATCGTTATAAGGAATGCCGTAAAAAGAAACCTCACAACCGTTTTTATTGAACACAATTGGCTGAGTGATTTGATTTAAGTCACCGATAATATGTAAACCCGCTAGTTTAAGTTGCTTAGAACCAAAGCGTAATCGTTCCGCACCATCATGATTACCTGGAATTAAAAGCACAGGTACACCTAACTCTGTACAGATGGTATTTAACACCTCATCTAAAAGACTTACAGCTGTCGCAGGAGGAATTGAGCGATCATAAATGTCGCCGGCAATAATTACAGCATCAACCCTTTCGCTTTTAATATGCTCAACAATTTGATCAAGCACATGGCGCTGATCATCAAGTAAAGATACGTTGTGAAATTGTCGCCCAATATGCCAATCAGAAGTATGTATAAATTTCATAGTGATCACTGCGTTAAGAATATAGAAAAATAATTGTAAACAAGCTTAACGTCAGATGATGACGTTTTATACTCTTTTTGATTAAGTTTATTTTCATAAACAACATCACTTAACAAAACCCATAGAATTTTTAGCATAAGGTTGTTTATAGGCACACTCCTTAGCTAAAGCCTCAATCACTGCCTCAATATCTGTAAGTGGACGAAACTTATGTTGCCTGCCAAGCACAGCAAAGTCTCCCGGTGTTACTTCTGTCATGTTAGAAATTTGAGTATAAAATTTTTGTTCAGGTGTAGGCAGGTTAATACTATTACAAAAACTAATGAGTAATTTCCACAGTTGTTCTGTTTTTAAAGCATTAAAGCGTACTTTAAGATCAAAGCGTCTTAATGCAGCGCCATCCAAGCCTTCCATGCGATTAGTACTAGCTATAAAAATACCCTGATGAGCTTCCATTTGAGTCAGCATTTCATTAACAGCAGATACTTCCCATGAGCGTTGAGTTTGATTACGGTTTTGCAGAAAGCTATCTACTTCATCTATGAGTAATATGGCTTTATCCTGAATAGCCTCATTAAATACATCGGCAATATTTTGCTCAGTCTCACCCACATATTTTCCTAACAAGTCAGAGCCTTGTTTAATATGGAGTGGTTTTCCTAGTTGATCGGCTAACCAATAAGCATAGGCACTTTTACCTGTACCTGGAGGACCAAATAAACATAGCCTTGCACTGTCATGTTGCTGAAGCATCGTAGCAATATGAGCAAGATCAGCATCACAATTAATAAATTCAGGGTTATAGTAGTCCGGTAAAGTACTAGTGTTTTTATGAAGTCTTTGATGTCCTTGAACAGCTAACACTGAATCAATTAAGCCATACGTTACCTTAGAAAGCTCCTCCGTATCGTGGACATGATTAATAGAAGAAACGACTTTGGAAACTCGAGCAATAATAGCGGGCGCTAATTCGGTGCTTTGCGCCAATTGTTTGATAGTGGATTCGTTAATAACATGACCACAGCTTTTACGAATGATAGTTTCTCGCAGAGTTTTAGGTGGCACAGGAACTTCTAAAATCCAATCAAATCGACGAATAAAGGATGCATCAAGTTCTGAAGGATAGTTGCAGATCCAAAAAGTCGGCATTGGATTAATTTCCAGCATATTATTCAACCAAGCTTTTCGATTAGCTGCAGTACTGTGATGTTCTGAGAAATCAGCTACACTGAAAATATCATCTATATCGTCAAACAACATTAAGGAGGGCGCCCCCTTAAAAATACTTTGTGCGACACTAAATTGTCGCAGACGATCCGAGCCCGAGCATGGATTTCCATAGGCATCTGACATAGCAACTTCAAGCATTTCATAGCCGATTTCCTTGGCAATAACGCGTGATAATTGCGTTTTACCAGTACCAGGAACACCATGAATCAGCACATTAACGCCTTTACTGTTTTCTTTAAGCACGCTCTTTAAATAGCTAATTAAATAAGGCAGTGTACTTGATAAATGTGGGTAATGATTTAGCGTAAGCTCAGGTAAAGGACTCGTTATAACTAAGTCTTTGAACCATTCATCTGATGTGGTCGGAGTATTTAGCATACGATCGCTAAAACTACGATTAAGCAAATCTAAGCGATTACTAAACGAAAAATCGAGAATGTCATCTACGGTAACCAGATTACTTTTTGTAAGTATGCCCTGTTGGGATAATGCCTGACGTATCGCATTTTCTGGCTTATCAAGTACAATTGAAAGAGAATACATATATTTACTGGTCGGTAAGTTTGTACCATACCAATCAGCCACATCATTAAGTAAGGGACATGATTGCATCAACACAGCAAAAGCGATGATGGTGCATTCAGTTTCATTGAGATTCAAACTCTCTTTTAAATGAAGGATGTTAGTGGCTAACGGCTCTGGAACCAGAATACTATCTGCTCTAGTCTCAAAGTCGTCATGTAACGCTTTAAGCTGGGTAGAAAGTTCATTGGTATCGAAGTTTTTATAGTCAAGATTTAGAAACTCCATAACTTCATTATTATGAACGCCTTTATCATCTATCAATTTACGAACAGTCCCCAACTCAAAGAGAAAGCGCAACATCCATAAAGTTAAAAGAGGTTTAGCGTATGACTTGTCAAAAAAAACATCCGATACCGTTTCTTTCATAGCGACTCTTCAGGCAAATGCGAATTGATGAATAGAGCTTTTATGTGCTGTTAGCGCATAAAAATTCAGGTTCGATTTAAATATATTTAATTAAGATGATAATTTACATCAGTAATACGACATTCTATGTCGAATGAGATCAATAACATCTTGGTTAGTTGATAAACTTTTTACTCCAAAGCATAAAGACATCCTTTGATCATTTCGGCTAGCTACTTAAGACGCTACAGTATGAGGTTAAGCCTTGCACCGCGCCCTGTCTTTATCGTTCCCACGCTCTGCTTCACTGCCCACATTTAAGCAGAAACAATAAAAAAACGGGAGTGCAATAGCTTCAGAGACTGCGAAAGTATTCTTTTAATTTCCCCATCTTTAGCAAAGATGGGGTTAGGTGAGATTGGGTCTATTAAAAATAATCAATAAATCCCTCTTTTATAAACATAGGTATCTACACAAGTTTCTTATCGGCGTGGAAACGATAAAAATCACCGTAGGGGCGTATTGCTTACGCCCAACATCGAAAGTCCAATGTTATAGAACTTATTTTATAAGGGCGTATGCAATACGCCCCTACGATCTTCACCACAATGTTATCGTTCGGCTTGGGAATGCTAACAATTATTTGTGTAGATACCTATGTTTATAAAGGGGGGAAACTATAATCATAATACTTTAACAGTCTCATCAGCTATTACCTTTTAAAACAGCTGAAGCTCTTTTACTCCGACCACCTATTTACTTAACTTAATGGCAGACGCGAAGCGCAAGAAAGATATATTGTTTACAGCGTACCACCTTGGTATCTACACAAGTTTCTTATCGGCGTGGAAACGATAAAAATCACCGTAGGGGCGTATTGCATACGCCCAACATTGAAAGTCCAATGTTATAGCGCTTATTTTATAA
>Ga0194037_1002618_pt1 | contig 11747 bp, 11 predicted proteins | sample JunL306m_MetaG_FD_148653 | JGI IMG/M metagenome (GOLD analysis project Ga0194037, IMG submission 148653) | Anoxic zone freshwater microbial communities from boreal shield lake in IISD Experimental Lakes Area, Ontario, Canada - Jun2016-L304-6m | ecosystem: Environmental > Aquatic > Freshwater >...
TGCTCCAAAACCTGCCGCTGGTGCAAAGTCTGCACCGGGCGCAAAGCCCGCAGCAGGGGCGAAGCCAGAGCCAGGAGCAAAACCGGCAGCACCGGCAGCAAAAGCGGCGCCAGCCCCAAAAGCGGCACCTGCACCAGCCGCTCAGCCTGCTTTGAAAAAGGGACCACCCAGAGAGAAATCACACTATTTTATTATTGAGAATCTTTGTGTAGGCTGTGGTCTCTGTCTTGACAAGTGTCCTCCGAAAGTCAAAGCAATTGGCTACAAGTTCTACGGTGATGTTCAGGAAGGTGGTTTCAGGGCTTATATTGATCAGGATGCCTGTATTTCCTGTTCGGCATGTTTTTCTTCAGATGAATGTCCTGCCGGAGCTCTTATCGAAGTACTTCCTGACGGTGAAGTTCTTGATTTTACCTATACTCCGCCGGAAAGACTTGATTTTGACCTCAGGTTTTTGCACCGGTTTCACCGCGAAGCGCGGTAGGATCCGCAATTTTTATACTATGGATTTACAAAAGCATTGCTTCCGCTGAAGCAATGCTTTTTTTTTGAAGACCTTTAACGCATATGCAGGAACAACATCACGCTACTCAGAACGATTCCCGGCAGTCACTTTGTGATGCAGCAGCCCCTGCAAGCCAGGCTCTTGTCATTATTCCAACCTTCAATGAGGCTGAAAATATTGGCAGGCTGCTCGCTGATCTCAGACGGCTTTATCCGACTGGGGCGGATATTCTTGTCATTGACGATAACTCTCCTGACGGAACTGCCGGAATTGTTCTTTCGATGCAACTGACGACGAGCGGGATTCATTTGATAACGCGAGAGCGAAAGCTGGGGCTTGGTACAGCATATATTACCGGCTTTCTTTATGCCCTGCAGCAGGGATACCGCTATATTGTTGAGATGGATGCAGATTTTTCACATGACCCCGTCATGCTGCAGCGTTTTTTTGATGCTATGCATGGCGCTGATCTGGTTATTGGATCACGCTACATGAACAATACCGTCAATGTTGTCAACTGGCCCCTTGGCAGGTTGATTATTTCAAAAATGGCAAGCATCTATACTCGTGTTGTTACAGGGATGCCCGTGGCTGATCCGACAAGCGGTTTTAAATGTTTCAGCGCAGAAGCTTTGCAGGCGCTTGATTTTGAAAGGATTAACTCTCAGGGATATTCATTTCAGATCGAAATGAACTTCAGAGTGTGGAAAAAAGGGTTTGTCATCAAAGAAATTCCCATTGTTTTTATCGACCGGACGGTTGGAAAGTCAAAAATGACACGGCAGAATATTCGTGAAGCGATCTGGATTGTGTGGTGGCTTAAAATAAAATCGGTTATCGGCCTGCTGTAGGGGCAACCCTCGTGGTTGCCCTTTTTGCAAACTCCGTAGCCCCTTGCATCGGCCGGTCAAAAAAAAAGCCCCGTAACTTTTCGGGGCTTTTTTGATTGTGTTACTGCTGTGATTTCTTTTCAGCGATTAACTGCTGGGCAATATCGGGAGGAGCTTCTTCGTAATGGCTGAAACTGTATGAGTATCGGGCACGGCTCTGGGTCAGTCGAGTCAGGGCATGATGGAATGTCGTCAGCGAAGCTTGTGGTATAAGGGCATGAATGATCTGAATCCTTACGTCGGAATCCATCCCGAGAATTCTACCTCGTTTGCTTGAAATGTCACCGACGATTTCCCCTGTATAGTGTTCGGGCGCATAGACATTCAGGGTGAAAATTGGTTCAAGCAAAAATGGTTTCGCATGTTCGAAAGCATTCTTGAATGCCATGCTTCCGGCAATTTTAAAGGCAAATTCGGAGCTGTCGACCGGGTGAAAAGAGCCATCATAGGCAATGGCTTTAAGATCAATTACAGGATAACCTGCCAGAATGCCGTTTGTAATCGATTCTCTCAGCCCTTTTTCAACAGCAGGCAGATATCTGGTCGGGACAACGCCTCCAACAACTTCACTTGCAAATTCAAATCCGGTATCTCTTGCAAGTGGTTCAAGCTTTACCCAGACATCGCCATACTGTCCTTTCCCTCCCGACTGTTTTTTGTATTTGCCTTGGGCGGATGATGCTATCCTGATGGTTTCCCTGTAGGGTATCTTGATGGGTGCGATCTCAACCTTGACATTGAATTTGGTCTGAAGGCGGTTGATGATGGTATCAAGATGAGTTTCACCAAGGGTTTTCAGGATGGTCTGGTTGAACTCAACGTCGTGTTCAATGCCAAAGCTTGGATCTTCTTCGTGCAGGTGATGCAGGCCTGCAGAAATTTTTTCTTCATCACCCTGTGTGACAGGAATGATAGCTGTTGCGAGTACAGGCAGGGGAAAAATAATAGGGCTTATCCTACAGCTTGTTCCTTTGTCGGCCAGGGTGTCGTTGGTATGTGCATCCTTCAGTTTGACGACCATGCCGATATCTCCGGCAAGGAGCTTGTCAACCGGGTTTTTTTTCTGACCGATGATCGTATAGACCTGTCCAATCTTTTCGAGTTGTCCGGTCTGGACATCAATCAGCTCATGGCCTGTTTCGATATGGCCTGAATAAACTCGGAGGTAGGAGATTTCACCGACGCGCGGCTCGGACATTGTTTTAAAAATAAAGGCAATGGTCGGCCCTTCAGGGTTGGGCTGAATCAGGCTTTTGGTTTCATCGATTGTGCAGATTGCGTGTTCCGGACCGCGTTCAATCGGGGATGGGCAGAGGTTGACAATGACGTTCAACAGCCTCTCTGATCCGATCAGGTGAAGTGGTGATGTGCAGAAAACGGGAAAAAAGGTTCTGGTAACCAGTGCCGACTTGATCCCTGTCCTCAGCTCCTCTTCTGTCAGTGTTCCGATTTCGAAAAAGCGGTTCATGAGCGCTTCATCGGTCTCGGCAATTGTTTCTACCAGTTGCTGGTGAAGTTCTTCCGCACGCTTCAAATGGAGCGCCGGAATGTCGGAGATGGTCATACCGCCGGTTTTATCAGGATTGAACTCAAGCTGTTTCATCAGCAAAACATCAATCAGGGTATGGTGTCCAAGGCCCTCATCGGCGGGAAACTGTATCGGGGTAACAAGATTGCCGAAATGATCCTGGAGTCCCTGTATGGTGGCGTTGAAGTTGGTTCGATCAGCGTCAAGCTTGGTCAGAATAAAGAGGGTTGGCTTGTAGTACTCTTTGGTATACTCCCATATGGTGTCCGTGCCTACCTCTACACCTGAAGCGGTATTGACTGTGATCAGAACGGTATCAGCAACCCGCATTGCCGATTTGACATCTCCATGAAAGTCGAGCAGTCCTGGAGTATCGATAATATTGATTTTGCAGTCGTTCCAGAATCCGTTGATAAGGCTGGTGTTCAGGCTGTGTTTTCTTTGGATTTCATCAAGAGAGTAATCGGAGAGGGTGTTTCCTTCATCAATAGTGCCTAGGCGGTTTGTAATGCCCATCGAAAGGGCAAGTGATTCAGCGAGGATGGTCTTGCCGCTTCCGGCATGGCCTGTAATGACAATGTTTCGCAATTGATCCGGTTGTACGGCTTGCATGGCACGACTCCTTGATTGAAATTTAATTATGACCTTGCAGGTAACTGATTAAAAACCGGCCGGCAGGGTCTGTTGGAGCAACACAGCTCAACAAATAATAAACAAAAAAAAGTCCTATTTGCCGTCTGGATTAACGACGAAATGGTCGAAAACCCTGTGAAAGGATCGTTGTGATTACAACTTTCTTTGCATAAATTCGACAACAATGTATTACTCCTCTTGATTGATAAAATAATAACTGTTCTATGAAAAAGCTGATGTCAGACAGCCCATGTGCTTCTCCGTTTGGCGGCGAGCCATTGTTATGGCCATAATTCTGGCTCCGATACTATCGGTACCGGCAACGGCTTCTGCCAATCTGATCTCAAACGGGGACTTTGGAACAGGCCCTTTCCTCTGTCAAACGCTACAGGCTCATACCATAAGTGCAGCGACTTGCAATTTATCTGTTACTTAATTCTGAGAACAACCAAAAAAGATATATTTTGCAGAACGGGGTGAAGTAGCTTTTTTTTTACTTCCTTGCGCATAAAAAGCAGGTAACAACCATAAATATATTTTGTTATGCCTATTATCAGTCAGATTATTGCTCGACAGATTCTTGATTCAAGGGGAAACCCAACGGTCGAAGTCGATGTATACACAGAAAGTTCATTCGGACGGGCAGCCGTACCGAGCGGAGCCTCTACCGGTGTTCATGAAGCAGTGGAACTCAGGGATGGCGATCCAGCGGTCTATCTTGGCAAAGGGGTTCTCAAGGCTGTGGAAAATGTCAATACGGTCATTAATGATGCCCTGGTAGGAATGCTTGTTACGGAACAGGAGGAGATCGATCAGGCATTGCTTGCTCTCGACGGAACTCCGAACAAGTCGAATCTGGGAGCGAATGCCCTTCTTGGTGTCTCAATGGCTTGTGCAAAGGCCGGTGCTGAATACACAGGGCTTCCGCTTTACCGCTATATCGGCGGCACGATGGCCAACACCCTGCCAGTACCGATGATGAATGTCCTTAATGGCGGAGCCCATGCAGACAATACCGTTGATTTTCAGGAATTCATGATCATGCCTGCAGGATTTAACTGTTTTTCTGATGCTCTTCGCTGTGGTGCAGAAATTTTTCATGCGCTCAAGGCTCTTCTGAAAAGCAAGGGTTTGAGTACTTCAGTTGGTGACGAGGGTGGTTTTGCTCCGAATCTGAGCTCGAACGAGGAGGCCATTGAGCTGGTGATCGAGGCTATTGGCAAGGCTGGCTACAAAGTAGGTTCTCCGACCGATAAAGGCGGCCTGGGCGACGCACAGGTCATGATTGCTCTTGATCCTGCCAGCTCTGAGTTCTATGACTCTGCAAAGAAGCGCTATGTGTTCAAGAAATCATCGAAACGGGAGCTGACCTCTCTTGAGATGGCCGAGTACTGGGAAACATGGGCTACAAACTATCCGATTATTTCAATTGAGGATGGAATGGCTGAAGATGACTGGGAAGGTTGGAAGCTGTTGACGGACAAGATTGGTTCCAGGGTGCAGCTTGTAGGCGATGACCTTTTTGTTACCAACAGCAAAAGACTTGCTGAAGGCATTGAGAAGGGTGTGGCCAACTCAATTCTGATCAAGGTCAACCAGATTGGCACCTTGACTGAAACCCTTCAGGCGATTGATCTGGCAAAAGTGAACGGTTATACTTCGGTCATCAGTCATCGCAGCGGTGAAACAGAGGACAGCACGATAGCCCAGATTGCCGTTGCAACAAATGCCGGTCAGATAAAGACGGGCAGTCTGTCACGTTCCGACCGTATGGCAAAGTACAATGAACTGCTCCGTATTGAAGAGGAGCTTGGCGATCAGGCTCGCTACCCTGGAAAAAAAGCATTCAGGGTATAATACAATTGCAGGGAACCCGTTACCTGAACGGGTTCCCTTTGCCTTTCTCCTCCCTTTTGATACCGAAAGTACCGGGCATAATAAAAGCGTTTTCTGCGTGAAAAAGATTTTCAACAACATCTGGCTCTATATCCGTTCCAATCCTAAAAGAGTTTTTTTCAGGGTTGTATTTGTCTTGTTTATCTTCTGGATGCTTTTCGACGATTATGGTATCGTGAAACGGTTTCGCATGGAAGCAGAGTACCGTATGCTTCTTGATCGGCAGAAAGTTGAGCAGGCAAAGATTATTGACAACGAATTACGCATCAGATATGCTCTTGAGCCGGATAGTATCGAAAAAGCGGCAAGGGAAAGATATAATTTTCGAAAAGAGGGTGAAACCCTGTTTATTATCAGAGAAAAATAATTTTTCATATAACTGTTTTACAATCCAATGTACCAGTACCGCCGTCGAATAACCCGCGAAGTAGCTTTTGGCAACCTGGCATTGGGCGGGTACCAGCCGATCAGGGTGGAGTCCATGACCAATACGCATACGATGGATACAGCGGCAACGGTCGAGCAGTGCAGACGGCTCTATGATGCTGGTTGTGAAATTATCCGGCTTACTGTGCCGACCGAGAAGGATGCTGAAAATCTGCGCAATATCAGAGAGCAGCTCCGTCGCGATGGCATTGATACCCCGCTTGTTGCCGACATTCATTTTTCCGCTCGCGCAGCGCTCAAGGCGGTTGAATTTGTTGAAAACATTCGCATCAATCCGGGCAATTATGCCACCAGCCAGAAATTTTCAAACAGTGAATATTCGGAAGAGGAGTATCTGAAGGAGCTTGATCATGTTCGGCTTGAATTTGCTCCTTTGGTTGAAAAAGCTCGTCAATTAGGGGTTTCCATGAGAATTGGCACCAATCATGGCTCTTTGTCCGACCGCGTTGTCAGTCGTTACGGTAATTCGGCGGAAGGCATGGTTGAAGCTGCTCTTGAGTTTGCCCGGATGAGTGAGGAGATGGGTTATTACGATACTCTTTTTTCCATGAAATCGTCCAATGTCCGGGTGATGATCCAGGCATATCGGCTGCTTGTCGAGCATGCTGATGCGGAGCTTCGTTATGCCTACCCGCTGCATCTCGGGGTAACCGAGGCTGGAGATGGCGATGAGGGACGTGTTAAATCGGCTATGGGTATTGGCGCTCTTCTTGAGGATGGTCTTGGTGATACCATCAGGGTCTCCCTGACTGAGGATCCGGTAAACGAGGTTCCTGTCGGGTTTGCTCTTGTCAAAAAGTACAACGACTTTCATCTCGTCAAAGGTGATAAAGGCTCTCTTCCTCTGAAGCATGTTATTGAAAGTCGTAAAAAGCAATCGAGCCATAGGCTTTCATCTCAAGAACGGCCTTCTTTCAATCCGTTCTCTTACCAGCGCAGGCTCTCCTGTCAGATTGCGCTTGCAGGCATGGTGGTTGGTGGAGACAGTTTACCGAGAGTTGAAACTGAAGTTCATGGCAAACTCTCGGAGAGTCAGGCTGTGTTTGAAGAGGTCATGCAGCGGCTTGCTCCAGAAAAGCCTCAGGATGCCATTCGTTCCGAGTTTGTATCTGTTCGCGTCAACAGCGTCGCAGATCTTGAGGCGCTTGATCATCTTCTTGGCCAACTTGGTGACGCGGCTCGCTTTCTTGTTGCATCGACAGGTGATGTTGCACTTTTTGCCCGATTGCTTGACAAGGTCTCAAAAGTAAGGTTTGATATTATTGAAGGGGAGCGGCTTGGAGAAGAGTTTTTGGGCCTTCTTGGCAATGACCGGAAGGCGGTCGCCGAGTTATGCTTTATTCATGAAAACGCAGGGGATGGGGTTCCGGCAGAGGTTCTTGGCCATTTTGCAGAAAAGAGTCGCAGCAGGGGAGTACAGCGGCTCCTTTTTTCGGCTATCTCAAGCAATGTCGTTTTTGTGTATCGCAGGCTTGTTCAGGCATTCAACAGTCGTTCGCTTGATTACCCTCTTATTGTCCGTTTCAAAAAAGAGGATTCTGACCGGCTTGACACGTTGATCGACAGTTCAGTTCAGACGGGAACGCTTTTCTGCGATGGCATTGGCGACATGCTTGCGTTTCATACAAGCCTCTCTCTGGATGATGAGGTTCATCTGGCATTCAATATTCTTCAGGGAGCAAGAATCAGAATGTCAAAAACCGAATTTATCTCCTGTCCCGGCTGTGGCAGAACCTATTTTGAGTTGGAAAAGGCCACAGCAGCCATTAAACAGAGGACTTTTCATCTCAAAGGCCTGAAGATCGGCATTATGGGTTGTATCGTTAATGGTCCTGGTGAGATGGCCGATGCCGATTTCGGTTACGTCGGTGCCGGAAAAAACCGCATCAGCCTCTATGTCGGAAGAGAGTGCGTTGAAGAAAATATTCAGGAAGAGGAGGCTGTGGATCGCCTCATTGGTCTTATCAGGGAGAGGGGCAAATGGGTGGACCCACAATGATGTTTACCCTGATAACAGGAGCATCCATGGGAATCGGTGAAGCTTTTGCGAGGGAATTTGCAAGAAAAGGTCACAACCTTGTGCTTGTTGCCCGTTCGGGTGATCGATTGCAGAAGTTGGCTGAAGAGCTTCGGCAGGAGAGCAGGGTTGATGTCAAGGTTTGTGTCGAAGATCTGAGTGATGCCGAAAGCTCTGGCCGTATTTATGCATTCTGCCAAAGAGAGCAGGCTGGAGTTGATTTTCTTGTCAATTGTGCGGGGTTGTCCCGTGCTGGCGATTTCGATGATATTCCACTCGGAAAGCTTGAAGAGATCATGATGGTCAATATGGTCGCAATGGCGAGGATTACCCGTCTGTTTTTGCCGGATATGGTCGCAAGGAGAGAGGGAAATATTATCAATGTTGCTTCTCTTGGAGCTCTTCAGGGTGTTCCCGGTCTCGGACTTTATTCTGCAACAAAGGCGTTTGTCATGACGCTCAGTGAGGCTCTGTATGAAGAGCTGAAGGGAAAAGGCGTAAAGGTTATTGCGGTCTGCCCCGGTTTTATCAATACGGGTTTTTTTGAACGCGCGGGTCATAATGCCTCAAATCTTCGTCTGCCGATTTCGGAAACCGGCGTGGTTATCATATCAGCACTCAAGGGTTTGAAAAAAAACAGGGTACGGGTTTTTCCCACAGTGATTGATACCATTCTGGTTTTTTCACAAAGGCTGGTTTCGAGAAAAATCGTGATACGCCTTGCAGGTTTTATTGCTGCGGTAAGGGATAACTGATTAATTTATTCTTTTTTCTTTGTATATTGAGAACCGGTCATTATATTACCAGCCCTGTTTTTTGAGTGAGCTGCTGGTGTAGCTCAATTGGTAGAGCAGCTGATTTGTAATCAGCAGGTTGCGGGTTCGAGTCCCATCACCAGCTCTGAAGGTCCGGGTAGGTAGCGAAGTGGTTAAACGCAACAGACTGTAAATCTGTCGACTATGTCTTCGGAGGTTCGAATCCTCCCCTACCCACTGCCTTTCTTTCGTGTGTCAGGCTGATGTAGCTCAGTCGGTAGAGCACTTCCTTGGTAAGGAAGAGGTCATCGGTTCGAATCCGATCATCAGCTCAGGGTTTTGGGGTATTGATAGTATACGTCAGTAGCTTAATTGGTAGAGCAGCGGTCTCCAAAACCGCAGGTTGGGGGTTCGATTCCCTCCTGACGTGCACGCAGAAATTTTTCACTGTAGTTTATTCCGCACTTGTATTCATGAATAAATATATCGGCAAGGCAGGTCAGTATTATCGTGATGTCATCAGTGAGATGCGGAAAGTTATCTGGCCGAGTAAAGAAGAAATCAAGGATTTGACGATTGTTGTACTGACGGTCTCGGGTATTCTTGCCTTGTTTACGTTTCTTGTCGACTGGGTTATAAATTTCGTTATGGGAAAGTTATTGTAAGACAACAGTGTTAAGGTTGAATTGATGAGCGCGAGAAAAAAGGATATTGAAGACCAGGGTGTTCCGGTTGCACGCTGGTATGCACTCAGGATTTATTCTGGTCATGAGCGCAAGGTTAAAGAGGCTATTGATGCAGATGTTCTTCGATGTGGCCTTGCCGACAAGATATTGCAGATCTATGTTCCGTACGAGCGTTTTGTAGAGGTTAAAAACGGCAAGAAGAGAAGCTTGACGAAAAATGCTTTTCCGGGTTACGTGCTTATCGAAGCGGTACTGGACAAGCAGACACGGAATCTGATTCTCGACATCCCCTCTGTTATGGGATTTCTTGGTGTAGATGATGTCCCTACCCCGTTGAGGCCTGAAGAGGTAGAGAAGATTCTTGAGCCGGAGAATACCATCGAGCACCGTTCCGTTTTTGAAGCGCCGTTTAAGATCGGTGATTCGGTCAAGGTGATTGACGGACCATTCAGTTCGTTGACCGGTGTTGTTCATGAAGTGTGCACTGAAAGAATGAAAGTTAAGGTCATGATAAGCTTCTTTGGTCGGAGTACGCCGACAGAGCTTGATTTTTCACAAGTTAAGTCAGTTTCCCAATAATTAGGCGCTTAAGAAACTTAAGCTTCTGAATAGAGATAGTTTATGGCAAAAAAGGTACTCGGTTTTATCAAGCTTCAGATTCCGGCTGGTGCAGCAAACCCGGCTCCTCCTGTCGGTCCTGCCCTTGGACAGAAAGGTGTCAATATCATGGAGTTTTGCAAGCAGTTCAATGCAAAAACCCAGTCTGAAGCGGGGATGATTATACCGGTAGTGATTACGGTATACTCTGACAAGTCTTTTACGTTTATTACCAAAACCCCTCCGGCAGCAGTGCTTCTTCTGAAAGAGGCAAGCTTGAAGAAAGGTTCAGGAGAACCGAATCGCAATAAAGTTGGTACGGTTACCCGTGAGCAGGTGCGCAAGATTGCCGAGCTGAAAAGGCCTGATCTCAATGCGGTCGACAGCAATGGCGCCGAAGAGATGATTATGGGTACGGCACGAAGTATGGGAATCGTTATTCAGGACTAAGAAAGAGTCGTTCGTGTTTCGGGCTGTGGGAGGCTGAAAAGCCGCTTTTTTAACCACTTTGAATAAAGAAAAATAATGGCTGGAAAAAAATACAGAGAGGCTGCATCGAAGATCGAACGCTTTCATGAGTACGATCTGGTGGATGCTGTGGAGAAGGTAAGGGAGATTACCCAGGTTAAATTTGATGCAACGGTTGATATTGCCGTGAAGCTTGGTGTGGACCCTCGACATGCTGATCAGGTAGTTCGCGGCACCGTGATGCTGCCGCATGGTACAGGCAAGACTGTTTCTGTGCTGGTCGTCTGTAAAGAGGCCAAAGCTGAAGAGGCAAGGGCTGCCGGAGCAGATATGGTTGGTTTTGAGGAGTATATCGAAAAAATCCAGGAGGGCTGGACAGGTGTTGACGTTATTATTGCAACTCCGGATGTTATGGGTCAACTGGGTAAGGTTGCCAAGATTCTCGGACCTCGCGGGTTGATGCCTAATCCAAAGTCCGGAACAGTGACGATGGATGTAGCCAAAGCGGTCAAAGAGGTCAAGGCTGGTAAAATCGAGTTCAGGGTTGATAAAGCCGGAAATGTTCATGCCCCTGTCGGCAAGGTTTCGTTTCAACCTGATCAGCTGGTTGCCAATATTGCCAGCTTCCTTCGGGAGGTTGTTCGTCTGAAGCCATCGGCAGCAAAGGGTCAGTATGTGCAGGGTATTGCGCTTTCAAGCACGATGTCCCCGAGCGTGAAGGTAAAAATGGAAAAATTTGTCGCCTAATAAAAACGGTTTAAACGATGAAGCGAGATAGAAAAGAGGAGATCGTTCAGGAAGTTGCTGAAAAGATCAATAAGTCACAGGGTATATATCTGACTGAATTTCAGGGGTTGAGCGTTGCCAAAATGTCGGAGCTTCGCCGTGAGTTCCGCAAAGTAGGAGTCGAGTACCGTGTTGTAAAAAACACACTTATTAAACAGGCGTTGAAGGATTTAGCTGGTGCGGACAAGCTTGCACCGGGTCTTAAGGGCACTACAGCGGTTGCATTTGGATTTGATGACCCGGTAGCTCCGGCAAAGGTTATCAGAAAGTTCAGCAAAACCAACGAGATGCTGAAGTTCAAGATGGCCTCGATTGATGGTGTGGTTTTCGGTCCCGATCAGCTTCCGATTCTTTCAGAAATGCTCACCAAGACAGAAAATATCGGTCGTGCTGCCGGTTTGATCAATGGTGTGGTCAGTTCTGTGCCGATGGTGGTCAATGCGGTTATGAGAAACCTTGTCTGTGCTCTTGATCAGATTGCCAAGCAGAAGCAATAAATTACACAAAACTATTACGCACTCAAGAAATTATTATACATT
>Ga0194037_1002619_pt1 | contig 11741 bp, 6 predicted proteins | sample JunL306m_MetaG_FD_148653 | JGI IMG/M metagenome (GOLD analysis project Ga0194037, IMG submission 148653) | Anoxic zone freshwater microbial communities from boreal shield lake in IISD Experimental Lakes Area, Ontario, Canada - Jun2016-L304-6m | ecosystem: Environmental > Aquatic > Freshwater >...
AGGACCTCATTGCGCAGGCCGAAGTCACTTGGCTTATTGCGGTGCAGCAATTGGAGGTGGCCAGCGCTGCCCAATTGCAGGTCCGCTACGAAAGTTGGGTGGCCGATGGCGCCGAAGGCGCGGTGCTGCATCGGTGGGACGCGCCGTGGCAACCCGGGCGCAGCGACGCGGTGCGCAAGCTTAAGCAGGTGCAAGATGAGGAGGCGCGTTTGGTCGGCTACCTCCCTGGTAAGGGCAAGTACGAAGGACAGGCCGGCGCTTTGCTGCTGGAACTGCCCAATGGCCGCCGCTTTGCGCTGGGAACCGGTTTGCGCGATGTGGAGCGCGCCAATCCGCCAGCCCTAGGAAGTCAAATTTCCTACGCCTACCGGGGGCGCACGCCCCAGGGTTTACCCCGATTCGCCAGCTTTTTGCGGGTGAGAGCGGCGGAGTAAACCGGGTTTGCCGCAGCGCGGCATCGACCCCACTACCCATTAATTCAACTGGCCAAGCGTTCGCTCGCCGGTTTGTCCTCTCGCCTTGGCTTTAGGCGCAGAGCCCGCTGCGCGTTCAGTGCACAGAGACGCAGTCGTTGCGAAAATGGTACTTTTTATAAATTAAAGTGTCTAATTTGTGAAATTCGCAAAAACAAAGTAAAGTGTTCGGTCAGAGTCCCAAGGCTCGGAACTTCTATTGGCCGATTAAGGATCACCCATGAAAGATTTGTTTTTGTTGTCACGCGTTAGCCGCAAAACGCTGGTTGCGCAAGCCATTAGCGCCTCGCTGTCCCTTGGTATGGTGGCGCCGTTATATGCGCAATCCAACGCCACCGGTATCTTGTTCGGCAAAGCGGACGCGGGCGCGACCTTGGTCGTGACCAATTTGGATTCGGGCGCGAGCCGTTCGATCACCGTTGATGCCTCTGGGCACTACAGTTTGTCGTCGCTGACCACGGGTAACTACAAGGTGGAAGCCGTGAAAGGCGGAAAATCCTTGGGTTCGCGTGTTGTCGAAGTCAGACTGAACCAAGGTGTGGAGGCTTCCATCGTTTCCACGGACTTGGGCACGGTGCAAGTTGTCGGATCAGCCGATTTCAAGCGCGGCATTGATACGTCGGCATCGGGGACCACTACCACGTTTACTGCCAGTGAACTGGCCAAACTTCCAGTGGGCACCAGCGTTGCTTCGGTGATCCAGTTGGCACCGGATACAACCAAAGGCGATCGTCGTTATGGCGGTGCCTCGGCTCCCTCGTTCGGTGGTGCTGGCGCTTCAGAGAATGCGTATTACCTTAACGGTATGCCCATTACCAATGTGTATGTGCAGGTGGGCTTCCCCCAGATCCCGTCGAATGCCATGGCCCAAGCCCAGGTAATGACGGGTGGTTACGGCGCCGAATTTGGCCGCTCCACTGGGGGCGTGGTTAACCTGGTTACCAAACGCGGTACCAATGACTATGTTTTTGGTGTGGGTGCTACCGCCTCCCCCGCTGCTTGGCGTGCCACCCAAGTCAATACCTACTATCCCAATACGGGCGATGCCAAAAACGCGGCAACCGATGGCACCTTGTACCTGTACAACAATGCCAACCAGGTCAGCGGTGATACCCAAAGCTTTTACTTTGGCGGCCCCTTGTTGCAGGACAAGTTGTTCGCATTTGTAGCTTATGAAGGTGTGAATAGCAATTCCTCCGTCATCCGCCGTACGCGGACCGACTCTGCGGCAAAAACATCGGGTTGGCAGGATGTCACCACGAAGGACCCGCGATATTTGGTGAAGCTGGACTGGAATATCACCGATAGCCATTCCTTGGAATACACCAAGTTTTTCTCGGAAATTACCCGTACTTACAAATACTCCGGCTTTGACTATTCCACCTTCTCGCGCAACAACGTGGTGGTGGGCGGCACGACCGATGTGAACTGGGACAGCCCTGCAAGTTCACTGGCTCCTTACAGCCCACAAGGTGCTGAGATCGACATCCTCAAGTACAAAGGCTACCTGACAGATACGCTGACGTTGCAATTGCTGGCGGGCAAAAGCGTTACGAACATGAAGCAAACTCCGGTTGGCTACGACCCGTCGTTCTCTCAAATTGGTTCTGCGCCATCCACCGAATATCCTGGTCTTGGCCCCTATGCGCACCCCCAGGCGATCAGCGGTTCGATCCTGGTGCCCAACGCACAGGACCGAAATACCCACCTGCGGGCGGACTTGGAGTGGGCGTTCAACCCCCAGCACACGGTTCGTGTGGGCATGGATAAGAACGATATCGCTTCGCTCAATGGCACAGCGTATGCAGGCGGCACACAATACATCTATGGGTACACCGCAACCCCAGGCACGATTCTCAACAAATACAACACCAAAACGCTTAGCTCGATCACCGGCAACCCGATCGCGGCTGCGGGATATTATGTGAGCACTGCTTATGTGTCCAATGGCTCGGCGCCGTCGACCATTCAAAATGCGCAGTACATTGAAGACCGCTGGGCCGTTACAGACCGTGTACAGCTGATCATGGGTCTGCGTAACGAAGGTTTTGACAACCGCAACGGCGATGGTCAGACCTTTTTGTCGCTGCCTAACCAGGTGGCCCCCCGCGTTGGCGTGGCCTGGGATGTGGACGGTGACTCCAACTTCCGCGTCTTTGGCTCGGGTGGTCGCTACCACCTGCCGATCCCAACTAATGTGGCGATTCGCCAGCTTGGCTCTTCCACCTACGTGCAGCAATATTTTGCTTACACCGGGGTTGGCGCCGATGGCCGGCCTACGGGCGTGACACCCTTGAGCACGCTATATTCGTCGAACAACGAATATGGCCAGGCCAAAGACTTCCATGACTACATTAATCTGGACCTGAAAACCAACTCCCAAGACGAGTTTGCGCTCGGATTTGAGAAGGCGATCAGCAAAGAGTTGAACGTGGGTGCGCGTGTGACCTACCGTTACATGAACTCGACGATTGATGACTTGTGCGACAACGTAGGTCTGGTCAATTACGCGATCCGGAACAAATTGCCCACCGCCAACGCGGAAAACGATGGCAATTGCCGTCTGTTCAACCCTGGAATGGACAACGCATTCCAGTTTGACTTCGGTGATGGCCGTGGACCCGTGCGCGCATTGGTCACCAACGCCGATATGGGTAATTTCCCGGCGCCTGAGCGCACTTATAAGGCGGTGGATCTGTATGCGGAGCACCCGTTTAACGGCGTGTGGTATGGCAAGATCAACTACACATGGGCCCAAGGTATCGGCAACATGGAAGGCCAGTTGAACTCTGATTTGGCGCAAGCTGACGTTGGCGCAACCGTGTCTTGGGATTTCCCCCAGATCATGGCCAATACCACGGGCCGACTGCCCAACACCCGCACCCACCAGATCAAGGCTTTTGGCTTTTATCAATTGGGTGAGGAGTGGGGCGTCGGCGGTAACCTGAACATCGAGTCAGGCCGGCCGTTGAACTGCTTTGGCAATGCGCCAACGCCTGCCATGGATCCCTATGGCTATGGCCCGTACTTCAACTACTGCGGCGGCCAGGCCAGCCCACGCGGCTCCATGGGCGACCTGCCTTGGACATACTCCTTGGATCTGGGGCTGACATACAAGCCTGCGCTGATCAAGGGCGTGACCATGAAGTTGGACGTGTTTAATGTCCTAAATGCCCAGTTGGTCGCCTCTCAAAGTGAGACCCGAGAGGCAGGGGGCGACATCAAGACCGTCGTTTCAACCTATGGCTACCAGACCTTTAGTGCACCGCGCAGCGCCAAGGTCTCGGTCAACTATGACTACAAGTTCTGATTTGCAATAGCGGTCATTAGAACGAAACCGCGACCCAATCGGGTCGCGGTTTTTTTTCGCAGTTCAAGTTCACACTATGGCGTTTGGAATCCATTTGCAATATCGGGGGCGCTTGTGGCCCGTGCTAGCTACGGCTGTCCTGTGCGCCTGTAACCCTGTCCTCAACTCCCCCCACCCGCTGGGCTCCGAGCGCGAAAACACCTTGTTTTTCCCGGTGCTCTACCACTCGCCCAAATTCCTGGACCCGGCCAGCTCTTACTCCAACGAAGAGACGCCCTTCACCTACCAGGCCTATGAGCCGCTCTACGCTTACCACTACCTCAAGCGCCCTTATGAATTGATCGGACGCACCGCCCAGGAGGTAGTCGTACCCCAATACGTCGATAAAGACGGCAAGGCCTTGCCAGACGCGGCCTCGCCGCAGCAAATTGCCGAGTCGGTCTATGAGATTCATATCAAGTCGGGCATATTGTTCGCCCCGCATCCCGCCTTTGCCAAGGATGCGCAAGGCAGCTATGTGTACCACGCACTCACTGCCAAAGACTTGCAAGGAAAACACGGCGTTCCCGATTTCCCGCAAACCGGCACCCGTGAGCTGACGGCGGATGACTATGTGTACGCCATCCGCCGCCTGGCCACGCCCCGGGTAATTTCGCCCTCGTATTCCACGCTGGCTGAATACATTGTGGGCTTTAAGGAATACGGCGCGCGCATTTCCAAGGTGGATAAAGAACTGCGCCGCAATCTGCCGCCCACGCAACGCGATTTGCCGCACCTGGACTTTCGCCAGCACGGGTTCGAAGGTGTGAGCGCGCCCGACAAATACACCTTGCGCATCCGCGTGCTGGGCAAATACCCGCAGTTCAAATACTGGCTGGCCATGACCTTTTTTGCCCCCATCCCCTGGGAGGCCGAGGCTTTTTACGCCCAGCAGGGCATGTCCGAGCGCAATCTTTCGCTCAACTTTTGGCCCGCTGGCACCGGGCCCTACATGCTCACGGAGTACGCCACCAACCGGCGCCACACCATGCTGCGCAACCCCAACTACCGGGGCGAGCCGTATCCGTGCGAGGGGGCGCCTGGCGATCAAGAAAAAGGCTTGCTAGACGATTGCGGCAAGACCACGCCCTTTGTAGACAAATTGGTTTTTGAGATCGAGAAGGAATCGGTCCCTTTGCACTCCAAGTTCAAGCAGGGCTTTTACGATTCGCCTGCCGTCGAGCGCTTGGACATGGGCACTCAGTACCTCACGGCCATGGCTGATGACCCCAAAAAGGAAAAAGAGTACCGCGAGAAGGGCTTTCGTCTGCCCACTACGGTCGAGCCCAACAATTGGTATGTCGCCTTCAATTGGATGGACCCGGTGGTTGGCCAGGGCAAGTCCCCCGATCAAGCCGAGCGCAATCGCAAGCTGCGCCAGGCTTTGTCTATCGCCATCGACTGGGAAGAGTACGTGTCCATCTTTTGGGACATGCAAGGCGTAGCCGCGCACGGCCCCTTGCCGCCTTCGCTTTTTGGTTACCGCGAAGACGGGCCCAGTGCTTTTAACGCAGTGGTCTACCGCAAGCAGCCCGACGGCAAAGTCGTGCGGCGCAGCATAGACGAGGCTAAAGAGCTGCTCGCCCAAGCGGGCTACCCTGGTGGGCGCGACGCCAAAACCGGCCAGCCACTGGTGCTGAACTTTGATTTCCAGTTAGTCGCCACCGGTAATGCCAAAGCCGAGCTCGATTGGTATGCCCGCCAATTCGCCAAGCTAGGGATCCAAATGGAAGTGCGGGCTACCGACTACAACCGATTTCGCGACAAGCTGAAAAAGGGCGGGGTACAGATATTTTTCGCGGGCTGGCTGGCCGATTACCCGGATGCGGAAAACTTCTTTTTCTTGCTCTACGGCCCCAACGCCACGGCCATGACCGATGGCAATGGCGAGAACAGCGCCAACTACCAAAACCCCCAGTTTGACGCTGCCTTTGAGCGCATGAAGCTACTCGACGATGGCCCAGAAAAGCAGGCACTGATCGACAAAATGATTCAAATCACCCAGCGCGATGCCGTCTGGAGTTTTGGTTACTTTCCCACCTCGGCCGCCGCCTACCACCAGTGGGTATTTAATGGCAAGCCCACGCAGATCACGCGCAACCACATCAGCTACCTGCGCCTGGACGCGCCCTTGCGGGCCAGCAAGATGGCAGCGTGGAATGTACCGGTGTGGTGGCCCTTGCCACTCTTGCTGCTGATTGTGGTCGCCTTGATCGCTCCGGCTGTTTGGTTATGGCGCCGACGTGACCGCGAGACGGCGGCGCGCACTTTGGCTTCGGTGGAGTAAGCGCATGTTCAATTACATTTTGCGCCGGCTGCTCTATGGCGTGCTGGTTTTGGTGGGCGTGAATTTGCTCACCTTTGTGCTATTTTTCGCGGTTAACACGCCTGACGATATGGCACGCATGAACATCGGCGGCAAGCGCGTCAGCGCCGACGCCATTCAAAAATGGAAAGTGGAGCGCGGCTACGACAAACCCTTGCTCTGGAACGAGAAGGCCCAAGGCTCTGAAAAGCTCACCCAAACCCTTTTCTACCAACGCTCTTTGCCCTTGTTTGTGCTGGATTTCGGCGCCACCGACACCGGGCGCGATATTGCTTATGAGTTGAGCCAGCGCGCCGGCCCGTCCTTGGCGGTGGCGGTGCCCACCTTTTTGCTAGGCGTGTTTGCGGTGGTGGTGTTCTCGCTGGTGCTGGTGTTTTTCCGGGCCACTTATCTGGAGCTGTGGGGCGTCGGTTTTTGTGTGTTTTTGCTGTCCATCTCGGGGCTTTTTTACATCATCGCCGGGCAGTTTTTGTTTTCCAAAATGCTCAAACTGGTGCCGATTTCAGGTTTTTCGGACGGTGGCGACTTTGTAGTTTTCCTGGTATTGCCCGTATTCATTGGCATTGTGTCGCGCCTTGGGGGCGAGGCCTTGTTTTACCGCACCATGTTTTTAGAGGAAATTGGCAAAGACTATGTGCGCACCGCCCGCTCCAAGGGTTTGACTGAAACCATGGTGTTGTTTCGCCACGTGCTGGGCAATGCGCTGCTGCCGATTCTGACCAGCACCGTGGCCGTGTTGCCGCTGCTGTTTTTGGGAGCTTTGATTATGGAGTCCTTTTTCGGAATTCCGGGCCTGGGCAGCTTCACCATTGACGCCATTGCCGGGCAAGACTTTGCTGGCGTGCGCGCCATGGTGTTCTTGGGCTCCTTGCTCTACATCCTGGGTCTGGTGCTCACCGATATCTCTTACACGCTGGCCGACCCGCGTGTGCGTTTGGGCTAAAGGACGCACGCTATGCCTAAATTTGTATTCCTGGCGACCGACCTGGCTTTGTACCTTCAGTTGCTGGTGCTCGCACTCTATGTTGCGCATGCCCTGCGCACGCCCTTGCTACGCCAGACCTGGCGCTATGTGCAGCGCGATGCGACCGCCATGGCGTGCAGCGTGGTCCTGGGACTGTTCATGTTGGTAGCGGTTCTTGATTCCGTGCACTTCAGGCCGGTACTGCCCAACGCGCCCGAAGCAGCAGCGGGCACTGCGCCGGCGTATTCCATGCAAACACTCTCGGTGCTGGACGCGTTGCTCAGCAGCCCCCGCCAAGCGCGGGAGAAGACCTACTCACGGCCTTTGGCAACCCATCAGTTCGCCAAGGAATCCTTGCAGCGCGATGGCGTCACGGTGCGCGATTACCCGCGACTCAAATTTGGCGGCAGCCACCTGCAAGACCCGCCAAACCAATGGGCTAGCGACGTGCTTTCGCGCTCAATGCGCGGCTTAGCTAGTGGGGCATTGGTGGCGCTGCTTGCGGCTGCTGCGCTGGCGCAAGCGCTGGCACGGCGCCACACATTGACTTTGGGACAGGCCGCGTCGGCGGCTTGGCATGGTCAGCTTGGCGTTCCGTGGCGTGCCATCGCGCTGACGGTGACCGCACTGATGCTTATCAGCGCCTGGGTGGCGGCCTTGTGGCCCTACTACCATGTCCTGGGCACCGACCAAACCGGCAACGACGTGCTGTTTGTATGCCTCAAGTCCATACGTACCGCCGTAGTGATTGGCTCGCTGGCCACGATTGCCACCATCCCTTTGGCTCTGGTGTTTGGCATATTGGCAGGCTATTTCAAGGGCTGGGTGGACGATGCCATTCAGTATTTTTACACCGTGCTCTCGTCTATCCCTTCGGTGCTGCTGATTTCAGCTTTTGTGCTGATGATCCAGGTCTTTATTGACAAAAATCCGCAGCTTTTTGAGACCGGCCTGGAGCGCGCTGACATCCGCTTGTTCCTGCTGGCCATGATTTTGGGCATCACCGGCTGGGCCCAGTTGGCGCGCTTGCTACGCGCCGAGACGCTCAAGCTCAGCGAGCTGGACTATGTGCAGGCCGCGCGAGCCTTTGGGGTCTCGGACACCGGCATCATGCGCAGGCATATCTTGCCCAACTTGACGCACATCGTGGTCATCGTGGCGGTGCTCGATTTTTCGGGCTTGGTGCTCTACGAGGCGGTTCTGTCCTATGTGGGCGTGGGTGTGGACCCCAACACCAACAGCTTTGGCACCATGATCAACACGGCGCGCAACGAAATGTCGCGCGATCCCTTGGTTTGGTGGAATCTGTTTTCCGCCTTTGGTTTTATGGTCGTGCTGGTCTTGTCCATGACCTTGTTTGCCGGCGCGGTGCGCGAGGCTTTTGATCCGCGTGCGCGCGCCTTTCGGGTGCGCAGCAGCGCGCAAAGGGTAGCGACCGTCAAGGAGGCTGCATGATCGCCATTGAACAACTGAGCACCGAGCTGGCCTCGGACAGCGGTATGGTGCGCGCAGTGGACGCCTTGTCGCTCACTATTGAAAGCGGACAAACTTTTGCCCTGGTCGGTGAATCGGGCTGCGGCAAGTCCATGACGGCCCTGTCATTGCTGCGTTTGTTGCCGGACAGCGGCCGCGTCACCGCTGGCACCGTGACCCTGGACGGCACCGAGCTCATGGGCCTGCCCGAGCGCAGCATGCGCAATATCCGTGGTCGGCGCATCAGCATCATCTTTCAGGAGCCGGCCACCAGCCTGAACCCGGTGATGACGGTGGGCCAGCAAATTGTCGAAGTCATTGAGCGCCACACCGCGCTCTCGGGCGCCGCCGCCAAAGCCAAAGCCGTGCAGTGGCTTGAGCGCGTGGGTATTGCCGATGCGGCGCAGCGCATTGACAGCTACCCCTTTCAGATGTCGGGCGGGCAAAAGCAGCGCGTCATGGTGGCTATTGCGCTGGCCGCTGAGCCCGATGTGGTGATCGCTGACGAGCCTACTACCGCGCTGGATGTGACCATCCAGGCGCAGATTTTGGATCTGCTGCGCGCCCTGCAAAAGTCCCAAAAGATGGCCATGCTGCTGATCACCCACGACCTGGCGGTGGTGGCTCAGATGGCGCACCGCGTGGCGCTCATGTACGCCGGCCAAATTGTCGAGGTGGCCAGTGCACCAGCGTTTTTTGCCAAGCCCCGCCATCCCTACGCCGTCAATTTGCTCGACGCCTTGCCCGATGCCCAGCAGCGCGGCAAGCGCCTGGCCGCCATCGCCGGAACCGTGCCGCCGCTCCACCAGGTCTTTGCCGGCTGCCGCTTTGCCGACCGTTGCACCGACGCCAGCGCCCAGTGCCTGAGCGCGCCGCCCGCTTTGGTGGCCGTCCAAGCGGACCACGCAGTGCGCTGCGTGCTGTACCAGGCGGGCCAGGACCAGGCCTTGGCCACACGCAACGCAGTTTCGAGCTCCGGCGTGGTCCGTGCGCCGCTAGCACCCTCAACCGGCGTGCCCTTGCTTCAAGTGCAGGACTACCGCGTCTGGTTCCCCATCCGCAAGGGCTTGCTGCAACGCACGGTCGGCCATGTCAAAGCGGTAGACGGTGTGAGCTTTAGCTTGCACAGTGGGCGCACCCTGGCGCTGGTGGGGGAGTCCGGCAGCGGCAAGACCACCGTGGGTAAGGGCTTGCTCCAACTCTTGCGCGGCAGCGCCGAGGTCAGCGGCAGTGCGCTGCTCGACGGCCAGGCGCTGCAGGGCCTGCAAGGCGAGGGCCTGCGCCAAGCGCGCCGCGCCGTGCAAATAATTTTCCAAGACCCGTTTGCCTCGCTCAATCCGCGTATGCGCGTCAACGAGATACTGGAGGAGGGTGTGGCTTCCTTGCACCCGGAGATCGATGCCCGCACCCGCAGCGCCCGGGTCGCCGATTTGCTCGAAAAAGTGGGTTTGCCCCAAGCCGCCATCACGCGCTATCCGCACGAGTTCTCGGGCGGTCAGCGTCAGCGCCTGGCCATTGCCCGCGCATTGGCGGTGCAACCCCGGCTGATCGTGGCCGACGAGCCGACTTCGGCGCTCGACGTCTCTGTGCAGGCGCAAATCCTTAACTTACTCAATGATTTGCAGCAAGAATTGGGCGTGGCCTACTTGTTTATCACGCACAACTTTGGCGTGGTCGAGTACCTGGCGCACGATATTGCTGTCATGAAAAACGGGCACTTGGTCGAGTACGCAAGCGCCGAGCAGGTGCTGGGTCAACCGCAACATGCCTACACCCAGGAACTGCTGCGCGCCGTTCCCAGGTTGGCCCGCCCAGCTTAAGGGGCTAGGCAGGGTTTAGGCAAACACGCCGGCCGTGTCCTGCATGCGCGCCGAAACCTCGCCAAGCTGGTGCAGACTGTCGCCATAGCTTATTTCCATCTGCGTCAGGGCTTTGAAGTAATGGCTGATCATGTACTCGTTGGTCACACCGATACCGCCGTGCAGCTGCACCGCTTGCTGGCCGACAAAGCGCATCGACTGGCCCAGCTGGTATTTGGCCCGGGCCATGGCGGCACGCCGTTCGGCGGCCGGGGCGTTGAGTTTGAGACTGGCGTAGTAGCTCATCGAGCGTCCCAGTTCCACTTGCATTTTCATGTCGGCCGCGCGGTGGCGCAGGGCTTGAAAGCTGCTCAGCGTCGCGCCAAACTGCTTGCGTGTATTCATGTACTCGGCGGTGGCTGCCAGCGACTTGTCCATGGCGCCCACAGCCTGCGCGCACACGGCGGCAATGCCGATGTCCACTGCGTGCTCCAGGGCCGTGAGGCCGTGGCGGGTCAGCAAGGTGGCGGGTGCATCTTGCAATTGCAATTCGGCAGCGCGGCCGCCGTCTTGGGTGCCATAGCCGCGGGTTTGCACGCCACTAGCGCTGCGCTCAACCAAGAACAACGCCAAGCTGCCCTCCAACATGGCGGGCACCAAAAACGCGTCCGCATGGTCGCCTACAGGAACTACGCTTTTGGCGCCGCTCAGATGGTATGCCTCACCCGCCGCTTTGGCCGTGCAGGCCGATGCGTCCAGGCGGTAGCGCTGGCCACGCTCTTGGTAGGCCAGCACGATCAGCGCCTCGCCGCTGCACACCTGGGGCAGCCAGTGGGCTTTGGTCGCATCGTCTGCGTAGCCGGTAAGCACGGCGCCGGCCATCAAGGCCTGGGCCAGCGGCTCAAGCACGATGCCGCGCCCCAGCTCTTCCATGACCACCATGCCTTCGACCGGGCCCATGCCCATGCCGCCGTCCTCCTCGCCCACATAGAGGCCGCATAGGCCGAGTTCGGCCAACTCGTTCCAGGCGGTGCGGTCAAAACCGCCAGCCTGCTCGATGGCGCGGCGGCGCTCAAAGGTGTAAGCCTTGTCCACCCATTTGCGCACTGCTTCGCGCAGTTGCTCTTGATCGTCAGAAAAATCGAAATCCATTGTGTGTGTCCTTGTGCAATGCCTGCGGCTTAGCCGAGTACGAATTGGGAAACGATGTTGCGCTGCACTTCGTTGCTGCCGCCGTAAATCGTGGTCTTGCGGGTGTTGAAGTAGGCCGAGGCCAGCGGCGCGCAATGCGCGTTGCCCACAAAGTCGCCTTGCCAGCCAGCCTCCATGGCCTCACGGATCAGCGGCAGGGCGAAGG
>Ga0194037_1002621_pt1 | contig 11731 bp, 9 predicted proteins | sample JunL306m_MetaG_FD_148653 | JGI IMG/M metagenome (GOLD analysis project Ga0194037, IMG submission 148653) | Anoxic zone freshwater microbial communities from boreal shield lake in IISD Experimental Lakes Area, Ontario, Canada - Jun2016-L304-6m | ecosystem: Environmental > Aquatic > Freshwater >...
TCAAAGCGCAGCGAGGATTCAATTTTGAGTTTGAGCGTGTCTTCACTCTGAGCCAGAGCGTGCCCACCGCCCAACATCAACAGCATGGCCAGAGATACCCCGTAGTGGCGCCGCAGCCCCATGGTCAATAGGCCTTTTGGTCTTTGATGACGAGGGCAATGGTCTTGAAAATGATGTAAAGGTCAAGCCGTACGGACCAGTTGCGCAGGTAGTCAAGGTCATAGTCGATGCGGCTCTGCATTTTGTCGAGCGTTTTGGTTTCGCCCCGGTAGCCATTGACCTGCGCCCAGCCGGTGATGCCAGGTTTGACCTTGTGGCGCACCATGTAGCCTTTGATGAGCTTGCGATAGAGTTCGTTGTGTGCCACCGCGTGCGGGCGCGGACCCACAATGCTCATGCGGCCCTGGAGCACGTTGATGAACTGTGGCAACTCATCACAGGAGGTGCGGCGCAGCAGGGCACCCAGTGGCGTGATGCGGGCGTCGTCCTTGGTGGCCTGCGCAATGTCGTTACCGTCTTCGGTGACGGTCATGGAGCGAAATTTGTAGATGACGATTTCTTTGCCATCCAGCCCGCAGCGGCGCTGCTTGAAGATGATGGGGCCGGGGGAACCGGTCTTGACCGCCACCGCAATGATGAGCAGCAGCGGCGCAATCAGGATCAGGATCAACGTAGCCAAAATGATGTCGCTCAGGCGCTTGATGGCGCCGTCAGAGCCGGTGAAAGGGGTCTCGCAGACCGAGATCACGGGCATGCCGCAGACCGAGTCCGGATGCGCCTGGATCAGGTCGGTGACAAACATGTCGGGCACAAAGTAGATCGAAGCAGTCGTGTCTTTAAGTTCGTCAAGGATGTGCAAAATGCGTGGCTGCGAGGCCATGGGCAGCGACAGGTAAATGATCTGCACTTGTTGCGCTTTGACCAAGTCGAGAAGCTGCTCCTGTGTACCCAGCAACTTGTGTGCGCCAGTGCAATCGAGGCGTTCGGTCTGGCGGTCGTCCACAAAGCCGACAAGCTCGATTCGGGCGTAATGTGCCTGACTGATCTTGGCAGCCAGTGCCAGGCCCTGGTCGTTCATGCCGACAATGATGGCGCGACGCAACGGACCCTGCAATTTGAGCAGCATCGGGGCGACGGCGCGCAGCAACAGACATGCACCAAACTTGCTCAGAGGAGCGACCCATAACCAGGTGTACAAAACCGACTTTGAATACTCGTGGATGTAGCCCGATGCAACTCCGATGAACATTAACAGACCGGCGATCCAACACCAGGTGAAGACGATACTGACAAAGCCTGAAAGGATGGAAGACTGAAGCCGGGCATGGCCGGGAAAAGTGAGCGCAAAAACAAGGATCGACAACACGATGTAAGAGACGTGAATCTGACCCTCAAAATAATAGGCAAGGCACCACAACGAAAGAACCAGAGCACTTGGGCCGACGGTCAATTCGAAAAGGCTCAGCAGGTTGTCCTTACCCAGCGAAGTGGGGTGAGACTGACCGCTGAGTGCCGCAGCCGAGTGGTTTGCGGGGATGTCAGCCACTGCTCACCAGGGTCTTGAACAGGCCCACAGCCTGTGCGCGGTTACTGACACGCATTTTCTTGAAGATGCGCTGCATGTGGCTCTTGACGGTAAATTCGCTTATTTTGAGGATCTTGCCAATTTCGTGATTGGTCTTGCCAAGGGTCACCCATTGCAGAATTTCGACCTCCCGGGCTGAGAGGCCGCGACTTTGCAGAAGGTCGTAGATAAGGGGCGCCGAGATGACCACGGGGTCCGTGCTTTGATGGGGCAAGAGCTTGACCTGGCGCAAGGCGATGTCAATATAAGGTAACGCGACCGCCATGACCGCTTGCTCGGATTCAGTGAAGTTCCCATTGACGCGGAAGGTTGCATACAAACAGTCGTAGCTGCCGCGTACGTCGTTGAAGCAGTGCACCATGGCATATCGCATCTTTTGCATGGCATCGGTCAAAGCACAGTGCGCTTGGGTCTGCTCAGGTGCGAAGCCCTGGTCGCCAGCCGCCACGGCAAACAGTTTGCCACCAAGCTCAGTCCAGCGCCTGAACAGGTCAAGCAGCAGCGGCGTGATGGCTTGCTGGTTGGAACTTTGCGAGCGAACACCGTCCAGCGCCGAGAGGATGTCGTGCTGAATGGCACCTTTGTCAAAGTCGCCCCAGGCCGCGATCATGATGTCATGTGCCAGGTACTGCTGCATTTCGCCCTGCAGCCAGACGAAAACATCAAAATGGCTGCGCACTTTCGCCGAGTGTGTGACCACCCGATGAAATTGTTGGAGTTCCTCCGCTGACAAAGAAGGCGAAAAAGTCATTGATCAGGGCCGAGTTGGCCGGCTTGGAATGCTGTGTGAAACTTACGATCTGATTCTAGGCAAAAAAAAGGATTGCGATTGCAATCCTGTTTGAAGCGATTGTAGTGAGAAATTCAGGCCGGATCAACTTTGATACGACGGCGTGCAATGGCTCCGATCGCACTCAATCCAGCCAACAGCATGACATAGCTTGATGGTTCGGGGACGGGTGCTGCAGGGGGGGTCACGGTGTAGCGGGCGCCAAGGATCGCCGTGCCCGGATAATCAGCGGCGCCACTGAGGCTGCCGGACGCGGTGATCGCATAGTCGCCAGCGGCTATGTTATGGAAAGAGAAGAGGGCCGCCGAACCTTCCAAGTCACCCGTCAGAGCTCCGACCGAGCCGGCGTTAAAGGTCACGTGCTGCAGCGACAAGCTAGAAAAAGGTCCAAACGCTATGTCTGTGGCGGCAAACAAAGAACCCGTCAGATCAGAGAGGCCAGAAATGTGGATGGTGCCAATCTCAACGTTGGTAAAAGTGTTCCCAACGACCGGGCTGGGCGCATACACGGTGGTCTCCGCCAATGCACTGGTCGAAGCCAACGCAAGAACTATGGCGGCGACTGCCGCAGCTACAAATGCATTGATTTTCATGATTTCCCCCTCGTCCCAATATTTTGATGACACACGCCAAGCCATACTACGGTAAAGCGCGCCCCATGTCGATAGCTATTTCGGACCAATCGAATGTTCCCGGTAGAAAGCAAGTCAGGCCGTTTGTGCCTTGATACGACGGCGAGCGACGAAACCAACCAAGCCCAGTCCTGCCAGCAACAGGGCGAATGGCTCCGGCTCTGGTACCGGTGCCACGGCGACGGAGTTCAAACCGATGTTGTAAGAAGCTCCAGTTACGCCAGCCATCAGGGATCCGGTAACGTGTAGGGAATAACTCTCCGACCCAGTCACCCCGGTCGCGCTGAGCAACAGATAAGGGTAAGACTGGAAATAGGGGATGTCAATCGTGGCGTGACTCAAGGTAAGTGCAGTGCCATTGATGGTTGCCGCGAAGTTGTATTCATCGATACCCCACCAACCGAACACGAGCGCATTAAACGTTGCTCCGCTCGAAGGCACAGAAAACTGATAGGTGTAATCGAACGGGCCCGATACCGCAGTCGAGCCAGATTTTGTGGGACTTAATTGGCCGCCATCAAAGTAGCCAGTCCAAGCGTTGGGGGTCAACAGCCCACCGTCAACCGTCGTTGTAGCATAACTACTCGCAATGCAGCAGCCAGCAATGGCTGCTGCTGTAAGAATTTGCTTGAGTTTCATGTGATGCTGCGGAAGGTTTGGACAAAGTTAACTGAATGTTAAGGGTATGTTGAGTTCCTGTCGATAGTCCGTTCAGACTAATTAAGGTTGCAACCCCGTTGTTCTTAGCCACCTTGACTCTTCGTCCAGCTTTCTCCAAAGAAAGCGCTCTGGTATTTCCCAAAGTAGAACCTTGGGCTTGCTGGACCTGAAGGCGTCGTCTCTTAAGTACTGTGTTGTGGCCTGCAGAAAGCCACCCCCGTCTCTTGCCGCGTTCAGCACTTTGGCTGAAAGCGCCTGTTGCAAAAAATCAGCAAAGTTGGCGCGCATCGAATACGAGGTACCTGTCAGCACCACAGGTACTGCGCTTTCACCAAAAAGTCCGGTGTTCTCTGCGCTGCTTTGCTGGGTTACCACAGGCGTTTCTGTATCTGGCTGCAGACCCAGCATCTTGGCAGTGTCGCCAAGCCCCATCAAGCGGATCAGGTCACCCGGGCGCTCGGCGGGCGCGCCACTCTTGCTGCTGTAACTGGTCTTTTCCAGTTCCAGGGGCAACTCTTTGATTGCTGTTGCGATCGCCTCTGCGGCCACGTGGGCGCCAGCTTGGTTCCAGTGCGTGTCGGTGCGGTAATACACTTCGCCCTTAGCGGCTGCCTGGGCCAGTGGCTGTAACAGGTTGACCGTGTTGACCCCCTGCTTTTGAAAGGCGCTCATCGCATCGGCGTAGCGTGAACTGTTGTATTCAGGGTATTGCCCGTTCGCTAGTTTGCTTGAATGCACCCGGGCCTTGTCGGGCACCAGGGCCACAATCAACTTGACACCCTGGCTCTGCAGGCTGCGGGCAGCAACTCCAAGCAGTTCTGCACGAACCTTCAGGTTGGCACTGCCGTCGGCGTCAAAGCGCAACTCTTCAGTCAGAAACAGCCAGCCGTCTTTGCCGGTTCGCACCTGGTCGCCGCCGCTGCCGGTGAGCAGGTAGCGCACGCTGTTGGCCGTGCCGATCAGGGCACTGCGCGCTGGCAGCCTTTGATCAAGTTGCTTTTCAAGTGTGCCGGTGCTGCGCCCTTCGCGGAAATCCAGCCAAGTGCGCGGAAATTCCAGACCGGCCGGATCTGCGGCGGCGGCAATGATTTGCCAGGCGCCCGCCAGCATCGCACTCGTCAGCGTCAGCGCTGCCAGGGCGCCGTAGCGGGACAGCGTTGCTGCTTGATGGGCGGTTAAGGCACTGTGGGGCATCGCGGACTCAGAACTGAAAATACAGAAAGGGCGTGAACGACTGTGCCGATAGCGTTGCCACCGCCCACAGGAATAAAGGCAGCAGCAGATAGCGCAGGTAGCTGCCACCCTGGCGTTTGAGCCAGGGCATGGCATAGACCAGCACCACCCCAAGCGCCAGGACCATCAGCCGATCAGGCGTCACCTGCCAGGCGACCGGGGGGCTGAAACCAAGGCCATTGAATCCCAGCATGCCTTCGAACATGCGCACAGCGCCGGCCAGATTGGCGGCCCGGAACAGAACCCAGCCAAAGATGACCAGCAGCATGGTCTTGATGACGCGCAGCCAGCCTGGCAACAAGGGTTTGCCCCAGCGCTGCTCCCAAAAGCGCTCCAGTATCAAAATGCCACCGTGCCAGGTGCCCCACAGCACAAAGGTCCAGTTGGCGCCGTGCCACAGGCCGCCCAGCAACATGGTCAGGAACAAATTGATGTAGGTGCGTAACAGGCCCTTGCGGTTGCCGCCGAGTGAGACATACAGGTATTCACGCAACCAGTTCGACAGCGACATGTGCCAGCGCTTCCAGAATTCGGTGATGGAGCGCGACACATAGGGGTCGTTGAAATTCTCAGGGAAGACAAAGCCGATCATCAGCGCCAGGCCAATGGCCATGTCGGTGTAGCCGCTGAAGTCAAAAAAGAGTTGAATGGTGTAGGCGCCGGCGCCCAGCCAGGCGTCGGCCAGAGAGGGCAGTGGCGCGGAGAACGCCGCTTCTACCAGGGGTGCCACGCTGTCGGCTATCAGCACCTTCTTGCAAAAACCCACCATGAAGATCACGCAGCCGCGCGAAAAATTGGCGAGGGAGTGGGTGCGGCTTCTGAACTGCTCCGCCAGCAGGTGGTAGCGCAGTACCGGCCCTGCCACCAAATGAGGAAAGAGTGCAATAAACGCTGCAAAGTCGACAAAATTGCTTGCGGGTGCTGCCTCGCGCCGGTAAATATCAACCAGATAACTGATGGCGTGAAAGATATAGAAAGACAGGCCGATGGGAAGCAGCACCCGGGTGAATTCAATGGCGTTGAAACCCAGAGCGTGCAAAGCCACGTTGAGGCTGTCGATACCGAAGTTGGCGTACTTGAAATAGCCCAGAGCAAGCAGGTTCAAGGTCACACCTGCCGTCAGTAAACGATGCCGGTGTGCCTGCTCGCCGCTCGCACCAATGGCCAGGGCAAAAGCGTAGCTGACGCTGGTGACGCCCACCAACAAGGCCAGAAAATCAGGTCGCCACCAGGCGTAAAAGGCCCAGCTGAAGATCAGAATCAGTGCCGACCTGGCGCGCCAGGGGGTCAGGTAGTAGCAGGCAAGAAAGAGCGGGAGAAAGGCGAAGAGGAAGATGTTTGAGCTAAAAACCATACTTCAGCCACTGCCAACTCATTATTCGATGCTGTCGAGCAACCAATCGGCCACGCTTTGAATGTCAAGGCTCGCCTTGCAGCCGGGTTCATATTGGAGCACCGGTCGCTCAAAGCCAAGCGCCTGTGACACACGGGGGTCTTTGTGGACGGCAACCGGCACCATGAGCTCGGCATAGTTGGCATACAGTGATGCACGCACGCGATGGCCAAGTTTGTTTTGAATGGGCATCTGGTTGATCAACAGGTTGATGCCGAAAAAATCGGCACGCCCGGCCGTATATTGTTCAACCAGTGAGGTGATCTTGGGGACGGTGGCGTAGGAGGCCGCGTCGGCCAAAAGGACTACCAGTGCGCGGTTCGCTGCCTCCAACGCTTGTTGCAGGTAAACCGTAGGACCCGGGGGCGTGTCCAAGACGACAAAATCAAAAAAATCAGCGGCGAGCGAGTTAATGCCATCGGACACCCAGGTTCGATGTTTTTTTAGTTCTGCCTCGAAGTCTTCGAGCTCGGCTTCATTGATCCGGCCAAACGGAATAAATTGAATACCGAAGGGACTATCGAAAATGGAGGTGTGGGCAATTCCTTCGCGCGTCAATCCGGCAATTTCTTCCGGGTTCATGCCAAGATGCAGGCGCTGCGCGTTTTGTGGATCCAGGTCGATCAGCAGGACGCGCTTTTTTCTCTGCGCTAACGCGACCGCCACGTTGACCGCCAGCGTTGTTTTGCCAACTCCGCCTTTACCCGAAATGAATGCGATGACTTGCATAGACTTTTTCGATGAATTCAGGGCCGGGGTTTCGCAGGCGTAAGCTCCAATGAGCTGGAAAAATTCATGGTTGGATCACTTGTTTTTGTAGTTCCAGGCGCACTTGCTTTGGGACGAGCTGGTGCGGATGTCGTCAGTTTAGCTGGTGCCGAGGGCTTTGGCTTCGGCGCCACCGCCGGTGGGGGAGGAGGCGGCAAGTTGCCGGCGCGCGCTTCAATGGCGCCAAGTTTGGCCAGTGCCTCAGGGTGCTTGGGGTCAAACCGCAGCACCTTGCGCCAAGCCTCGGCGGCCAGGTCGTCGCGACGCTTTTGCTGCCAATGGCGCGCCTGATCCACCATTTGACTGGTCTCCAGGTCATCGGCCGCTAGCGCGGGTGCCACCAGCGCGGCCAGACCCACTATCAAACATGTCAGTTTTTTCACGTTCTGCATGGAAAGCTCAAGTTGTTTTCTTGATCCGCTTGGCTCTGATGGGGCCCAGCTTGCGGTAAATAATAGCTGCCATCAAGAGGCAAATCAGGCCAGCGAGCAGGCCCAGCAGGATCGGTTGGTCTGAAAAGAACCAGCGCAATTTGCTGAGCCATGGCAGTGAACCGAGGTAGTAGGTCGGACTCACTTTGGCGTGACTGACGCCCTTGTCATCGACAACAGCAAAATCACCCTGCAGCGATGATGTTCGCTCCGGATCGCTTAGTACATCAGAAAGTTTTCGCAAATCTGCCGCTTTATCGGCGTACAAGAATACCACGCTGCGCGCTGCCGCCAGGGGCGATTCGAAAGCCATCAAGGCGGCCAGATTCCCGACCCCGGTCAGGGTCAGGGTCAGTCCACCCTTTGGCATATGTGCTTCCTGGACATCCTCCTGTTCCCAACGGTAGGTGGGGCGCCAGACTGCATCGGGCTCGCGCACGTAGCGGTCACCGCCGGTTTGAACCATCGGCAGCCGATCCGCCCATTTGGCCATCAAGCTTTGGCTCTTTGCCGAACCGATCAGAAGCAGATCCCGGGCCGCCATTTTTTCAACGTCCGAGGCGGCAATCAGTGCATGCCGCAAGGCCGGATAGGCTGTCGCTTCGCCCATGCGGCCCATCAGCGTCAGGTAGAGGCTGAGTTCGTCGGCGTTCGGGGTGTCCGGCAAAACCACTGCGGTTTCTGACAGGTCAGCCATGCGGGTGAACGGGAAGCCCATGGTCGAAAAATAGGCCAGGTTGGGCAAGGCGACGTAGTGCGGGAAGTCGCTGAAATCGATGGTTGACTCAGGGTCAATGGCGCCCTGCAGGTTATCTGGTGGCATGTTTCGGCAGTGGCCTTCTTTGACAAAGTCAAAGAAATAGCTGAACTGAAGCTGATCTCGCCCGCTAACGCCATAGGGCGGAACAAAGAGAAGTTCCTCGCGCACTGAGGTCTTGTCTTTGACGTACTCGGCCTCGCTGGTCACTTTATACGGCTCATTGATGGCCAGTGCCCGGATGAAATTGGCGTTGATGCCAATGTTCAGGCTGGAACTCCTATGGCCAGGCAACCGCGTCGCTCTGTACTTGAGTTTGAGTGGTACCCCTGGCGTGCGCCAGGCAAAAAGATCGGGTGAAACGCGGTAATTCAAGCGAATCACTTCCGGAAAGTAGCCTTGCGTGCGCAATTCCTCAGGTCGTGCAATTTCGCCAAAGCGCACAGGACGATCGACAGGAACCCAGGCGGGGGCATCATAGGGCTTGCGTGCCGCTGTGATGGCTTCCTTGCTGACCGTGACGGAGGGGCCGGAAAGTGTTGACGCGAACAGCGCCACGGCGCGCGCGGCGCGCGCCAGGTCTTCATCGTTGCCGCCGCTGATGACCAGTAGCTTTGCCTGCGGATTGCTTGGATGGGGCTGAATGGAAACGGTTGAAGTTGCCGTTCCCCTGATGCCTTCGAAGGTCTTGCCACCCGGCAGAATGACGACGGCATTGCCTTCAGGCAAGTTGTTCAGCAGTACCGGGAATTGCGCTCCGCGGGTACCAGCTTGAAGGCCAAACCAGGACGCAAGTATGCCGGCCGCCCTGAGCGCGCCAAATGACGGGTTGCTGGCAAAAACGAAAGGCAAGCTCAACGCGACGTTGTCGCGTCGATCAAGAAAGGGCGCCGGCAAGGTCTTCAGATCGTTGACAGTTGCCAGAGGCGCCAGTGTCAGCTCAAGACGACCCAGGTCGCTCAGGGTCAGCCACAAGGAGGAGTGGAACGGGTCTTCGCAGTCGCGGGTGTAATGTCCGATGAGCTTGAAGCGCAGGAAGTTGACGTCGAAGAACCAGCGCGGATCGATGTCAATATCACGCGTATTGCCGACTCCCTTGTCTTTGGGAAGTGGCAATACGGTTGCGAAGCGCTCATTGAGCGATATCTTCAAATGACTCAACTCAGGAATGAGCGCCGGCGAATAATCGTAGGCAATTCTCAGTTTGGCAGCAACCACGATCTCGTCAGCGCGAATCGGGAAGGACAAAGTCTGAGCGCCATCGACTCCGCGCAGTTTGATGGCTGACCAGGCGCCCATCTGTTTAAAAGTGAAGGAGACGACTCGTGGTTTGGCCGGTCCTTTGCGAATCTCGCTCTCGGTGGATGTCTCTTGCGCTGCCTTGATCTTTTCCGCCTTGGTGCTGCGCGACTTTGACTCTGCTGGCGCCGCCATGAACAGCACCGACAGGCTCAAAAAAAGAACGGCCAATAGCGAGGCCCAGCGGGGTCGGTATGAAAACTTTCCTGGTTGATTCATTTTTTCTTCCATATTTGCCTCCACCCACGGCCAAGTCGCATTCTCAAAAAATTGCCAAAATCCCGCACAAAAGGGGCTACTCTTCGGCGCACGGCAGCCAGATCTGACACCAGCCACCTGGGCAGTGGATCGCCGGTATCGCGAGCCGGCAACCATTTCGGCCAATCTTGCCCCCGCGAGTATGCCGCAACAGCCAAGGACTCGTAAACTATGCGCGCCGGACCGTCAATGCCAGCACGCAAGGTGAGTTCTGTTTCCAAGGCTACCTGCGCAGGAAAAGAAAATTCATGGTGATTGTGGAATATCGAAATATTCACCCTGCTTTGATTCTCGATTGGCACTGGCGAAGGCAGTTTGAGGCTGAGCGCGAGTTCGGGAAAGTTTTCCGTCGTGCAGGACAGGGTACGACCAGATGCCAATCTGATCATGGCCGGCAGGTGCGCTTGCCGGCGGGCATGCAGCAGGACCTCCCGACCTTCTTCTGCCACCGCCAGCCTGGCGGCGAGAACCATCACGTTGTAAAGTGACCAGACCACAAACAGGGCATTCATCTCGTTGATGTCCGCGCGTGACGTCAGCAGATGAGCCAGACCGCTAGCCAGCGCGGCCAGATTGAGGGCGAAGAGGATCAGCCAGGGCAGGGCTACTTTCCAGTCGAAAGCGCCACGCCTTTGATCGATACCGGATTGCCAGGTCTTTTTGCGCTGGGTGAGTTCGGTCCACAAGAGTGTCACGGCGGTCATGCAAAGGACGTGCCCGGCGAGCAATGTTTCCCAGACCTCAGCCAGTGCGCTGAAGCGGTGTTGCTGATGCCGTCTCTGGCTGGTGATGTAAGCGTGGATCACATGGGGCAGCGCGTAGGCGCCCAGAAGTGCGGCGGTGGTCTGGATGAATCGAATATCAAGAAGCAGGCAGGCTGCCGGGGCAAGAAGATAAGCCAGCCGCGGAATCGGGCGAAAAAAACTCAATACATCTTGAAATGAGGCAAGTCGCAGTTTCCAGAGCAGCGATTGGTCGCCAAAGGGGCGATAGACGAGGAAGGGTTCCTGGTCACTTGGCCATCTCGATTCGACGCTGATTTGTTGAGATTCAGGTGCTGGCTCTGCTCTCGCAGCAAAACCAAGATAGCCTGTGCTGTAACCCAGTGCCTGCAGTTTCAGCGCCGTGTGAGAGCGCGTGGTCACCGGCTCTGAGGCAACTCCGCCTATTTCAGCGAGCATGGACCGACGGATGAGCGCAAACGAGAAACTGCGACTGGTTTCTTCAAATATTTCCATGATGCGGGCAGAAGCGGCTGGCGCCAGAAAGTGCCCGGGCGTTTGCAGCATTGCCAGATTGTTTTCCCGCAAGAACCAGCCTACTGTCATCTTCAAAAGATCGGCCTCGGGATTCGAATGGCACTCAATAATCGCAATCAAATTGCCGTCGGTCTTGGCCACGGCGTGGTTGATGAGGCTGACCCGGTCATGAAAATACTCTGCTGGTGTCAGGTAACTGATCGCCATGGTGTTGGCCATCGTCTTGATTTCAGCCCGCAAAGAACTGTCCAGCAGATGGATTTTTAATATCCTCTTGGGCCAGTTGAGTGCTTGTGCGGCAGTCGCGGTAGAGCGGATGTTGGCGACGGTCTGGTCACTGCAAAGAATGAAAACATCAACCGCCGGCCAACCTGCCGGCTCCCTGGGTAGCCGTAGAGCTTTCTTCTTTGCCGGCCAAAGATCCTGCATTGTGCTGGTGATCGTTAACAGCCAGAGGTGAAGCTCGGCGAGGCAAAGGCCCAGGCCAAATATCAGATCTGAATTGATGTCCTGTACCAGAGTGCTAGTCAAACGCCAGTAGATGTAACGCGCCGAGATGACGACGCTCAAGCTGACCAGCAGCAGCGTCACAAAATGACCGGCGTAAGCACGGGCGTACAGCGCAAGGCAGACCAAGGTGACCGAGAAGATAAGCTGGTCGTATAG
>Ga0194037_1002624_pt1 | contig 11708 bp, 9 predicted proteins | sample JunL306m_MetaG_FD_148653 | JGI IMG/M metagenome (GOLD analysis project Ga0194037, IMG submission 148653) | Anoxic zone freshwater microbial communities from boreal shield lake in IISD Experimental Lakes Area, Ontario, Canada - Jun2016-L304-6m | ecosystem: Environmental > Aquatic > Freshwater >...
GTGAATGCAGGGGTTACTCTCAGCTTGATCAACGTGATGGCTATGGACTATGGCGACGGACCAGCTCCTAGTCCCGCCGGAAAAATGGGTCAGTACGCTATTGACTCGGGCGTGAACACCGAAGCACAACTCGCAGCAATCTTCCCAAAGGCGACACCTACTCAGCTCTGGGCCATGATTGGGATTACTCCAATGATTGGCATCAACGACCTGCAAAATGAGATCTTTGGGACCGCGGATGCCGTCCAACTTGCCTCATGGGGGAAGGCCCAGGGGATTGGGCGATTGGCTATGTGGTCAACACATCGAGATACGCAGTGTTCGGGAGGAGCCGCACAGCTCTCTGACTACTGCAGTGGGGTCACGCAGACGCCATGGGCATTCTCGAAGGCGTTTAATGCGGGGTAGCAGTCAACCTTGGGTGATGCGAAAGAGCGTTCCGTCAGCGACCACGACATTAATACCGGAGGGATCCAAATAGCTTAACCACTATTGGCGTCAGGCCACCGTTGTTTCTGTACTCTAAATTGCAAGGAATGATCGAGAAGTCATCCTGGTTTCCGGAAATCCGAATGTAAACCTGACACGTCCCTAAGGGTCGTCTAAGATGGGTTATTAGTGCTCGATAAACCTTCAACTTCTCAGAGAAGTTCACCTTGGCGGATGACAAATCGTCGTAGATTGCTATCCCATTTTGTGGTCGCCTTGCCTGATTCTGTGTTCATCTGGCTTGTAGCGCGTCTGCACCGTCGGGTCGAGCCTGAAATGAAATTTATTACCAAGAATTGCGATCCAGACGGAATAGCGATTGACGTTGGGGCTTGGTACGGACCTTGGTCATATTGGCTTTCTCGCAGAGTTAAACACGTCGAAACATTTGAGCCCAACCCTGCCGTTACTGCGAAGATGTCCGGTCATCTGGGAGCAAACGTCCAAATTCATCCAAAAGCTCTTTCTGATGCCAATGGTACGCAGCGGTTATTTCTCTCCGGTGGAGGAGAGGGTTTAGAGGGGCAATCCTCATTATTGACTGAAGATCCTTCGACACCCTCGATCGATGTTGAACTAATCACCATTGACGGTCTTGGATTACGTGACATCCGACTCGTGAAAATTGATGTTGAGGGATTTGAATATCGGGTTCTCAAGGGAGGAGAAGCAACGATTACGAGAGATCATCCAGTTTTGGTGGTCGAACTTGAAGTTCAGTTTGGTGACATTTATCCAAGTTTGGATCTCGTAACAAATTGGGGTTACAAGGGAAAATATTTCTGTGGAAACCGTTGGGTAGATTTTGGATTAGAGCAATTTGTAAACGATCAGAAAAACTTTTTGGCAGAGAGAAATTTTCGTGGATACCTATCTGCGGCAGTTAAAAAAGGATATGGGTATTACAATAATGTCGTCTTCATCCATCCTGAAAGTACTTGGATTCCCTGGTAGACAAGGTTTGCACTGCCGCCAGCAGCTTGATCTCTGAACTGACCTTGACCTAATAGACAGCGTAATGGCCTCCAGTCGTCCAGGACCCCGTCGGAACATGATAAAAAATCTGTCACTACCGTTCTCGTCAAGGGTTCCTAGTGCGCTTATTCAATTTAAGGAGTTTATCCGAGCCAGCCGTTGAGGCATCTTTCGAGAACCGTAAAATTTTTCTCTCAAGTTGCACCCAAAACACACCCAAGTCAGTGCGATTTCTGAGACGCCAAGCGCACGAAGAGCATCCATTTTTTATTGCTGAAAAATGAATTATTTCTAATTTGAAACGTTTTTAACTGAGCGGTTTTTTGCCTACGAGCCAATACCCCAATCCAGCGGGGTGAATCTCATCCTCCTGAATTTGGCACTCGGTGAAGTTCATGGTCCTTGCCATCGAGAGTGCGGATTCTGCTGGGATTCGAATACCAAGCCAAGTGTCTACGTCACCCTTGACTGGAAGTTGTCCAAATCGCTGAAGGATTTTTCCGGCTGCAACTCTCAAAGGTCGCGGGAACTTCCTAAAGACGGATTGACCGAAACGGTCACTACCTTTTCTTAACTGCACCTGAAAAACTGCACCGGGGAGCAGCACTCGGTAAATTTCATGGAAATAATCTTCAATTATCGACTGATCTGGAATATGTTGGAAGACTTCCCACGAAAAAACGTAATCGATTGAATTACTCGGAATTCCATCTAATGACGACCCATCTCCCAGAATCCATTTTGCTTCAACGGGGCAGGAGCGTTCTCCCAGATCGATCATGGCTTGAGAGACATCAATTCCCCACACTTCACCAAATCTCATTGAGAGCCCTTCGAACAACCTGCCAATGCCACAACCAATTTCCAAAACTCGAAGGCTCTCAGGATTAATATTCAGCCTCTGCAGGGTCGGGTCCAACGCAGCGGAGACAATTTCCTTTCCATGATCAAAAAATTCAAGAAGACTTTGGTTTACCTTCGTCGAGTCGATAGCGTAAATCGGGTTGTCGTTAGCCCTGAGGTTCCAATCAGCTCGCATTTTTGATTTGACTTGGGATTTCTCATGCCTATTTTTTTTCATCATCACTCCAACTATAGTTAATTTGATTGCCTGTTGAATCCCTAAAACGAAGCGAAGCAGAATCTTTATTAGAAAACTTCATTTTTCTCAACGATTTCTTTTGGGTTTTTCTCACAGAAAGGGTGACCTGGTTTTTGATAAAGTGGGAAATGAGATATTTATGTTAACAGGAGCGCTGAATCGCCACTAAGAATTGTCATTAAATGGATTGCGTATGTGTTGCTCCGAGGTGTGACATTTAGTGAAAAAATGTTTCGTGTGCATTATCAACCTCCGGATGTTTATGAATCCCAGTTTTACGTTTTGGGAGGACGAAGAGTTGATCCCCATTTCGCTGCTGCTATTGCTTGCCGTGTTTTGAAAGCCTAATGCTAGCGGCGTGATTGTTGATGTCTATGACGGAACTTCACGAAGTCATGAGATACCCCTCCACCCTGCGTGAAGATCCTGCAGCATTGATTCCGACGAACAAGTGATGGGAGTTGGAAAATCGCCCAGGGAATTACTCGGAAGTTCGGTACTGCAAGTGACCTTCATCCCAAATGTTATTTTGCTGATTCCTTCCTTATGAAATCCACATCTCATCATCTTGGCAACGAAACGTGGTTAACACCACTTGAGGAATTCTGGAGGGTACTCAAACTAGGGGAAACATATATGTTTCTTGAGATCGTATTCAATTCTGAAAGGAAACGTTCTGGTTTGTAATGGGAATTCGATAATGGGAAATGCTACACATGATCAATCGTTCTCGAAAGTGATATGCGAAGAAATTTCTCCTCTGAAAAATTGAAAGGTTTTTGTCCGCCTTTTGTGTGTTCGTTGAGAGTATCCTAATAGACACAGCGATAGAAATTTATTTCTAAAAGACCACTCATCAAAAAACTCTGGAGAATTATCAAAATATGCGAATGATCACTGAGGAACGGACCGACTATTTTTTGATGGACTATGAGCCTAAAAGAAGCTGACTATTCAAGATCTCAGAGGAGTTGGAATTATCTGATCCGTACTGTCAAGTGGACGATCTCCGTTGGCATAGTTGTCACAATTTTTCTTCAGCATGCTGGAAAGATCGTGAATGATACAAAACTTGATATCGCTATTGCACCCTCGACATTTCTCAAGCACGCAACAAGCATGTGGGATCCACTTGCAAATTTTGGATGTGTACCGTTCCAGGCTTTCGGCTACTTCTTCCCCATGGGCCCCTTTTTTCTGTTGGGACATGAGTTGCATCTTTCAACTTGGATTATTCAGCGAGCCTGGGTCTCGGCTCTCTTCCTTTTTGCATTTTGGGGAATCTGCATTTTGGCGAAGGAGCTAGATATTGGAAATCCAGCGAGCCAGATTTTGGCGGCCATGGTTTATATCCTTTCCCCAGCACTCACAAGCCTCGGGTCTTTCTCCGCTTTCATACTCCCTTTTTCTGTTGTCCCTTGGGTCTTAATTCCTCTCATTAGAGGTTCTCGAGGGGGATCGGCTCGCAGGGCAGGGGCGCTTTCTGGTCTTGCGATTTTGTTCATTGGAGGTGCAAACGGTGCATTGGCGGCAGTGATTCTTCCTTTGCCAGTCCTTTGGTTGCTGTCTCGGTCTCCTGGACCGAGACGGAGAAGTCTTACCTTCTGGTTTCTACTTTCAACGATCCTGGCGTGCACTTGGTGGTTTATTCCGTTAGAGCTACAAGGTCATTATGGATTCAACCCCATAAGATACACAGAGCTTCCGGTCGTTATTAATGCAATCACGAGCGTATTCGAAGCATTGCGAGGAACCGCCTTCTGGCTCTCCTTTGATCACATTGGAAGTACAGCGCTGCAGAGCGGATGGAATTCTGTCACGTCTGAGCCATTCATCGCTGCAAGCATTTTCCTAACTGGAATAGGACTTTTTGGTCTAGGAAAGAGCTCTCTGAAGGAGAGGAACTGGCTCATTAGTTGTTTTATTCTAGGAGTTGTTTTCATCTGTAGTGGATATCCTGGAAAGTTTGGTGGTCCTCTAGCAACGTTTACTCAGCAACTACTTTCAGGACCGCTCGCTCCAGTTCGCAATGTATGGAAATTTGAACCACTGATCCTCTTGCCGATTTGTCTCGGAATAGCTGAAGCCCTCGGTGCTCAACGGTCTCGTCGAAATCATTTAGGTGAAAGACGATTTTCGTCAGTTAGACCAGCCGCACTCTTAAATATCTTTGCAATGATTATCGTGGTTGTCGCTTTGATTGTTAGTGCGAATCCGTTTCTCACGCAAAGGTTTTTCCCCTATAATTCTTTTGCAACAGTACCTTCTTACTGGCAACAAACTGCGTCCTGGCTTAGTGATCACGGTGGGGCAAGCACTTCATTATTGGTGCCGGGGTCGCCGGCATCTCAGTACGACTGGGGGTATAGCGGATTTGACGAACCTATGCAGTGGTTGGCGACGTCAAACTGGGCAATCAGGTCACAAATTCCCGATAGTTCAGTCGGGAACATCGTCATGCAAGATACCGTAGATGCTGCTCTTCGAAGCGGCCTACCAGTGAAAGGACTTTCAACTTATCTCGCCCAGGCAGGGGTAAAATATGTAGTGGATCGAACAAACATTGACCCTAAATCAGTTTCGTATTCCCCACCGCTAAAAGCATTTGCGACATTAACTAAAAGTGATGGATTTAGACTTGTGCGCGGTTTCGGACCAATTAAAAAAATCAAGAGTGGAAAATTTATTATTCCATTGCGTGCAAATTTGATTTTTGAAGTGACCAGCGCAGTGAATGAAGTTCAAGCAACATCGGTTGCGAATTCCGTCCTTGTAAGTGGGAACCCAAATGCACTTTTCTTGATGAATGAGCAGGGCCTTGATCCCGGCACTCGCGCTGTTGTTCTTGCGGGAGATCAGGTTGTACCATCAAAAAATTCAACTTTGGTTGTAACTGATACTACCCCCCGCGTAGGAGTATCGTTTGGCGGAACAGTTGGAAATATCTCGTATATTTTGCAACCTGATCAAAATGATCCTGTCACGGGCGCAACCCCAGTGAATTGGAACATCGTGCCAGGACTCTCAGCCGAGAGCTATGTCGAGTACTCGGGAATCAAATCAGTTTCATCGTCGTCGTTTGGGTCAAACTATTTATTTATAGACTCAAGCGCGGGACCATGGGCAGCATTTGATAACAGCAGCGACACCTCTTGGATCGCGAGTTCAAAAAATAATTCACAAGGGCAATGGGTAGAGATAAATTTTAATCGAAAGACTGATCTCTCCACTTTTACAGTCCAGTTAAAACAAGGTCCGCAGCGTCCTCGAGTTATAAAATTGAAAATATCGACCCAGCAGGGGTCTGTAGTTCGTTCGATTCTTCCATCGAACCTTCCTCAAAAAATTGCTGCAGTACCGGGCCAGTCAACGTGGATGCGAATTACATTCGCTGACGTTAAACCTGCACTTCATAATAGACCTCCATTCTTCGGACCGATTGGTGCTGGCATCAGAAATGTAGTGATTCCTGGCGTCAAAGCATCACGAACGTTAATCACACCTACTGAAGCGTTGAGTCAATACGAGAGTGCAAACTCAACGAATCCGCTGTATCTTTTCAACGCAGGCATACCGGATCATCTTTATGGACCCCTCGAGCAGGGAGGCGACTCGCAGCCTCAACTGTCCAGAACTTTTTCGGTTCCCAAGACGGCAAATTATCTAATCTCTGGGAGCATTGTGGCGCGAGCGGGACCGCAATTAGGAGCTTATTTGAAAGATTTGGGGTTAAAGGCCCTGTCAAGGGACCCCTTTATTTTGGCGTGCGGAAAAGGTCCAAGCCTGAACTTGGATGGGAGAAATATTCCGCTTGTTGTGAGCGGTAGTTATTACGATTTGACAAACTTTCTACCACTTAAATATACGACATGTAATCCAGGATCCATCACCCCATTGTCAGCTGGCCAACACGTCATTACGACCGAGGATGGTGGCTATCTAAAGATATCGAACACCAACATCGTCCCTGCAGTTCCAGAGCCACTCGGCCCCGTGGCCACAACGCGTGCTACTCAAATTGGCAATTGGAGTTCAAACTCTCGGACTCTGAATATTGGTTCTGGGCCATTGTCTTATCTCATTGTGAAACAGAATTACAACACAGGATGGGAGGCGGTACTGAACAACAAGGTGCTGAAACCAGCGAGAATCAACGGCTGGGAGCAAGCATGGATTGTTCCTTCTGGCAGAGGTGGGACCGTGACTCTCAATTATGCCCCGAACAGGCCGTACCAAGCAGGACTCATCATTGGTGCAGTGTTTGCGTCCGTTCTCGTGATTCTTTGTCTCTTGCCAATTCGACGTAAAGGCGAAGAACAGGATCCAGTTCGAGCCCTTCCCAGTATCTCAGTCGGGATGGGCTTGGTCATTGCGGCTTTGGCGCTCTATCTGGTGAGTGGAATCCTGGTGGGAGTTCTGATCCCAATATTTATCTTGGCTTGGTTTACTTCAACGCGACGTCTTCTCCCATTTCTCGCTGCGGCCTCGTTTTTTGCTACTGCGGGAGTAATCCTCTCACAGAGAAATAGCCAGACCGATATTATTTCAATTCAATTCAGTACCCCAGTCCAGATTTTCGCAGCGATTTCGGTAGGTGTTATCGTGATCATCTTTGCAACTGCAAAATGGGACCGGCCAAAACGATCGAAAAGGGAATCTCCCGTTGCCGAAGAGTCCTAAATCTGAACTCGCATGATAACTAATAGTTTGTCTATCTTCGTTATCGACCTCGTGTGAGATTTGACAAGATCCCTTCCCACTGGTCCACCATTCGAGACCACGTAAAAGAAGCTGCTCTTTCCGCCGCAGCGATCGACATATTCTCTAGCCCTTCCTTGTTTTGAGTCATTGACAACCAGGCAGAGGCAAAATCCGCAACATTATCAACTCCTTCTTCTACCAGGAAACCCGTTACGCCCTCAATCACAGAATCACGAATGCCTGTCACATTGAAGGCGAGGGTAGGTGTTCCGACACTCGCCGCCTCAAGAACCGTGATCCCCCAACCCTCGTGGTGCGTCGCCGTGACTAAGAACCAGGCTGATTCCAGCAGGAGTTGCTTTCTCTCATCACTTATTTTTCCAACTAGATCAATAGTTGATTCATCACCAATGAGGCGAGAGATTCTGTCGTATTCGGGTCCATCTCCAGCGATAACAAGTCGGCCTCTCGTTTCTTTTTGAATTTGGAGAAAAGCTTGTATGAGAATCTCTGTTCTCTTATGCGGGACGAGTCTTCCTACTGCGGCGTAGAGAGGTGTCGGTGATCGCTCAGCTCCGAGCAACATCACTGGCTCCACTCCATTCTCTATTATGCGAATGCGCTTTGGAGGTACTCCAAGAGCGATCAGAGCATCGTGCGTTGATTGTGATACTGCTATAAACATTTTATTTCGATAAATCAAAGGCATGATCCGTCGTTCAACAAATCGTGCGACAGCCGCCACCGGTCGAGAGAATCGATCAGACCACTGGTCACTGTGAATGTGGTGAACTAAGCAGACCGATGGTTTAAACCACCAGAGTGGAGAGAAGAAAGGAATTCCGTTCTCAACGTCTATCAGAATATCGGCGTCACCTTGGTATTTACGAACTAAAAACGGTGTCCGAAGATACTGCGAGAAGGTTCCTCCTGTATTAAGAACAGGGTAAGGCCGTTCCCCAATTGGACCCCCGCAGGCAAGTGCGACATCATGACCACGATCACTCAGTCCTGTAAGTAACTGGTCAACTAGAACTTCAGATCCCCCTGCCTGGGAGTTGGCCAAATCACGCCAGGAAGTGATTACAACTTTCATTTCGTAAATCTAAATAAAATAGAGGCTTTGAATATCAAAGATTCCAGATGGAGAAAAAACGAGTAGGACAACGTGGATCTGTCGACCATCACTCCTCAGATTCACTCTGTATTTTGGCGATCATGCCAAGAGTGACGTTTCTAGACATGAGGACCAGACCACTATCCTCAAAATCCAGTTTGTCAATGGAAGTATTAAAACGCCTATCACCGCCAAGGGAGGGAATGACGAGCCTGAACCCCCTACCGAGATGGAAGTAATTACACTCCACTTGCGCCTTTTCCAATTCCTCTCGAAGCCTCTTGTCGAGTTCTGCGTCATCCAAAACAGAACTTTTGATGAGTATCCCTGTTTTGGGACGTTGATGCCTTATCAAGCACATTTTTAAGAGGTCTCGAATCATTGCAGCAGAGTCGCGTATCGGATTAATTTTTGATCCTGCAATGTCAGACCAATTTACAGGAACCTCTTCAATTTTCAGATCTAAGCGCCTGGCATGAGAAAGTATTTGGATATCAAATCCATATCTTTTGATCTCAAGAAAGTAAAACAATAATTGAGAAATGGGAGTTTGGAATCCTTTAAATCCGCACTGGGTGTCCTTTATCTTTAATGGGAGCAAGGCGTTTACGAGAAAACTGTAGGTTTTACCCATCAACACCCTGTGGCGCCGGTCAATTTGAGAGAAGGATTCTGGAAGCGATCGTGAGCCGATAGCGATTGGCGAAGTGCGAAGTACCCTAAGGAGCTCTGGAATTTGAGCGAGATCAACTGGTACATCTAAATCGAGAAAGATGGTAAATTCGCCACTTGCGTTCTTAACACCTTCTCGGATTGCCGCTCCTTTCCCTTGATTAGATGGTAATCGAATGAGTTGAAAATTGGGAACTAATTGGCTAACGAGTTTTTTGACGACTGAATGCGAATCGTCAGTACTCCCATCATCAATGACGATGATCTCTGTTGTGGCTCTGTCAATGTATCCGATTGTTAGTGCTTCGTTCAGGAGGGAAGCCGATCTTGGAATTCGAAGTGATTCATTGAATACCGGAATGATGATGCTTAGGAGTGGTCGGGTCTTGGCCGGACCATAATCAACTGCTTTTATGTCCACAGTTACCAGCTCTCATCGTTGAGATTCGATCTCTCATAGAAATTTAAATTATCAGATAAGACTAATCCCTTGCCTGGATTGAAACAGGGAGACTGATGAAGTCATTAGTTTGCTGGCTCGTACTTCTCAGTAGAATAATAATACTCCAAAAGTGAGCCCAATAATAATGTTCCTCTGGAACAATTATTAAAGAGCTCACCTCTTATTGCAACGCATCTCTCTGCTGCTCAGCTAGGTCAGCTCGGTCTGCAAGCATCGTGACTTCCTGAGAACCAAGTTCAATTTGGGCATTGAGATTAATAATTTCTTCACGTTCCAATCCCATGCTTCGGACTGGCAGAATAATGCCATGGGTTTTGACGGCAAGGAGTACCAATCACGATTTGATTCCTTGGAAGCTCAAGGTAAAGACATCCATGGTGAAGCGACGTTTGTTCGATCATTCACGCCTTCTTCAGTCCTTGATGCAGGGTGTGGAACCGGTCGGGTTGCACGAGAGCTCGCTGTCCATGGGATCGACGTCGTCGGTGTTGATGTTGATCGCTCGATGATTTCAGAGGCTCGACGACTTGGGGTATCACTCGAATGGATCGAACATGATTTAGTCACACTTCAACTTCAAAGGACATTTGATGTCGTGTTGCTCGCCGGCAACGTTCCACTTTTTTGTCCGGCTGATCAGCGTGCAGCACTCATCGGGTCGTGCGCAGCACATATTGGGGATGGAGGTTTCATGATTTCTGGATTTCAAGTTGGAATCGATCGAGGGTGTGGGCAGTTTCAACTCAAAGAATTTGATGCAGCATGTGAGGCATCAAACTTGGTGTTGCGTGAACGTTTCTCGACGTGGGACCGCCAGGAGTTTGAGAAAGATCTCCACTACGCCGTCTCAGTCCATGTTCTCTCGTGAGTGACCTCTACTGCGCTCTCGCTCGAGGATTAAAGTCAGTTCTTCGTTCCAGTATTTCTGAACAACCGAGCGAGAGTTGATGTGTCCTGAACCCCGGAAATAGGTCCACCTCCTATGAGATAAGCCACTCCATAAGAATGGAGTACTAAGGAGGCAACGACCATGAAGAGGACCAGACACACCCCTGAACAGATTGTTCGCAAACTCAGAGAAGCCGACCGGCTCTTGGCTGAAAAGATGCCCTTGGCAGAAGTTTGTCGGCACGTAGGGGTCTCTCACCAAACCCTGCAGCGATGGCGAAGCCAATATGGGGCCATGCGCCCAGACGACGTCGTGCGACTCAAGAACCTCGAGAAAGAGAATGCCAGGCTCAAGCGTCTCTTGGCTGAGAAAGAGCTTGATAACGACATGCTCAGAGAGGTGGCCAAGGGAAAATGGTGACCCCGAACCAGAGGCGCACAGCAGTCAAGACGCTGTGTGTTCGGTTCGGGGTCTCTGAAAGGCGAGCCTGCATGGTGATCAACCAGCACCGCTCGACCCAGCGCCACTGTGTCAAGCACGCAGAGTTCGAAGAGCTGCTGCGCTCACGGATCCGGGCCTTGGCGGTCAAATATCCCCGCTATGGATATCGGCGCATCCACGTCATGGTGGTGAGAGATGGATTCCAAGTAAACCGCAAAAGAGTCCAGCGCCTCTGGCGCTTAGAAGGCCTCAGCGTGGCCCCTGCCCGAAAGCGCAAGCCCAAACGAACGAGTGGCAGCTCAGTCGAGCGGGGAAGCCACCCCAATCACGTCTGGGCTATTGATTTTCAATTCGACGAGACCGCCGACGGGCGACCAGTCAAGATTCTGAACGTGACTGATGAATTCACCCGAGAGTCGCTCGCCACTTCTGCTGCACGTTCCATCACCGCAGAAGGGACCTTGCACATCTTGGATGCGATCGTCACTCAACGCCATGCACCAATGTTCTTACGTATGGATAACGGCCCGGAGTTCATCGCTGAGGTGTTAAAAGACTGGTGCAGAGAACTCGACATCCATGCCACATATTGCGATCCAGGATCTCCTTGGCAGAACGGAAGGATCGAGTCGTTTAACTCAAGACTGAGAGACGAACTATTAACGAGAGAAGTCTTTGACTCGATGTGGGAGATTCGTTTCATGCTTGAAGAACACCGAGAGAACTACAACCACTTTCGACCCCACAGCGCATTGGCCTATATGACTCCTCATGAGTTCACAGCAAAATGGCATCAGGAAAACAAGGTGTTAGGCTCATAAGTGGTGGACCGATCAATGGGGTCCGGACAGAACCATAC
>Ga0194037_1002626_pt1 | contig 11701 bp, 6 predicted proteins | sample JunL306m_MetaG_FD_148653 | JGI IMG/M metagenome (GOLD analysis project Ga0194037, IMG submission 148653) | Anoxic zone freshwater microbial communities from boreal shield lake in IISD Experimental Lakes Area, Ontario, Canada - Jun2016-L304-6m | ecosystem: Environmental > Aquatic > Freshwater >...
CAGCAGGATTACCATACATTGCCCTCGCAAGACCAAGACGCTGCCTCTGGCCACCAGAAAGCATACTGCCAGCTTCCCCGATCTGGGTATCATAACCGCGAGGAAAGCGTAAAATCATCTCATGAATACCAGTACGCTTCGCAGCCTCAATAACCTTCAATGGATCTACCTCAGCAAACCGCGCAATATTTTCAGCAATAGAACCATCAAACAACTCAATATCCTGGGGGAGGTAACCTAGATGAGGACCAAGCTCAATCCTGTCCCAAGTTTCAATTGACTCACCATCAATAAGCACCCTACCTTTCCTGTCAGGCCAAACACCTACAATACACCGAGCAAGAGTAGATTTTCCTGATCCCGACGGACCAACAACCACAGCAACTCTACCAGCAGGAAATACTATGTTAAGATCATGTAAAATTGGAGCTTCCCTTCCATCAACCGTCGCCGTCATGCCCTCAACTCTTACTTCCCCTAAAGGATCCTGATGTTTTTTCCCTGCAAGATGCTCTGGAAAATCCTCCAAAAGCTTTTCCAAACGATGAAAAGCCGACATCGACTGAACAAACGGTTTCCATGTAGCCACCACAAGATCAAGAGGTTGAAGCGCCCTGGACATCAACACATTTGCCGCTATCATCGAACCGGCAGCCATTTTCCCTTCAATAACCATCAAAGCGCCAGCACCAAGCGTCAAAGACTGCATACTATAGCGGACAAACTTTACAAACGACTGCTGACGATGCTGCCTGTCAAGCGACGACTCAGCTTTTGTCAAAGACGCATCATGCAACTTAAACCATCGCTCCTGTAAGTTCTCTTCCATACCCATGGAATGCACAGGCTCAATATTGCGCAGTTTGCTTTGCACATAGCGATAGCTATCATTACCAGCCTCAGCAGCAATCTCAATATCCTTGGTGGAAAGCCTATGGCTCTGCCAAGTCAACCCTAGTTGAATAAGTGCAAACAAAATTGAAAGCCAACCAAGAAAAGGACTCAGCAAAAAAATAACAGCAATATAAATCGGCGTCCAGGGAGTATCAAAAAAAGCAATAACCCCATTAGCGGTAAGAAACTGGCGGATATTGGTCAAATCAGAAAACGACTCTGCCACATTATGACGGCCCCGGTTTAAGTAAGCTTTAAAACTTGCATTAAACACCAGAGAATTCAAAGCCTCATCAAGTCTTACGCCAACACGTACCAATAGGCGTGAGCGAATCCACTCAGCAAATGCCATTATCCCATAAAAGAACACCAGAAATAACGTCATCATCAACAGTGTTAACTCACTGTTGCTCTTCATAACACGGCCATAAAGCTGAAGCATATAAATGGTCGGAGTAAGCATTAGTATATTAGCAATCAAGCTGAAAACCCCAACCCAGAAAAACTCCCTCCTGAAAGTCCAGAGCTGCCGAGACAACACACTACGATCAAAAAAATCAGGTTTCATAAAAATCCGCTTCCATATAAGAGTTAGCTCAGTTATTGCTGTTGTAATGGCTGCGAAGCAGCAGGAGGTGCCTGCAGAGCTGCAAGTACCTCCTGGCAGGTACCGAAACGTTGAACCTGACCATCAACAAGCAGAAGCATATGCTCTATAGCCCCAAGAATATTCAAACGATGCGTAATTGCGATAACCGTTGTCCCCTTCGACCTCAAAAGCTTTATTGCATTAAGCAAGGCAACATCACCTGCTTCGTCAAGGCTTGAATTCGGCTCATCAAGCACGACAAACTTAGGCATACCATACACAGCCCTGGCAAGAGCTACCCTCTGCCGTTCCCCACCGGAAAGATACGAACCATCATCACCTATCTCGGTATCGTAACCCTTGGGTAAGTGTTCGATAAAGTCTGCAAGACCAACCATACGGCAAGCTTCCCGAACTTTTTCACTATCAGGCTCCTCAAATCGAGCAACATTTTCAGCAATTGTCCCCTCAAAAAGCTCAATACTCTGCGGCAGATACCCGATATGCCGCCCCAACTCATTCTTATCCCACTGATAAATATCATTCCCATCCAACCGTACCTTACCCTGCACTGCTGGCCATATACCAACAAGTAACCTCGCCAAAGTTGTCTTACCAGAAGCAGAAGGCCCCACAATCGCAACAGAACCACCCGGAGCCACCCTGAAACTGACACCCTTTATAATCTGCACCGGGCTTCTCGGAGCCCCGGCAATCACACCCTCAACCGACAAATAACCTTTAGGAGCCGGCAATGCCATACCTTTAACCTGCACAGGCAGCTCCTTAAGCAAATTATCAAGGCGACGGTACGACTCAACAGCAGTCTCAACCTGACGCCAACTACCAATAATCTGCACCAGCGGAGCCAGCACCCTCCCGCCAAGAATAGAAGCCACAATCATGCTTGAACCATGAATCTCTCCCTTCAACGTCAGCCAGCACCCCATCCCAAGCAACAGAGAACCTAAAAGACTCTGCACCAGTTTAGAAAGCGCAGCATTAGTACCGGCATGGTCCGATGCAACAGCCTGTTGCAGAAGAAACTCTTGCTGACGCCCCATCCAGCGCTTATGGATAGCGCTAAGCATACCCATAGACTCAATAACCTGAGCATTACGAATAACACCATCAGCATAAGACTGAGCACCTACAGCACTTCGATTTGCAGCCATCAAAGGCTCCCGGACACGCCGTTCATTCACAACACCTATCGCAAACTGCGCAAGAGCACCCGCAACAGCAAACCAACCAAGTGAAGGACTCATCCAAAAAATAAGGACAAGAACAAGAAGGGCAAGAGGAGCATCAACAACAGCCAGCAAAGCTTGAGAAGGTAAAAACTCACGTATAATTTTAAGATCCCGTAAAGCCTGCGCCCCGGCAACCGGAAGATTCAACAACCGTGCAGAAAAAATAGCACCGAACACACTCTTCCTTAAACTCTTATCGAGCTCCATTCCTGCATCATGCATTACCTGCCGCCTTACCCACTCCAGTGCTTCAAGCAGTGCATAAACACCAACAACCAACATCGTTTCCATTAAGAGTGTTGTATGACTGCGGCTATTCACCACACGGTCATAAACCTCCATCATGTAAGCGCTCGGTGCAAGCACTAGAATATTTACAAACACACTGAAATAAAAAGCCTGCTTGAGCGAGGGGTACAGTATCACAAGAGCTTCGCGCAACGGGGACTTCTCTCTAACTCCTTTCACAAACTATCAGGCTGAAATTCATATTGACTCACCATTTTTCACACAAATAAAATAACAAAATGCTCCAAACCCCACTGAGCACGAAAACCGCAAACATTCAAACCTAAGAAGGAAGCAAAGCTATCAATGCCTGCTGATATGCATTTCTTGCTGTTTGTGCTATTGCAAGCTGCACCTGCAAGCGCTTAATCTCGGTTTCCGCAGCATGAAGATTTACTAGCTGGTTTTTAGCATCTTCAGCAAGATCAGCCATAAGATACTTAACTCCATTAACAGTCAACGATTGCTCTTCTTTCTTTGTTTTCGCCATTAACCCCCCTGCAGAATTCACTTATTTATAAAGATATACTCGTAATAGTCAAACAAAACAATTTAAAACTCCGTAAGGAAAAGTCAAAATCCCTTATTTTTTTCAGAGCAAAAAATAATATAGCTTAATCTTGTCATTATATTTACAAATTTTATAAAATATTAATTCCGGACAGGTTCAGTCCCTTTAAACCACTCCGGCCAAACATCCAATGGCCAATCCGCTTGTTGATACTGACGATGCACAATAGCCAACCATTGTCGCAACTCAAGCATACTCATCTGCAACCGCGACATGTCGTCAGTACCGGACGGAAACAACAAAACAACATTATCAGCAGAACAAGCCAATTCTACTCTTTCGGGCACAAAAACCAACGACCCCTGCCGATAATTTACAGGTTGTGAAGGCTCATGGCGCCACATAGCATCACGCTGCTGACAGGTAAGCAATAGTCCCAAGTCAACCAGGGCCGAGCGGGAAACCGTTCGCTCAAGATGATTCGTCAACGCACGAACCAATCGAGTACAAAGACGAAAAGTCAGCCAAAACACAACTGGCTCGCCCTCCTTCACCATAGCAGACATACAAATCCTGTCCTCGGCCTCGTTATACCTAACCGTAACCTTTGTAAGCAGCAACATCAATAACACTTTAAATTACAGTTCAACATTCATGATAACACAGCAAATAAATTTAACCATACATCCTCATTAAAAGTGTGTTTTTGGCCTCATCTATCCTGAGATTAATAGTCCTCTTCATTTCCGCCAACATATCACCACCTGCTTTATCCGCCTCATTTACCCTTAACATCAAAGCGTACATATCAGAAGCCTTTACTCTCGACATTTCCATCTCAATATCAAGAATACGTTTATTAGTCTTAGAAATCTGCCTATGCACCCTCTCAATTTCAGAATTAATGCCATCACCAACAATAGCCTCAGGACTTTCCTTCCATTGATCAAGGATTTGCTGCATCGCAATAATATCTTTTTTCAAGTACGCATCATTCAATGCAGCCATCAATGTTGTCCGAAGCGGACAGGAGGTGCCCTCACTTGCCTTATCTGGATGAATAATTGAAGCAATTTTTCTGTACATCTTCTTGACATCTTTTACATCCCTAAAAGAGGAAGAAACTCGCTTATCTTCCTGTCTTGCCATCCCAGCACCCTTATTATTCCCATACCGAAAATAAGAAGATGCATGATGGGCACTGAGCTCTTCAAGTTGCGCATTCAACCTCTCAAGTTCAGCCTGCTTTTGGCCAACCTCACGAGCATATCGATGTTGAAATTGCAAGAACGAACGATTAAACTCCTCAAAAACAGACTCTATTTCTTCCACAAGAATCAACAACCGCTTTAATTCAGCCTTCTTTTGAGAAAGTTCAACTTCTGCTGGATTCATCATAGATCAAAGCACAAAAAAATAAATATCCAGAAATGTCACAACAAATTTTCCGAAAGGTACTTAGGGGTCCTCGCCTAGGGGACGTTATTCACTTCGCGCCTAGGGGACGTTATTCACTTCGTATAGTTACTGAGAGTTACTGATGGAATTAACCATATAAAGTTTTATCCAGAAACAGAAATCCTTATAAAATGGAGAGCTCTCTCCTTACCGTACAGAACTGGCGTAAAAAAAAGAAGGGATAATGAACAAGTTGCACTCATCAAAAGCGCAACAATTACAACCCTGAGTCCTCAACAACCACTGAATCATTCCAAGGATACGCAAGAACAATAAAGTATTAAAGACAAAATATAATTCCCAGAAAATACGTTTTTTTTCAAAAAAAATAAATCACCAGCGTGGGATTACAAAAATCACACAAAGGTCAAAAAAACACAACTTTTCTTTCATTGACACCCTGTCATTGACACCATTGTACTCAGCAATAATATTATACTCAGCCTAAGCCTAGCAAAAAAACGGCGTATCTATTACGTATATACAAAAGCAACTACACTCTCTGTATTTGAGATTACGTTTAAGTTTTGTCGACCACTCTCCATGCATAACATACTTCATCAATAGAGCAGAAAAGTTCCTCTATAAATAATGATAACGAATGTTGTAGAAGAAGTTTTCGTTAAAACCATTACGAAAAGCACAGACCAAAATACCCAGGAAGAATCTATTCTTTTCTTGCCTGATTCAAGGTATTTCTTTAACATTCCTTGAAAAAACTATATCGATCAAGGCAAGCGTACGGAGCAGAAACGGTAACAGGTTTATATCAAAAGAGTTTAAATAACTTCACACATGGCAAAAATCTGACGTTTCGTTAACATAACCGTTCTCGCACATTGCTTTCTTGATGGGTAAGAACCCATACCGCGACTGAAAATATAGAAGAAGCTACTGTATAGGCTTATAACGTTATTACTCCTTGGGCAATCTGACATCTATACATTTCATTGTAGTTCATTATACAATAAAAGCCAATTTCCATCCCTATAATTAGTAACCGTGAACAAAAATCAAGTCCACAACCTAGCACGGCAACAAAAAAGCCATCTCACTACTCATGCATGCAATAGAGCCGCAGGAATATCATCCAGCGATGTAAGCAATAAACTTCAATCCGCCCTGGAATTACACCAAAAAGGTCATATAGATCAGGCAGAAGCTCTCTATCAGGAGATATTGCAGTCACACCCAAAAAACTTTGATGCCCTTCAACTTTTAGCAACAGTTGCCTTACAGAAGAAAAATCATAATCAAGCAATTACCTTATTTCAAAAGGGGTTTAAACTTAACAATCAGCATCCAGGTTCATACAACAACTATGGAATTGCACTGCAAAATGTAAAACGATACCGCGAGGCATTAATAAGCTATGACAAGGCACTTATATTAAACCCACAATATCAGGAAGCGTACTTTAATCGAGGAATTGTATTATATAATTTAAAAAGATATAATGAGGCACTTGATAGTTATGACAAGGTCATAGACCTGAATCCTGACTATCCGAATGTACGTTCTAATCGTGCATGTGCACAAAATGAGTTAAACCGGCAGACAGTATCAAAAACTGTACTGATAAAGCCATCAGCCCCAACAGTTTTACTTGTCACCTTTCAATGGAGTACTCTTATAGAGATGCCCTACTTGATCAAACAAGCAGGGTGCCATGTTGATCTATTGTGTCCAGATAACAACTGGTGCAAGATAAACAGTTTTTACGACAACTGGATAGATTCAGGCAATTCATTAGAATCCTTGATTTCCTCTCTAATAAAGCTACGGCACAATAATAATTATAAATATATCTTAATCGGCGACGATCCGATTCTATGGAAAATATATCTCGACAAAATCTTTGACTTATGGGACATATTACCAATTCGCAATAAATCCGCTATTTCAATGTTGAGCAAAATCGGGTTAGCTGAACGCTGTAAAATCCTTGCGATCAAAAGCCCAGAATTCAAAATCATTGATGATAAAACCACATCTTTTGAAGCCTTAGAATATCTCGGATTACCTATTGTAATTAAAGACAATTATTCAAACGGAGGAAGCGGCGTCAGAGTATTTAGAGATCTCTCTGCGTACAATACGTTTATTGATAACTGCGAATTTAGCGAACCATTATTAGCCCAGCAATTTATAGATGGACATCATATCGGCATCGAGGCTTTATTCAAAAACGGACACCTCTTGCAATTTGTAACGTCCATTGAACTTGATATTGCTACAGGACCTGCAACCAAAAGAAGATATATCCCAAATAACGAAATAATCAGAAATATCATTAGCAAATTAGGTGAAAATGCCCTGTTGCATGGTTTTATGAATATATCGTTTATGCAGGAAAAATTGACCCAGAACTTTTTTTTATTTGAAACAGATCCCAGACCAAATAAATGGGTACCATACGCAAGATGGTTCGGCCAGGACTTCTCTAAAGCTTTTAAAATTTTCATAGCTGACTCTGATAAGGGCATTGATTATAGAGTATTTGACCATGTCAGTTTTAGTGAAGGCTATTGCATGGAAGTGGAGTATTTCCCCGATCATGCAATTAAACTGATTAATTCAGGACGCATTAAGGAAGCTCTTTTACATTTATTGGATTTTGATAAAAATTTACGCTACATGACCTATGACCCTGTTTTGTTGGAGAAAAAAATGAAGTATTTCCATAATGGCTGTATTGATGCAAAATTTTAACTTTAACAAGAAACGCTGTGAGTGGAATTTTATTAACTATTACTATTTCTTTTGTAAATTAAATGAGTAGTAATATGAAGCTAAAAGAACTGACACAAGAAAACTGACAAAGTATAATCCCCAACACTAGGTACTTAAAAACTGATTGATATTCCACATATAACTAGAGGGTAACCAAATGCCAACCCCAACCCCATCATGGATCAGCGCACTGAATGACCCCATTCTAAAGCGTGATATGACAAACGCTTCTGCAGATGGCACAATCACTGTAAGCGAAATAGCCACACTTTTCAGCGATCTCGCCACTGAACTCACAACCAGCAGAACGCCGCTCTCTTCAAGTCAGTTGACCGATCTCCAGCTGATAGCTGCAAATCTCAACGTAGGCGAAACTGCCTCTCCATACCTGACATATATTACCAATGCATTGATTGGGGTCAATACGGCAAATGCAGTCTGGACAGGTGGATCAGCCTCAACATCCACCCTTGGAAACCTGAGTATTGGCGACTCAGTCACACACATCAGTGAACTCGATGGAAAATGGATTCTGGGTACCGATTTACCAAACAGCACCGTTCGCATGAGTGGTTATTCAACGTTCTCCATAACCTACAAAGCTGTTTCAAGCCCAATATTCAACACCAGCGGTCCAGCAATGAGCGATATAAATCAGGGTTATCTGGGAGACTGCTATCTCTTAGCAGCACTGGCAGAAGTAGCAAACCAGAACTCCGCTGTTATTAAATCCATGATTACCGATAATGGTAACAACAGCTATGGCGTCAGGTTTTTCATCAAAGGCGTAGCAACATATGTAACAGTCAACAATTTTCTTCCAAATGGAGGAACAAAATTCAACAATGCCAATTTCATATGGGGAAGCCTGATTGAGAAGGCTTATGCCCAAGCTCAAGCCAACGGCATTATTACCGGCAATCCATCCTACAATTATGGCAACTCATTTTCATCCATTGGTAATGGCGGTTACCCTGAATACACCCTTGAGGAAATTACCGGATCAACAACCATCACCGATTTTATAGCCAGCGGAACTTCATGGAAGATGGCGACTTATAACAATACCATTACACAGACATCAGCAACAACAGGACTGGCAACGCAATCCGTTTTAAACATATTAATCTCTTCCCTTGCCAATCACAACGATCTTATTCTCTCTTCATACTCCAACGCCGTAGACAGCCAGGGACATACAACACTGGTTGCGAACCATGCAATGTCTATCTACGGTTACGACAGTGTAACAGGGCTCCTCGTAATCCGCAATCCATGGGGCACCATGACTGGACAATACTGGGATACCACATTCGAAGTCAGTCTGTCCACACTTCTGTCCGCTCACGATGTCATTACCGTTGATAATTTGACATCAACCCCGGCTTCCTCCGCCGCCAGTCTTCAAAATTCAGGAATATCATTTACTATCGCAGACACATCGACAAATGTAAGCGCTCATCTCTCAGACCTGTATACAGATACAAAGCTTACGTCGATTTTATTAACTGATACAGCCCCATTGTCCGTAACGGCCTCCCAATCCGCTCAGTACAACACAGTGTTATCCAAAATCTCAGGAACATATAACTTGACCGTTACTGGATCAAGTAGTAGTGGTGAGACCCTCTACGATACCGCAAACAGTATTGCCACCCTTACAGGCGCCGGTACTACCGATACCTTTATCGTTTCCGGCAATGCATGGATAACCGATTTAAGAGGTACCGACACCCTTAAGGTTGTTGCAGGAGGAACTGCAAACGCGACCGTCACAGCTAACTGGAAGGCGACATCCACAACGCTCAATCAAGGTACTGCCAATATTACAACAACTGATTATACCGTAGACTTGTCATCGATAACTTCCGGCAACGGCTTCACCGTACGAAATACCGGCACAACCGGCACAACTGTAACAGGTAGCTCCGGAAATGACACCCTGATTGGTGGAACCGGAAACGACACCTTGATCGGAGGTCCCGGAAATGACACGTTAATTCCTGGAAATGGTAACGATACACTTACAGGTGGTACAGGTGCAGATATCTTCCGTTTTACGGTAACTCCAAATGGAACAACCAATAAAGACACCATCACGGACTTTACGCACGCCACCGTGGGGGGTGATATGTTACAATTCAGCAAAGCAATATTTACAGGAATAACGACTGCCGCAGGCACAGGTTTAGGAACAACATTAGCTGCAAATGAATTTCTTACAACTTCAACTGCATCCATGATTTCCACACCAGCAACAAATCACACTGCACACTTTATCTATAACACAGCAACAGGAATATTGTATTACGACGCCGATGCAAATGGCTCTCTTACCGGTATAGCAGTAGCACTCATAGGAACCGCTGCTCACCTGGCGAATACAGACATTCATATTATTGCATAGAACAAGATGCTCACTTAAACAGACGATCTGTCCGTTTAAACCCCTAAGCTATTGAATGGCATAATCATGCCATTCAATCAGCACTGCTGAACCAACATCTGTAAACAAACAACCCGTGTCACAACAGACCAACGCGCAACTGCAACGAGCCATTTTGCTTCATCAGCAAGGGCAACTTACCGAAGCCCGCAAGATATATAGTTATATCCTGACAATCCATCCGAACCACTACGATGCACTCCACCTTCTTGGCATTATAGCTCTTCAAACAAATAATCATCAACAAGCTGTCGATCTGATACGCAAAGCAATAGCCATCAACCCTTCATTTGCCGAACCCTATACCAACCTGGGCAATGCCCTGCTTGGTCTCAGCCAGTTCTCACAAGCCGTCGAAAGTTATGACCACGCAATAGCCATCAACCCTTCATTTGCCGAACCCTGGTACAATCGAGGCAATGCACAGCTGAGTCTCAACCAATTCTCACAAGCCATTGAAAGTTATGACCACGCAATAGCCATCAACCCTTCATTCGCCGAACCCTGGTACAATCGAGGCAATACACAGCTGAGTCTCAAGCAGTTCTCACAAGCCATTGAAAGTTATGACCACGCAATAGCCATCAACCCTTCATTTGCCGAAGCTTACAACAACAAAGGAAATGCACTGCGCGAACTCAAGCAACTCGAACCAGCCATCGCAAGTTTTGACCAAGCAACAGCCATAAATCCTTCATACGCCGAAGCCTGTTTCAACAAAGGAAATGCACTGCTTGAACTCTTGCAACTCGAACCAGCCGTCGCCAGTTTTGACCATGCAATAGCCATCAACCCCTCATTTGCCGCAGCATATTTCAACAGAGGCAACACACTCCTCAAACTCAAGCAGCTCCAACCCGCCATCGCCAGTTTTGACCAAGCAATAGCCATAAATCCATTATATGCCGAAGCCTGTAACAACAGAGGCAACGCACTGCTCGAACTCAAGCAATTCAAAGCCGCTATAGCAAGTTATGACCACGCAATAGCCATAAATCCGTCATATGCCGAAGCCTATTCCAACAAAGGCAGTGCACTGCTCGAACTCAAACAACTCAAACCCGCCATCGTAAGTTTTGACCATGCAATAGCTATAAATCCTTCATACACCGAATCCTATCACCATCGAGGGGATGCCTTAGTAGAACTCAAGCTGTTCAAAGCCGCTATTGCAAGTTATGACCACGCAATAAACATAAAGTCCACTGATAATTTTGCTTATGGCGACAGCTTTCACATAAAAATGCGCATTTCTGATTGGAACAATTTTGACAACCTACTGAATCAGCTTGTCATTAAAATAAATCAACATGAAAAAGCATCAACACCATTTCCACTTCTTGGACTCATAGATTCACCATCCTTACATCAAAAGTCAGCCCAGATTTTTATAAAAGATAAATATCCAACACAACATATATTACCACAGATATCTAAGCATAAACCCGCAGATAAACTCCGTATCGGATATTTTTCTGCAGACTTTAGAAACCATCCTGTTTCTCACTTAACTGCAGAGTTGTTCGAAA
>Ga0194037_1002627_pt1 | contig 11701 bp, 10 predicted proteins | sample JunL306m_MetaG_FD_148653 | JGI IMG/M metagenome (GOLD analysis project Ga0194037, IMG submission 148653) | Anoxic zone freshwater microbial communities from boreal shield lake in IISD Experimental Lakes Area, Ontario, Canada - Jun2016-L304-6m | ecosystem: Environmental > Aquatic > Freshwater >...
GCCTAAAGAGTGGATGAGCAATATGAATATGTTCACTTTGATCACCGCTCCTGATAAAGCTGATGTGAAATTGCCTGATGAAAAAGCTTTGTTGGCAATGACAGAAAAGGCTTTTAAACAAGATGTAAAACAACAAGAAGAGAAAAAAGTGGCTAGCAGCCTGATGAGTACTAAGCCTACAGCCGGTAAAGTAGTATCTCAACAAGCGGATGCTGATATGGGTGCTACCACTTATACATTAAGCAATGGTATCAAAGTTACTTTCAAACCTACAGACTTCAAAAGTGATGAGATACTGATGAAAGGTGTGAAAAAAGGTGGTAGTAATGCTTATGGTCTTGCTGACAGAAGCAATGTGCATTTTGCACCTGATTTGATAGACGCTATGGGAGTAGGTGAATTCAATCCTACAGATCTGGAAAAAGTGATCGCTGGTAAGACCATGAAGTTTGATGTAAGTATAGATGAGATCAGTGATGTGGTAGATGCCAGCAGTTCTGTAAAGGATTTCGAAAGCTTATTGCAATTGACTTATCTGAACCTGATGCAACCTCGTAAGGATGCAGAACTATTCAAAGGATATAAGGAAAAGCAAAAGACCATGTTGCAGTTCATGTCGTCTAATCCACAAGTATCTTTCTTCGATACTACTATCAAGACCCTATATAACAACAATCCTTTGGCTAGAATGATATTCCCTAAACCACAGGATTTTGAAAATATCAATATAGATCGTTCATTAGAGATATATAAGAATGAATTTGCTGTAGCAGATGGCTATCAATTCTTTATCGTTGGTAATGTAAAACCTGAAGTGGCTATTCCATTGATAGAAACATATCTGGGTAGTATTCCAAAATCTGATAAGACACCTGCTGTAACTGACAATAAAGTACGACCAATAACAGGTATACACAAACTGGAAGTGAAGAAAGGTAAGGAGAAACAAAGTATGATCTTTGCTAATTTCTACGACGAAGCTCCGTATACCGAAGATTTCTCTGTAAGAGCACAGGCAGTAGCCGAAGTGCTCAACATCAAAGTAATAGAAGTACTGCGCGAAAAAATGGGCGGTATCTATACAGGTGGTTTCTTTGCTCAGGTTGCTAAAGAACCATACCAACGTTATAGTATAGGTATGCAATTGCCTTGCGGTCCTGAAAATGTTGATAAGCTGATAGCAGCTGCTAAAGAAGAGATCAACAATGTAAAGGAAAAAGGTCCTGATGCTAAAGACTTGGATAAAGTAAAATCACAATGGCATGAGAAATATCGTACTCAGGTTAAAGAGAACAAATACTGGCAGTCTAAACTGGTCGATGTAATGTTCTGGGGTAAGGATAAACAACACGTATTGCAATATGATGCATGGATAGACAAATTGACTCCTGCAGATGTTCAACAAGCTGCTAAACAATTGTTTAATGGAAAGAATGAGTTTATTTCTATTCTGTATCCTGAATCATAAAATTGACATTATAAGTTTTATCTATAATAAAGGCGCCTTTTGTGCGCCTTTATTCATTATGTCTATATATCAATGAGTTAAACTATCCTTTTTTGTTAATGTTTTTTACGATAGGATAAACTGTTATACATTCGCCCACGTTTTATAATCACATAAGTTGGACACACATCACTTTAAGAAAGTCTCTGCTGCAGGACTTTTAATAACGCTGGGGATCATTTTCGGCGATATAGGGACCTCTCCTCTCTACACTCTCCAAACCATACTAAAAGAAGGCGGACAAGCAACAGAAGAACTGGTGCTGGGTGCTATCTCTTGCGTATTCTGGACGCTGACTCTCCAAACCACATTCAAGTACATCCTTATCACGCTGCAGGCTGATAATAATGGGGAAGGTGGTATATTCTCACTATATGCACTGGTAAGGCGTTATGGCAAGAAACTGGTGTTTCCCGCTATCATAGGTGCCGGTACCTTGCTGGCCGATGGTATTATCACTCCGCCTATTACCGTCACTTCGGCCATAGAGGGGCTGAATGGAGTAAAGGGATTGGAGCATGTTATTGTTCCAGGTAACACTACAGTGCTGGGTATTGTACTAGGAATCATACTATTGCTGTTTATTTTCCAACGCTTTGGTGCCAAGGTGGTAGGTGGCTCGTTCGGGCCTATTATGCTTCTATGGTTTCTTATGTTGGGTGTTTTGGGTATCAATCAGATAGTTCATTATCCACAGATATTCAAGGCCTTGAATCCTATGTATGGCTATAATCTACTTACCAGCCACCCTAAAGGCTTTTGGTTATTAGGCGCTGTCTTCCTCTGCACTACGGGTGCTGAGGCTCTGTATTCAGATCTGGGTCATTGCGGACGCAAGAATATACAAATGAGCTGGATATTTGTAAAGACCACCTTAGTACTCAACTATCTGGGGCAGGGTGCATGGGTACTTACTCAGAACAAGACCAATCTAGGCGATATAAATCCATTCTTTGAGATAGTGCCTCATGGTTTCCTGCTGCCTAGTATTATATTAGCTACTGCGGCATCTATCATTGCATCGCAAGCGCTCATCAGTGGTTCGTTCACTTTGATCTCAGAGGCTATTAGTCTTAATTTCTGGCCACGTGTGAAGGTGAAATACCCAACCACTGTACGTGGACAGATATATATACCTAGTATCAACTGGATACTGTGTGTAGGTTGTATGTTGGTAGTACTTTATTTCAGAACATCAGAAAGTATGACTGCTGCTTATGGTTTTTCAATCACCATTGCTATGCTCATGACCACCATACTTATCTACTACTTCCTGCGCTATGTGAAACGTTTGCCATTGCCTATAGTTACGCTCATATTGGTAGTGTTCGTAGCAGTAGAAGGATCATTCTTTGTGGCTAATGCTGTGAAGATCTTAAAACGACTTATGTTCCTGGTATTCGAGGTAGGTTTGATATTCACCATGTACATATGGTATAAGGCTAGAAAGATCAATAACCGCTTCCTCAATTTCATAGATCTGAAAGAGCATATACCCCTACTTGCAGAACTAAGTAATGATAACAGCATCCCTAAATTTGCTACACACCTTATATATCTTACCAAGGCCAATAGAGCTACACAGATAGAACAAAAAGTGCTATACTCTATTTTCAGCCATAACCCAAAACGTGCCGATGTATACTGGTTCGTGCATATAGAGCGTACAGATGACCCCTATACTATGGAGTATAGTGTAGAGGAGCTTAAGAATGATAAAGTGATACGTGTTGAATTTAAGCTAGGGTTCAGGATACAACCTCGTATTAATATGATGTTCCGCAAAGTGGTAGAGGAGATGGTGGCTAATAAGGAACTAGATATTACCAGTCGCTACCCATCTCTGGGTAAGTACAATGTAGGTGCTGATTTTCGTTTTGTTGTATTGGAGAAATTCCTGTCTTACGATAATGAATTCTCTGTGAAGGATGGCTTTATACTGAATAGTTACTTTACTATAAAGCACATGTCCATATCAGACCATAAGGCTTTTGGACTAGATACAAGCGATACCATAGTAGAGAAACTACCTTTCGTAGTGGCACCGGTATCTAGCATGGCACTGAAGAGAACCTCTTATATAGCAAAGGATTAAAAGGCATTGCCTTTTAATCCTTTTTCTAATTATTGTGAGTTTAGAAACTACTTCGTTTTGAACATGAGTGTAGTAGTGGCTCCATTAGCATCCTTTTCTTCTATGGTCAGGTGTGCGCCATCTGCGCGGGTGATGTGTGTAGTAAAGGCATTGCCCTGATCCTGATTTACAGTTACTATACCTGTAGCCTCGTCCAGTGTCCATTGGCCTGTGGTAGTTCTTACCAGGTCTATGTCTTCGTAAGAGCCATCACATTTGTATAGTACATAGTCTTTGGCACTGCTCTTATCAGGTTTGGTAATGACACCTTCAGCATCTTTTATTTTTTCCAGATACCATTTTTTGCCGCATACATTACTTTGCTTGATGGGCGTTTGTGCATAGGCACTGATACTTATGAGAAAAGCCGGAACGATCAGTGCAGATAGTAGTATTTTCTTCATTGTAGTATAGATATTTAATAGCAATTAACGAAAAAATGTCTACAATGACAAGTTTATAATGCCCAAGGCCACGCTATAAGCGTGGCCTTGGGGTTAAAATGTATGTTTAGGAATGCTTATGCTACAGGCTGTTGCAGCATCTCGCGTATCTTTCCTTCTACTTCTTCCATCACGCCGGGGTTATCCAGCAGGAACTGTTTTACAGAGTCGCGACCTTGACCGATCTTGCTATCGTTGTAGCTAAACCATGAACCGCTTTTTTGCAGTATGTTCAGTTCTACGCCCATGTCTATGATCTCGCCTACTTTGCTGATACCTTCGCCATAGATAATGTCGAACTCTGCAGTACGGAAAGGAGGTGCTACTTTATTCTTTACCACTTTCACTTTGGTACGGTTACCTTTTACTTCATCGCCATCTTTTATCTGTGCATTACGACGAATATCCAGACGTACTGATGCATAGAATTTCAGTGCATTACCACCGGTAGTGGTTTCAGGATTACCGAACATTACACCTATTTTCTCACGCAACTGATTGATGAATATGCAGCAACAACCTGTACGGGAGATGGTACCTGTAAGTTTGCGCAATGCCTGGCTCATCAGTCTTGCTTGCAGGCCCATTTTGCTTTCGCCCATTTCGCCTTCCAGTTCGCCCTTAGGTACCAGTGCAGCTACAGAGTCTACCACTACTACGTCTACCGCACCCGATGATATCAGACGGTCAGCTATTTCCAAAGCTTGTTCGCCATAGTCGGGCTGAGAGATGATGAGGTTGTCTACATCTACACCCAGTTTGCGTGCATAGGCCGAATCGAAAGCATGCTCTGCATCTATGATAGCGCAGATACCGCCTTTCTTTTGTGCCTCTGCTATAGTGTGTATAGCGATAGTGGTTTTACCCGAAGATTCAGGGCCGTATATCTCTATTACACGTCCGCGAGGGAAACCGCCTACACCCAAGGCTACATCCAGTCCTAATGAGCCTGTACTGATCACGTCTATTGTTTCGCGTTGCTTGTCGCCTAGCATCATTACAGAGCCCTTGCCATAATCCTTTTCGATCTTGTCCAGTGCTAGTTTCAGCACTTTTAATTTGTCATCTGCTGCCATTGTATGTATGTGTTTATTTGTTACGATTTTGTAGGTCAAATATAGGCAAATAGGTATCACCAGCCTCAAACCCGCTCAGGAAGATATCCACATTTTTGGGGCATGAAAAAAGCCTCAGCAGAGCTGAGGCTTTTACTAGAATATAGTAAAGTATAGTTATTAAACTTTGAAGTGAGAGAACGCTTTGTTCGCTTCTGCCATACGGTGTGTATCTTCTTTCTTTTTGAAAGCAGCACCTTCACCTTTTGCAGCTGCAACGATCTCGTTAGCTAATTTGTCAGCCATGGTACGACCATTACGCTCGCGAGAGTAACGGATCAACCATTTCATGCTCAAAGAGATCTTACGGTCAGGACGTACTTCTGAAGGTATTTGGAAAGTAGCACCACCGATACGACGGCTACGTACTTCTACCGCAGGAGTAACGTTAGATAATGCACGTTTCCACACATCATATCCGTTCTCACTGGTTATTGAGCTTACTTTGTCCAGTGCATCGTAGAATATGCTCAGAACGATAGTTTTATTACCACCCCACATCAGACAGTTAACGAAACGGGTAACGTTCTTATCGTTAAATTTAGGATCTGGTGCTAAAGGGATCTTTTTTGCTTGTGCCTTTCTCATCTGTTATGGATGAATTATTTCTAATAGTTAATAAAAATTATTTTTTACCGCCCTTGGCTTTTTCTTTCTTAGTACCATACTTAGAACGGCTCTGCTTACGGTCTTTTACACCTGCAGTATCCAGTGCTCCACGTACTATATGATAACGTACACCCGGAAGATCTTTAACACGACCACCGCGAATAAGCACGATAGAGTGCTCTTGCAGGTTGTGACCTTCACCCGGAATGTATGCGATAACTTCTATCTTATTCGTCAGACGAACCTTAGCTACCTTACGCAAGGCAGAGTTTGGTTTCTTTGGAGTGGTAGTGTACACACGTGTACATACACCACGACGTTGCGGACAAGCATCCAAAGCACGAGACTTAGACTTGGCGCGGATTTGCTGACGACCTTTACGAACTAATTGTTGAATTGTAGGCATTGCTTACCGTTAATGATAATTTTTTTATGGAGTGCAAAGGTAATACACTTTTTAAAAAACAAAAAAAATATTTAAACTATTTCGGCCCAAAATGCCAATTATTCTGCTTTTGGGAGAGTAAAGGTAAGGAATAGTTACATATCAGCTGTGGTTAATCCCATTTGGTATGTTATAGTTCTTTTTTCATCCATGTTCATCAAACTGTTAAAAATATGACTTGTATATTGCTAAAAGTTGATTTAATAATAAAATAATCTATAAGACATGATAATTTGTGCAATATGCTATGTGATAGGGATAAGAAGGAAATTTCTCTTGAAGAAAATAAGACAAGTTATCTAGTATAAGATGTGGGGGAGTGGGAAAGGTTACATTCTGTGTGATTTTTTTAAGGTTACATGGGAAGTTTGAGTAGTTGATAATCAATGAGTTGTGCAAATTCAAAAGTTACCTTTGGGTTACACGTGTAACAATGCGACAATCCCGAATCGAGTTCGGGACAGGTGTGTGAAATGTGAAGAATATGATTTTTTAGGGTTGTAGCAATTACTGTTTTTACCGAATTTTTACCGATCTATTTCCGAAAAATTACCGATTCTTTACCGACCGATTACTGAACATTACCGATTGATTACCGGTAAGGGAATAGGGATATATGAAAGGAATTGCGATACCCTAAAAACCATTACAAATATACGAAATGGGGGTAGGGGCTAACAAATATTTGTTTCGATATTATAGATATGGACTATTTGCCCAATCAGGAGATTGGATACCGTAGCGACATAGTCGGAGACTACGCCGAATGATCGGAAGACTACACTCAACTGGGGCTTTTTTTAATGACATAGCCTACAAGGCCGAGTGAGTTACTGATGCTTAGTATCCAGATATTGCTTGGTATAATTGTAACCCTCGTCGTATATGAGTTGCTTTTTCTTTTCGTCAAAAAGGCGATACTTTGCCAGTGCAGGTGGCTCTATAAATATGGTGCAGCGTGACATATTGCGCATGACATTCTCTCTGATAGATAAGATGCCCAGCCGCTCTATATGTTCGGTAATAGATGCCAGTGGGTTGTAATCGGGCAGGGGATTGACATGTACACCTACTATATCCTCGTAACCACCCAGCAGGGGTTCTATAGGTAGATTGCTACTAAAGCCGCCATCTATATAAGGTACATTATTGATAGTAACAGGAGGGAATATCATGGGTATAGAGCAGGAGGCTATGACAGCCTGTACAACATCGCCTTTGGAGAATATCTCTTGTCGGCCATCGAGTAGATTGGTAGCTGTAACATAAAGTGGGGTGGGAAGGTCTTCCAGATTCTTATGTCGCAGGTATTTGGTCAGAAAATCTTTCAGGGGTTTCAGCGACATAAGCCCCACCATAGGGAATGTCCATTCGAAGCCATAGAGTTTGTTCTTGATGGCCAGATCCATTATTTCCTCAACGCCATAGCCATCGCATATCATAGCACCAATGATAGAACCGGCGCTGGTAGATGTAATGACAGCGGGGTAAATATCACGCTCGCTAAATGCTTTGAGTACACCGAGATGTGCAAAACCACGCACACCACCACCCGATAAAACAAAAGGAAGTTTCATGACCTAAATATAGGGAAAATAAAAAGCGGCTCCTGTATAGGAACCGCTCGTAGTTTATTAAACTATTAAATATCGCTTATCCCATATTATGGAATACATGTTGTACGTCGTCGTCTTGTTCCAAACGCTCAATGAGTTTGAACACATCTTCTGATTGTTCGTCTGTAACGGCTACTGTGGTGAGTGGTATCCATTCCAGCTCGGAAGATATAGGTGTGATGCCTTTTTCTTCCAGTGCTTTCTGCATATTACCAAAATCGCTGAAACCGCAACGTACTATCAGTTTGCCTTCGCTGTCCTCGCCCAGTTCTTCCAGACCTGCGTCTATCAGTTCCAGTTCCATATCTTCAGGATTCAGGCCCTCGGGGTTCAGTTTGAAAACACCCAGATGTTTGAACAAGAAACCTACAGAGCCACTATTGCCCAGATTGCCACCACCTTTATTGAAGTGAGAGCGCACATTGGCTACGGTACGGGTAGTATTATCGGTAGCGGTAACTACCAGCAGGGCCACACCATGCGGTGCATAACCTTCGTATAGTACCTCGTCGTAGTTGCTGGTGTCCTTGCCCATGGCATTCTTGATGGCAGCTTCGATACGGTCTTTCGGCATGTTGAAAGACTTGGCATTCTGCATGACACGGCGGAGCATAGGGTTGGTATCCGGCTCAGGACCACCTTTCTTAACGGCTATGGCTATTTCCTTTCCTACACGGGAAAATTGTTTGGCCATACGATCGTATCGCGCAAACATGCTTGATTTTCTTACTTCAAATATCCGACCCATAATGCGGGAATGTTATAATGTTTTTGAGGCTGCAAAAGTAAGAATACTTTGATAGTAAAGGAAGTTTAATTGTAATACATTTTTTGGTATGTATTGCAGGCAGATATTGTAGAATATAAAATGTGGTGTATCTAAAATTTGACTATGAGGAAGAAGGATATAGGTACGCTGAAAGAGCCCAGAGAGCTGGTATTATCTACAGTAGATACATTGGTTACATATACTCTGTTGCCACCGGGGAAACTAGGGTCTAGTGCTGTAATGGCAATATCTTGTTTTTGTTTGCCTGTGGTATAATAGTAGCTGGCCTCTGTACCTACGAGTATGTTCTTAGAGATATGGTAGCGTATCCAGCCGCTGGCACCACCGCCAAAGTTATTGACAGTGCTGGTAGTTTCGGTAGTAGTGGTATCGGTAGATTTTACTACGCTTTTGGTATAGTCGTCGTTATTGTTGTATACAAAATCGAGCCCGGCACCAGCTTGCCATTTGTCACTAAAGTTCCAACGTTTCTCTATTCCTACACGAAAGTGAATATCATTGATCTTACTATCCTTGCGGGTAATACCATCATCGGTAACGAAGTCGTTGTAAGTATAGCCTGCGCCAAAGTGTATACCCCAGCCAGTACGCACATGTGTGATGGTATAAGTAGCTAAATAGGGATTGGTATTGGTAGAGGCTGTGCTGTTGTTGAAATTGAATACCTGACGTACCAATTCATTCATTTGCACACCTATGTAATGTTCGAATATTTTGCCATGATGTTTGGTCACTACGGTATCTCGTACTATAGTTGGGGCCACATCAGATTGTGCAAAAGCAAAAGGTAATAGGGTGATACTAAGAAAAACTGTCAATAGGGTTTTCTTCATTATTTGGTCTTGAAAGGATTGGAGAATTTAGCATCGTTGATGACACCATAATCGGTCAATGTATTGAGGAATGCGATCAGGGCCTGCTTGTCATTATCAGATATATTCATTTGACGAGGGCGCTTGCTAGCATCTTGCAACAGTGTATCCAAATTAGGAGTGCCTTTGATATTATGGCTATAATGTTCCAGCACATCATCCAGAGTCTTGTAACGGCCATCGTGCATATAAGGTGCTGTGATGGCTACATTGCGGAGGTTAGGTATTTTGAATTTACCATTATCTGCACTTGATCCTGATATTTCACCACGACCCAGATCACCATAAGTATCATCCAGACCTATATCTACAAAATTGGTAGGGATAATACCACCGCCACCGTAAGGGCCAATGTTATTAGAGTCTGTAAGGTGATGACATTTGGCACAATTGTATTTACCGTTGAAAAGGGTCATGCCCTCTACTTCTTGTGCCGTGAATTTGGTTGTGCCAGCCATAAATCCATCGAAACGAGTGTTGCGAGAATCTATTGCCGCAATGAACATGGCAATGGCAGTAGATATTTTATCGGCAGTTATTTCTTTACTGCCATATGCAGCAGTAAAGAGGCTAGAGTAGTATGGAAGCACCGCCAGTTTTGTAGACAATGTATTCATATCACTGATGCCCATTTCTACATGGTTAGTGATAGGACGCGCAATGAGATTCTCTACAGTAGAGGCTCTGCCATCCCAAAACAAAGTAGTACTAATGTTCCTGATGATATTATTACCATTGAATAGTATGGGTAGGTTCTTAGGTATCAGATTTTGAATAGGAGGAGAATTGCGTTTGGTAAGTTTGCTTTCATAACCACTGCTGAAAGCCACATTATCAGAGAATGCTAATGTTTGTTTGTGGCAGCTGCCACAAGAGATAGCATTGTTGATAGATAAGTGCCCATCGTAGAACAGCACACGACCTAAGGTGGCTTGTGCATTCATAGAGTCGGCAAAACTATTCATGAAAGTACTGCTATCGCTATAGTAGCGAGCCATAGTGACCGGAAGATCCAGATACTGAGTTTTGCCGGTAGTGGAAACTGTATCATTATTCTTATTGCAAGAATAAATGGATATTAATGATAGCGCAGTTATAGATAATACGAATAGCTTCTTCATAGGTATTGATTTTATATAAGGATTATTGGTGGTAATATCCTAATATTCGTTAATGTAAATATAAACACAACAAATCAATGTTTCAAATATTTATTGTAACGACTAAGTAAAAAGAAATATTGTATGTGTAGATATTTATTTGGGTACATATATCAGGAATTTTTCCTCGAAGAATGGTTCGGGGAAAATATCATGAACGCTCCATGCCTGTGGTTTCAGTCCTGATTCTTTGATCTCCTTCAACAAGTCGCCCCCTTTGAGACATAAAAGCCCATTGGCAAATTCGTCGCTTTTCTTCCCTTTTCTCAGTAGTGGATTGATCCAGCGCCATAAGTCACCCAATGGTGCTACTGCACGAGATACTGCAAAGTCGAATGTCTTGCCTTTGATCTCCTCAACACGGGTATGCACAGCAGTAACATTGGTAAGCCCAATAGCGGTAGATACTTCTTGCACTACTTTTATTTTCTTGCCTATGCTATCAGTTAAAAGGAATTTCACTTCCGGAAAAAAGATTGACAAAGGTATACCAGGGAAACCGCCGCCTGTGCCGATATCTACTACTTGTGCCCCGGCATGGAAATTGCACAGTGCTGCAATGGATAAAGAATGCAATACATGTTTTTCGTACAAAGCATCTATATCTTTGCGAGAAATGACATTGATCTTTTCGTTCCATTCTTTATATAGGCCTTCCAGCATTTGCAATTGCTGCAATTGCTTATCAGAGAAATCGGCAAAGTATTTCAGTACTATTTCCACTGTTGTTTGTTTTTCCAAATAATATAAGGTGCAAAGATAAAGTTATATAGCGCCCAGCCTATATCGCAGAACGGTAAGTATAATAATATTTTTTTCTCCTGCAGACGTTGTAGTGTAAAGGCCCATAAACCCCAGTACATCAGGCATCTGCCTAGCATGATTGCAGCAACAATGACCCGAAACGGAGTGAAAAGAAGGGCTAAAAATGCGAGCCACATCAGCGCATGAAAGAGGGCGTATTTACCAAGAGCCAATTTGATATAAGTTTGGTAATACTTACCTGTAGA
>Ga0194037_1002628_pt1 | contig 11698 bp, 13 predicted proteins | sample JunL306m_MetaG_FD_148653 | JGI IMG/M metagenome (GOLD analysis project Ga0194037, IMG submission 148653) | Anoxic zone freshwater microbial communities from boreal shield lake in IISD Experimental Lakes Area, Ontario, Canada - Jun2016-L304-6m | ecosystem: Environmental > Aquatic > Freshwater >...
GTCAAGAATGCCTCTCAAAGCCCCGTGCCCCTGGCGTTGCTCAGGGCAGGGGCTCGTTAGCCCTTAGGCCGGTTGTACCAAAATATTCTGTCAGATTATTTCTAGTATCACCTAGTGAGACAGAGCAAAGCGCAACATATTTGTCAAAAAGTTAACTATTATTGGTTCAACACGTGCACCGAGTTGCATGACTGGCGGATAAAAAGAATGGATCGCACCGAACGCTTCTATAAGATTCAAGCCATGCTCATGGCCAAACCTTCGGTCACAATGAAGCAGATGCAAGAGGCACTTGAAGTTTCACGCGCGACTTTAAATCGTGACTTGGCCTACATGCGCGATCGGCTCAATATTCCGTTTGCCTGGGATGCCACGCTACGCGGCTATGCCATGACGCGTCAACCCACAGTCGGTAAAACGTTTGAGTTGCCCGGCGTATGGTTTAACCAGCAAGAGATCCATTCGCTGTTGACGATGATCGAATTGATCTCAAAGCTCGAGCCAGGTGGTCTGTTGTTACCGCATGTGGCACCCTTTAAGGCCCGCCTTGAAGGCTTGTTAGACGAAGGCATCGGCAGCTCTAAAGAAGCCATGAATCGGATTCGCATCTTGCCGATGGCACAACGCCAAGTCTCTGGCGACTATTTTCAAGTGATTGCCCACGCCCTAGTGCAGCGCAAACGGCTCGATATCAAACACTTTGCGCGGCAAACAGGGCAGACCACTGAACGGCAAGTGTCCCCCCAGCGCTTGGTCTATTACCGCGACAATTGGTACATGGATGGCTACTGCCATCTACGCGAAGGCTTGCGCAGCTTTGCCTTGGATGCGTTGAACGGCGTGCAATTAGTCGATAAGGCTGCCAAGAATGTGGCCGAGACAGAATTGCGTGAGATGTTTGAAACCAGTTACGGAATTTTTTCAGGTAAAAATCGTCAAGTCGCCAAGCTAAAGTTCACCCCCTTCAGAGCCCAGTGGGTTGCACGCGAAGTCTGGCATCCCGAGCAGGTTGGCGAAGTACACGCAGATGGTAGCTACACCTTAGAAGTGCCCTACGGTGAAGACTGGGAGCTCATTCAAGACATCTTGCGCCAAGGCCCTGATGTCGAAGTGATAGCGCCGGCGGCACTGAAGAAGAAAGTCAAAGAGACTGTGCAGAAAATTTTGAAGCTTTACTAAGTACAGTCAAGTTGATGACATAACAAGATTTACATGAAATTAATAGCAAAATTTTTTATACGTACGAGTTTTTTAATTACATCGCTGTTTCTAGTTGGATGTCAAAACGTAGCAACGTTGGCGGCAAACACGGAAGAACGAGAACCACCTAGGTACGTGTCCTTAGAACAAGCAAACCTTTGCAACCAAAGCTTAAACAATAGTAGTGTTGGACAGATCGTTTTTAATCAAATTTTTTATTCAGAGATCGTCGCGCCTGAACGTGTTGCGCTCAAGACGCGCAATAGAACTTTAGACGCAGATCAAATTTCAGTACTACAGCAGTTCATTGCTCAGAATCATGAGTGTCGCTCACTTCGACTTCAGGCCTTTAGAGAATATGAATTTCGCGTGGCACTTAAAGACTATTTTGACGAAATGGACGTATTGTTTGCGGACATGATGAATAAGACCAAGACCATTGCTCAAGGTAATGCAATGTCAGCGCAGATCATCGAACGCTACCAATCAACAATAAGGCGAATTATTCAACGTTCTAGATTTATTGATGAAGATAGTATTGGCTAATGTTTTATGCCGTTAATTTCATTACACAGGTGAAGTTTAAGTTTCTTAGCTAAGGCGGTGTCAACGCAACATGAATAAAAAAGTTCTGTTCCTTGATTTTGATGGCGTGCTTGAGCGTGTCCTCGTCTTGATGAATGCGGCAAACCCAAACCTACCAGGGTGGTTGAAAGCGTTCGACGTCATCAGTCCCAAATTGGGGATCGAAGTCGTTCGACCGAATCTAACTGATGCAGCACAAATCGAACCTCTGATTTCCGCTTTTGGAGGCGAGCCCAACGGAGGCGTCCTAGTGCTGCCCGATCCTTTTTTTAGGGGGGATTATTCCCTTCTCGGACAGTTGTTGGTAAAGTACCGCCTGCCTTCTATCGCCGGACTAAACGCATTCGCGGAGAGCGGAGGTCTGATTGCTTATAGTATCGACCAAATGGATTTGGCACGACGCGCGGCTTTCTATGTGAATCGCATTCTTAAAGGCGAGTTGCCGCGGAACCTGCCAGTTCAAGGGCCGACACAATTTGAACTTTTGATCAACATGAAGACCGCAAGGTCCCTCAGCCTTACGCTACCTCAGTCGCTTTTTGTCAGTGTGAATCGAGTAATCGAATGAAAGTTGGTGAGCGACAGGTAGTTTGAGCCAAGCCAAGGCAGGCTCTCATCAAAAGAGCTAAAAATTAGGATGTTTAAATAAGTAGCACTGCGCGGGTGTTGACCAAAGAGTACAGGGTCAATCTGGGTTAGTTGGGGTTGCGCGCTGCCACGATCACTTATGCGCGAGTCCTTCGACAAAATACATGTCAATGTCGCCCTTGCCTTTGGCATTGACCTTACCTCGATACACACATTCAAACTCGCTCATTGCAAGGTCGAAGGTATAGGCTGAGATGTTTACTCTCCCTACTTCGCCCGAACTTTCCATTCGGGAGGCGATATTCACCGTGTCACCCCAAATGTCGAAAGCAAATTTCCGCTTGCCAACAACCCCAGCCACTACTGGTCCTGAATGGATGCCTACACGTAGTGACCATTTGAATGCCGAATTCTGGTTTCGCTGCTCCAGAAAGTGGATCATGAGCAGGCCGCCTCTAACGCATCGTTGGGCGTGGTCGGAGCAAGGCTTGGGCAAGCCAGCAGCTGCCATAAAGGCATCCCCAATGGTCTTGATCTTTTCAATACCTAGTTCGTCGCAGATGTCATCAAAAGCCGCAAAGATTTCGTTCAGCTCTGCCACCATTCGGTCCGCTGGCATTACCGATGCTGCCTGAGTAAAGCCGCTGAGATCCGCAAACAAGATCGATACCGCTTCATAACTTGCTGCGCTCGCGTGCCCTGTGGCAGAGAGTTCTTCAGCGAGATCCACCGGTAATATATTGTGCAGTAATTGTTTAGTGCGTATTTGCTCGCGCGCTAGATCTGCCGTGCGCTCCTCGACCTTGCGTTCGAGGCCGGCATAACTCTCTTTAAGTTGTACAGCCATGTGGTTGAATTCTCCGGCCAGGGATTCGAGTTCATCCCCGGTCGAGACAGTAATCGTCTGTTCAAGATTTCCTGCAGCAATCTGTACAGCGGCCTTTTGTAGCGCGTTAATTGGACGCACCATCAGACGGGCGAGAAAGAAGCTTGCCAGCATCGAGATCGCGAGAGCCGCGAGCAGTAGCAAACTCAAGCGACGAATCGATTCGTAGACCGGCTGGAATGCCTCGGCCAAGGGTAGCTCGACGAACACCGTCCAGTTGAGCGTCGGGACGCGCGCATAGGCGGTCAGAACTTCGATTCCCTTAAGATCGGGCCCAATGGCAGTGCTGCCGTCGTCCTGCGAGCTGTTCCTCAGCGCGGCAACCTGCGCGAGCCGAGTCATGTCGGTTTTCTGCAGCACCAAGCTTATGTCCGGGTGGGCGATCAGAATATTCGCGGAATTGACTACGAAAGCCAACCCGGCCTCGCCAATACTGATGCGCGACACCACCTCTCCGACGAACTTGAGGTTGACCTCGACGACGACTACACCGCCGCGTCCGCCGATAGGGCGCGAGATGGTCATATACGGCTCTGTATCGTTGCGAAAGTACACTGGGCCATACCAAGTCTTGCCAGACGTGGCATTGAGGAACTTTGGGTCCCGCGACAGATCAACATCCGTGCCGCTAACATCCATTGCCAGCCGCGAAACTTTAAGACGCTCGCGCCCGTCGACATCGATCCATGCCACTTCGGTGATTGCTGGCGACTGCCTCAGCAATTTTAGATATTCAAAACGGCGCTCCTCGGTTGGACTAACGCCCGTCTTAAGTTGCGGTAGGGTGCTCCAGCCAAGCTTGTTTTCTATATCTAAGATATATTGCTCGATCTGCAGCGCAGCACCCTTCGCTTTCTCACGCTGAAGTGTGTTTAGATGCTGCTGGTTCTCCAAGTAGGAAAAATACAGGCTGAAGCCGCCGCTGGCAATAACCATTCCGCCAACCAAGGAAACGATCAGCGTAGCGTATTTAGGAAACAAGCGCCAACGTAGGCTCATTCGTGTTCAATATCTAAGTTATATTGCTTGATCCGAAGCGCAACCCTTTTTTCGGCTAAGGGTCTTGGCCCAATGCTGTTGAAACAGCGTATTTTCCCGTTTTTGATGCGTACTGGTATTTTAACGGATTGGGTAGTAGCGTACCTTACCCTCAATTAATCAAAGTTGCACATCGTAGTTGAATTCACGAATATTGAAATGCACAAATTACATCGCGGACGGCGTAGCGTCGTTGCTGCACTTGGTGCAGGCCTGATTGCGGCGGCTAGTGGCCCGTTCGCCCAGGACCGGACGAAGGTGTGGAGAATCGGCGTCCTTAGTGGGCGGCAACGCCCGAGTGCGATTGATGCGACGCCATTGAGCGGATTTATCACTGGGCTACGTGAACTTGGCTACATCGAAGGTAAGAACGTAATCGTTGAGTGGCGGTTTTTAGAAGGCAGGTATGAACTCATTCCTGAGCTTACCAACGAACTGGTGCGTTCACGAGTGGACATTTTGGTTGTGACAACGCCAGCCGCGATTCGCCCAATTCAGGCATTGAAGCTATCCTTGCCGATTGTCATGGGCACATCTGTTGATCCCGTACGCAACGGCTTTGTTGCGAGCTTGGCCCGTCCTGGCGGAAATACTACGGGCTTGGCCAGCTTGACCGAAGAAGTCACCTCGAAGCACGTCCAGCTTATGGCCGATGTACTACCAAAGTTAAATCGCCTCGGGATTCTCATGAACCCTGGAAATCCAAATGGCAATACGGTGCTGAATGCTGCGCAGTTGGTAGCAAAGAAATTTGGGGCGAGCGTGATTTCAGAAAACGCCAAGACTCCGCAAGAACTAGGCCCTGCATTTGCCAACCTCCAAGATGCGCGGGTAGACGCAGTCGTTATCGCGCTGGATGCTTTCTTCAACTCCAACCTGTCGCAGATTGGGGAGTTGGCGTTGAAGTCGCGACTCCCGTCCATCTACGGCATTCGCGAATATGCAGATGCTGGAGGACTACTTAGCTATGGCGCCAACCTTAAAGATCAATATCGGCGAGCCGCTAGCTATGTCGACAAAATATTCAAGGGCGCAAACCCTGGAAACATTCCTGTCGAACAACCAACCGCTTTCGAATTGATCATAAATATGAAAGCAGCAAAAGCGTTGCTACTGGACGTCCCAAAATCACTCTTGATTTCGGCTGATATGATCATCGAGTAAGCCGGAATTCATAATGATTCTGGTCAAAGCATGACCGGAATTTACCTTACCGCCCGCAACGTCTCCTTCGCGTGCGCGCCCATGAAACCGAAGATCCACAACAGGTAGCCGATGGTCTTGCTGTGGGTTTCGGAATTGGCGGTCATGGGCGTTACTTTACGTGATGCCTAGGCTAAGGCCGGAATAAACGCATGCTTGACTTTGGGTAGCCCAGATTTACGAACTTGCCATAAGTCATAGGCTGCTTGTAGCGATAGCCAAACGCTTGCACTTCCGCCATTCTTTTCGCCTAACCAAGCTTCAATACGCAGCGCCATTTCTGGGGAAATGCCAGCTTTGCCGTTAATCACTCTGGAAAAAGCGGCGCGAGTGACACCAAGTTGCTCAGAGGCCTCTGTCACAGTGATTGCTAGTGCTGGAAGAATATCTTCTTTTAGCGTAAGACCTGGGTGAGGTGGGTTGTACATTTTGGTCATCATTATTCCTATTCTTTTAGTGATAATCCTGGTAATCAACAAGAACTGCGTCTTCACCTTCAAATTTGAACGTCATTCGCCAATTTCCATTCACCGAGATTGAATAGTGATTGGCTAGCTTAGCTTTTAAAGGATGTAAGTCCCAGCCCGGTATATTCATATCCTCCCACTTTTTTGCAACGTGTAATCTGGATAGCTGCCTAGCAAGCTTATTAGCATGGGCCGTTTTTTATTGACCCCGACACTTTTAATTGATGTGCAGTGGATGAATTTATGCATAAGCACTTGACAGATATAAAATAAATGGATATCTTAAAGATATCTTCTATTGAGAGCACTATGACTGCACGAGCCACGACTAATCAGATCGCTTTTCGCTATCGCAATATTGATAGCGCCACAGGCGTTACACGTGAAACGGCTAAACGCCTGGCCGAGCAACTTGGGGTTGATGAGACACAGGCAATTCACAGGGCGCTGCACGATCTTGCAGTCAGACTGCTGCCTCAGTACGAAGCCGATGATAGTCCGTTGACAAGCGTTCAGCTTCGCCAAATCAAAAAGCGTGTGCCGCAAGGTGTTAAGCGTTCGGTACGCTCAAGCCTGTTTGACAGCGAGGCTGCATGACGGTGGCTTGGTGGCCAGAGCCAACGGCCGGTGAAATTGTGTGGTGCCATTTTCCTGACAATATCAATCCTCGACCCAAGCCACGACCTGCACTCATTCTCAAAGTATTTGATGACGAGGCGCCGCAGTTTCACGTGAACGTTGCGTACGGTACGAGCCAGCGGACTACGACGCTTTATAGCGGTGAGTTTTCGATTCTGCGTGAGCGTAATCCGACGGCTTACCAAACCGCTGGGTTGAGCTACGACACCAAGTTCAATTTAAAAAAAGCACTAGATTTGCCTTACGACACGGACTGGTTCTCGGTGCCACCCGCGGCACCCCAAGGACAGATACCCAATCTCGGTTCGTTGCATGCCTCGCTTGTGCCGGCGGTTCAGGCTGCTTACCGCGCAGCAAGAGCCTGAGCCCGTGTAACCCTAAAAAAGAAAAAATTTATGAAAATATTTGCAGCAATATTTTTCCTATTTTCAGTTTTTAATACCCATGCTGAAGAGGGGATGCTGAAGCTAGACGTATCAAGAAACGGTGCTCACCTTCCGCTTTATGTCATGTCGAACCCCAATGCTCTTGCAACGTTAATTTTGTTGCCAGGTGGAGACGCGGGTACAGGCAATATCGTAGAAGGTAAACCAAGCAGTGACAACTTTTTAGTACGTTCGAAAGAACACTTTTTTAATGAGAGTTTTAACGTTGTCGTGATGTTTAGAGCTTCAGATCTGTCTCAGTTAGGCTATCCATATCGCGTAAAAGAACACGTTGCAGAAATAGCTAAAGTTATAAGTTTCTCAAAAGAAAGGTTTGGCAAACCTATATGGCTAGTAGGGACGAGCCGAGGCACTGTCTCGGTCACTGCTGCTGCGATAGCGCTTGGTAATAAAGAAGTACAAGGAATTGTTTTAACTGCAAGCGTGACCAATAGAGCTGTTGGTGCAATAAAAACTCAAAGCATCGATGAGTTGAAGATGCCAGTTTTAGTTGTTCATCATAAAAACGACGCTTGTAAAATTTGTGTACCTTCTGAAGCAAGCCGTATTACTTCCGACCTAAAGTCTTCGCCTGCAAAAAGATTTGTAATGATTGAAGGCGGTTCAGATCCAGAAGGCGATCCTTGCAGGGCAAAACATTGGCACGGCTTTATCAATTACGAAAAAGAAACTGTGAAAATAATTACTGATTGGATAAAGAACCCAACGAGTTAATGACAGACCGTTTTTAATTAAATCATTTTTCTCATCATGCTTGCCCCACGTATTAGCTTAAAGGTCTCTACCGGCCTAACAAAGCCAGTGAGTGACACAAATCCGATTTTGGTGATTTCATGGGATAGTCTCAACGCATCATAAGTCTTTAAATCGAAAATAATTTCACCGTCTTTTGCGTTATTACAGAGGTTAGCAGCTAAGTTCGTGACTGGTCCAATGGCAGCGTAATCAACGCGGTTTTCGGAACCGATTATTCCTAAAGTTGCAAAGCCACGCGCTACACCGACACCAACACCAATATTAAGTTTTAAACTTTTCCATTTTTCTTGTATATCTTGAAATAGTCGTTGTACCTCTTGCGCCATGTTCAGCGCATAAACAGAAAAATCTTCTACAGGTGCAGGATCATTGAAAATAATCATTGCGTTGGAGTTTCCGAAGCGGTCTATCGTCCCTTTGAATTTAGACGCTTGTTCGTCGACTATACGATGATAGTCGCGCAAAATTTCTAATACTTCCTCAGGTTCAGCCTCGCTGACAATTCTATTGAAACCTTTCAGTTCGCAAAAGACGATCGAGACTTCTTTGCGATGAGGCTTTAATAGATCCTCTCCTCCAGGTTGCATGATTTGATTGGCAACTGCTTCAGAGAAAAACCTTTTTAATAAACCTAGACGGTGGAGTTGTTCTTTTTGCTCGAGCAGTTCTTCAGCACGCTTTTGCCCCTCGCGCTCTAATAAAGTATTGTTATCCTTTAGATAATCAGCAACCTCCTTGAGACGCAAGTGTGTCTTGACGCGGGCGAGGAGGGTGGCCGGATAGATAGGTTTGGTGATGTAATCGACAGCACCAACTTCAAATCCGCGTGTCTCGTCTTGGACTTCTGCTTGTGCGGTCAAGAAAATGACAGGGATATCCTTTAGTAAGGGATTTTGCTTGAGTTGAGAACAGACATCCCAACCTGATAAGCCCGGCATCACGACGTCCAGCAATATCAAGTCAGGCAACGATTTTTCTTCGAGCAGTTTTAGCGCACGTTCTCCAGAATTAGCGATTTTTAATTGATAGTGATCGCCTAGCAGGCCCCCTACTAAGTCGAGATTAGCAGGCGTGTCATCCACAATTAATATTGTGGCTTTTTGATGAATAGCGTCTGGCAAGATAAGAGATCCTTTGGGGGACGATGCGAGGTGTAAAGATTACACTTATTCTAACGCTGTGTTCGACTCAAGGGAGGGGCACCAGTACCAAAACGGCTCGCAGCGATGTGGGCCGTTTTTATTGCACAACCCCTTCCTCACCTTGCATCACAAATCTGTGACTGGCGCTTGTCGTCAACGCCTGCCAATTGTCAAAGAAAATACATAATCGTGGATTAGATTGGAGTCTGTCAGCTCGGTTTGTTGACATCTTCAAACATCTAGGAGTTTTCATGTTTTTTCTACCAAAGCAGACGGTGCACTCAATTGCCATGGTGGCAATATCAATGTGCTATGCAGCATCCCTTCAAGCGCAAACAGAACACCCTGCAACGCTCTCGGGCCATGTGGTGATCCCTGCCCTGACCTTTGTCGATGCGCCGGCAGATGCACCCTCGGTGTTGCAAACTTCTGGCAAGTTCACAACCGGCAAGCGTGTTGAAGAATTGAATTCAATTGAAGGCTTGTCTGGCGGTCGCCCGACAGGGGTCAAGTTGCCCTTCAAAGGACAACCTGTTCAAGGACACTCAGGTATTAAAAAGATGTCTGACGGAACCTATTGGATTTTGACCGACAACGGTGCCGGCTCAAAAGCGAACTCACCTGACTTCATGCTTTATTTAAGTCATTACAACGTTGACTTTGCAACAGGCACAGCCAATTTATTAAAAACTGTTTTCTTGCATGACCCGGATAAAAAAGTACCTTTCAGAATCGTTCATGAGTCAACCGATAAACGCTACCTAACTGGCGCTGACTTTGATCCAGAATCCTTTCAATTTGCAGGTGGTTACTTGTGGATTGGTGAAGAGTTCGGGCCCTACATTATCAAAGCTGAGTTGAATGGCAAGATTGTAGAAATTTTCGAAACCCTAGTAGACGGAAAATTGATTAAATCCCCTGATCATTTTTCTGTCGTCGCGCCCAATATCCCAACAGACTTAGTTGCTTTTCAACTGCGCCGTTCGAAAGGGTATGAAGGCATGGCCGCTTCGACAGACGGCACTAAGCTTTACCCCTTGTTAGAAGGCGCGCTTTGGGATGAGACTACAAAGTCTTATGAAGCAGTCGATGGCAAACAGTACTTACGCATTGTTGAGTTTGACGTCAAAACCGATAAATGGACTGGCCGTCATTGGAAATATGTTTTAGAGGCAAACCATCACGCCATCGGTGACTTCAACATGATTGATGCTAATACAGGTCTGATTATTGAACGCGACAACGGCGAAGGTACAGAAGACAAAGCTTGCCCAGCTGGGCAACGTCGTACGGATTGTTTTCATGACTTAGCGAAGTTCAAGCGTATCTATAAAGTTGAACTCAGCGATGCCAACGCAGGCGGACCAGTACGAAAAATTGCGTTCATCGACTTGATGAAGATTCAGGATCCACAGAAAAAATCCAAGAAAGCCCTGAATCACGGCGTGCTGACGTTTCCATTTTTCACAATTGAAAACGTCGATATCGTCGACGCCCGTCACATCATTGTTGGCAACGACAACAACTTACCCTTCTCAAGCAGCCGCGATCCTAATAAAGCTGACGATAACGAGTTAGTGTTACTCGAAGTTGAAGCATTTTTAAAAGCGAAATAATCTCAACTGATTTTTGTCGATATGAATTAAAGTCCACCAGCGTAGACTTTATGCTGTGTGGCTTTTAAGATTTTTCATTTTGTGTTGACATGTCATTGATTTTTCAGCGCCGTGTTCGCCTCACGGGCGGCACCAGTATGTAGGCGGCTCACAGCGATGTGGGCCGTTTTTATTTGCGTCGTTGCAATCGCTAACAATTCAGTTACCAAAGATACGACTTACGCGTATATTTTCTAATAGAAATGCCTCACAATAATGCGTAAGATTTTGTGATGGAAAAACGCGTGCTCACACTTGAATTAGTCGTCGAACAAAACACCAAAATGGTCGAGCGCCTTGATCGCTCGATGGCGCAGCTTTGTCAGGGCATGGCCGACTTACGCGTGCAAATGACTAAAGGCCAAGCAGAGCTACGTCAAGAAATTGCTTCAGTACAAACTAAACTGCGCAAAGAAATGGCTGCAGATCATCTCGAGCTTCGCAAAGAAGTTGCTGCTGGTCAACTCGAGTTTTGCAAAGAAGTTGCTGCTAGTCAGCTCGAGCTTCGCAAAGAGGTTGCCGCTAATCAGCTCGAGTTTCGCAAAGAAATTGCTCAAAGCCTCGCTGAGCTGCATACATTTTTTGAGCGTAAATTCACGTGCTTAATCAGTGGCTATTGTACTGGGCTCTTTACTTTGCTGATCTTTCTAGCTAAGTATTTGTTGGATAGTTATTCAAAGTAAGCCCGCCAGTCTCTTTGGCTTTGTCGGCTTACAGCGCAGACATTCGCGACACCAAGATCGATCTGTCTAGAACGTGGACTAATAATTTCGCTTTGCGCGTTAATGAAAAGTATCCTAATGCGAAAATCTGAAGTGATATGAGTAAAACTGAAGCAAGTATTTAGTCTAGTGAAATTTTTCTTGATTGAATGACCTTGGCCCAGATTTCTCTAGACCTAGCGTTTATTTCGGTGAAGCGTTCTGGACTACCTGATTGTGCAACGTTAAAGCCAGCGTTCTCCAGACGATGACGCAACTTGGGGCTGTCTAGCGCTGCATTCAACGCCTCGTTTAAACGAGCTACGACCGACAGTGGTGTCTTGCTATGCGCAACGAGCCCGACCCGCAGCGTTGCATCGAATCCCGGCGCA
>Ga0194037_1002629_pt1 | contig 11686 bp, 9 predicted proteins | sample JunL306m_MetaG_FD_148653 | JGI IMG/M metagenome (GOLD analysis project Ga0194037, IMG submission 148653) | Anoxic zone freshwater microbial communities from boreal shield lake in IISD Experimental Lakes Area, Ontario, Canada - Jun2016-L304-6m | ecosystem: Environmental > Aquatic > Freshwater >...
GGATACACCTGCTTGAGACAGCTGGTCAGACACCCGCGCAACGGTTCCTTGCGGTTATATGTTGGAATGATGATGGAAAAGTTCACCCAGGCCCCAACAAGCAGCAGGTAGTTACATGTCTCAGGTCAAAATGAACCCTGATGTCCGGCAACCACAAGAAACGTCTTGCAGATGATTTTTAAGTCGGTCCAGAGACTCCACGTATCGATGTAGAGCAGGTCAAGCTTTACGACTTCGTCAAAATTCGTAATCTTGTTGCGGCCGCTCACCTGCCATAATCCGGTTATTCCCGGCTTGATGGATATCCGGCGACGATGCCAGTTATCATACGTAGCTACCTCGTCGGGAGTAGGCGGACGGGTCCCCACCAAACTCATCTCGCCCCGCAAGACATTCCAGAACTGCGGGAGTTCGTCAAGACTGGTCTTACGCAATAAATACCCGACCCTTGTAATTCGGGGATCATTTCTCATCTTGAACATCGCGCCGGACATCTCATTCCGCCACAACAGATATTTCTTTCGCTCATCGGCGTCCTGATACATGGAACGGAATTTCCAGCAGGTAAACGTGCGACCGTTTTCCCGCACTCGTTGTTGACCAAAAAAAAGGGGACCCGGAGAGTCAAGCTTGATGGCAAGGGCAATGCAGGGGAAGGCAAGCGCCGTGAGGACCAACCCCACGAGAGCGCCGGTAATATCCATTCCCCGTTTCACAAGGAGCTGATTGGTGTCGAGTACCTTGCTGTGAAAGGTAAGTATCGGAATTTCGTCATGAAACAGACTCAGCTCGGTTTTCGATTGCTGCAGATCAAAGAGATCAAGCACCATCCGGGCGGTTATCCCAAGTACCTCCAGTTCGCGAACATATTCGTCCATCAGTGTCAGATATTCCTTGGAAAGGCAGAAGACAACCTCATCGATAGGGTTCTCCTTGCAGATATCAATCAGATTGTCCAACTGTCCCAGTACTCGATACTGAGCAAGGTTTTCATCAAACTGATCTTCATCGGCGCGAACGATACCCATGAAGTTCAATCCCCACTGTCGGTGTCTCTCGATTAGTCTGATGAAATCAAATGCTCTGCCGCTGCCGCCGACAACGATAATATTCCGATAGTTATACCCCATCTTACGGAACAGATGCAGGAAAAAGCGTCCTACAACCTTCGTGAGTATCAGTAAGCAGGTGGAAAACAGAACAAAATATCCCAGTAGCAGGCGACTGATTCCTTGGGGTTCCACAAGGTAAATCAGTGAAGCGCAGATAATGACGGCCACGATCTGCACCTTGATCAAAGACCAGGCAATAAAGGAAAGCGATTGCAATCTCTGTGAGCTGTAGAGGCCGAAACGGGTGATAACGAAATACCAAATAGGGAGGATGATAAGCTGTATCCAAAGATAATCGTTGAATTCTCCAATGCCTCCCTGCCTGCTGCAAATTTCGTAAGCCAAGACAAAAGCGCAAGCCAAGGCCAGCATGTCCATTACAACGGCAATACCATGAAAGAATTTAGCTTCTTGTTTGAGCATGATTATCACTCTGCCGATGAGATGCGTCATCGGATTGGTTGTTCAATTTATGCGGCTGTTTCACCACGTGCGACACTGTATATGTGTAAGTAGTCATCCAGTATTCTTTCGGGCAAAAACTGCGCGGACTTCTCCAGACAGTTCTCGCGCATAGTCATGACCAGACTACGGTCATCGACAAATTTTTTCAAGGTTGCCGTCAATGAAGAAGGATCATCGGGATTGAACAAATAACCTGTGGTCCCATCGTCAACAATCTCGGGAATCCCTCCCCGCATTGATCCGATAACCGGCGTTCCAAACGCATACGACTCGAAGACTACCCTCCCCAGTGGTTCCTGCCAAAGTGACGGCACGACCGTAACATCAACCTGGGAATAAAAATACTCCAATGTACTGTACCCTATAAAACGACATCGTGCACCGGCATATTTCCCCTTCAACATTTCGACATACTCGGATTTTCCGGTACCTGCTATGAGCAGAACGACATCGGCATCAGTGAAATCGTCGAATGCGCGAAGCAGTGTTTCTATCCCCTTTGTCGGATTGAGTCGACCAATATAGCCAAAACAGAGCGGACGTGAGCGGGATATGTTGCGATACGCATGCTGTTTCCTGTAGGCATTATAAATGACGGTTCGCTGAGCAGAGACAAACAATCCCTGCCTGATATGTTTAGTGAGGATGTAGTTACTAATGCCGACTACGTAATCCACCTGAGAGGAAAAGAACCTGCGTGTTATCCCGTAAATCCGGCATCCTGGGCATTGAAAGTCACAATTCTGTCCCTTATGATACATTGTTGATCGCGGGCACAACAGATAGTAATCTCTAATAGTGTGAACCAGCGGTACTGATCGCTTCTTGGCTTCCCCCCAAATGGCAACAGAAAATCCGGCAATAACATTTGTGTGAAGAAGATCCGGACATTCTTCATCAAGGATTCGTCCGACCTTGTGGGCCATGACTGGGTTGTATGAATCAATCGCGTGCCAAGCATATTTGAACAGGTCTCTTGCTCTGTTATCCGGAAATGGCATATAGATGTTTGAGAGGGCCACAACATAGACCTTGACCCCATTCTGTACCATTATCGCATCCTTGTGTCCCAAGGTCAGAACTACCGTGGTATGGCCGGATGCCGCGAGGGATTCCGCCAACACTTTAACAGAGACCTCTGCCCCACCGGGAGTGTCGGGATTAAATTGTGAATTGACAATACATATTTTCATGAATCACTTTGAGTAGATGGAGCTAGAGAACAAAAATAAAGTACCTGCCGTTAATCCTGATAATTACCGATCTCGCTCCGACATACGCACGAAGCATGTTACACTTAATGACGCCACTCCTCAACCACTTGATCATAGAGTCGTTCCAGTTTCCGCGTTTGAGTCCGGAGGCAAAACTGTTCACAGACGTATTCTCTCCCACGCTGCCCCAGTTTCCGCCGTAATTCTCCATCAGAAAGCAAATTATCCAGATTGTCGGAGAGAGATCGGACATCACGCTCCGGGGAGAGCAGCCCCGTTTCACAATCAAGGGCAATCTCGGGAATCCCGCCGCAACGTGTTGCCGCTAATGGAACCCCGCAGGCTGATGCCTCATTCAGCACCATCCCCAAGGCTTCTTGAGCACCGCTAGCGGCGCTCTGACTTGTTAAAGCAACCAGATCAGCCCTCTGCATCAGGTCGAGGACTTCCCGATGTGACTGTACCCCCAGGAATTGTACTCTCTCGGTCATACCCAGATCTCGGACCAAGGTTTTCAATGAGGCAGTCAAGGGACCAGAGCCGACCTGCAACAGCATTACGCCAGGGTGACGGATGGCAATCCGATCGAAAGCCAGTAAGAGGGTTTCTATCCCCTTGACAGGCATGTGCCTGGCTACATTAAGAATATACCTGCTGTCGGTTCTCCGCTTGTCATCCGGGAGAGGCCGAAACCTTCGAGTATCGACACCAATAGGCAGAAGATGTATTCTTTCACGTGGAAACCCCTGGTCAATCAGGCAATCACGTATAAAACCGGAGACAGCGATGAACCCTGCTCCCGATTTCCGCAATTCATTAAGATGAAGAAAATAGTTGATAGTCGTAACCCCTAATTCTTGCAGGAAATAACGCCAAGGGGTGGCAGTGGTATCGAGACCATGAAAGGTACTGATCAAGGGGATAGATAACTGATGCGCCAGGGGTAAAGCATAGACACTGCACGGGCCAAAGTGTGAATGTATCAAAGACAATCTTCTCACCCGCTCATCTCTCAGAAAAAATGAAGTTGATCTCGTGAGAGTCATGAATTTCTGGCGTATGCCGCTTGGGTCGCTATCGCTCAATGCCAGCATCGCTACCCGCGATTCACCGACTTTCGTTCTGGCGAGAATCAGAGGTTTATAGCTGTTTAAAGCCAATGCCTGATTCGTGATGAACGTCTCTGAATAGATAGGATATGTAATTTTGAAAATGCCGGCGGTTCTATTTTGGCGCATACGATACGCGTTGAGCAAGAACTTGCATCTTGAGCGTCCTAAACAACATCTTTCCATCCATTATATTGCGATCTGATTCGGTTCAGCGTCAACTTTACATGCGTACTGAATTCATACCTAAAGCGGCTTACACTGAAACGCATGGCATTATCCCTGCAAAGCGCGGGCTGCATTTTGCTTTCAATATTCTCAAATCGATGTACTGCGTTAACGATGCTTTCGACTGTTTGCGCTTCAAAAAAAACACCTGTTGGATGGTCAACAGTCGCACCCAGGACAGTTTCAAGGACTCCCCCCTTGCCGAATGCAATTACAGGAGTTCCGCAAGCCTGAGCCTCCACGGGAATTATGCCGAAATCCTCTTCAGCGGCAAATACAAAAGCCCGAGCCTTTTGCATATGACTTTTCAAGGAATCCGACGATTGATAACCCAGAAGATGTATATTGTCAGCCGCCTTGGCCGCTATCTTGCCATAGTCCGGCCCGTCGCCAATCACCACAAGCTGCTTGTCAGGCATGGCTGAAAATGCCTCAACGATCAAATCGATTTTTTTATAGGGAACCAGCCTGGATGCAGTGAGGTAATAATCGCCTTTTGTGTCTGAAAACGTGAATGCTGAAATATCTACCGGGGGATAGATTACGGTCGATTCACGTCCGTATACTTTTTTTATCCGTCTTGCGATAAAGTGAGAATTTGCAATGAAATCATCAACTCCATTAGCAGTCCGGTAATCCCACTGTCGAATATAATGTAAGATAATTTTCGCAATCCAGCTTTTGAGACTACCAAAATTTGACTCTTGCAGATACTGATGTTGCATATCCCAAGCATAACGAATAGGTGAATGAACATATGAAATATGCACTTGATCCGGACCGGTCAGTACCCCTTTGGCGACAGCGTATGAACTGGAAATTACCACGTCATAACCTGAAAGATCGAATTGTTCAACAGCAATCGGCATCAAGGCGAGATATGCGCGATATTTTGTACGAGCGTACGGCACATTTTGAATAAAAGATGTGGTGACCTTTCTATTATGAAGAAAAGCTCTTTGCTGAACCGGAAGGAAATCGATTATGCTAAAAAGATCGGCATCAGGAAACAACTGAAGAATCTGTTCCAAAACACGTTCCGCACCTGCATAAACCACAAGCCAGTCGTGGACGATTGCAATTTTCATACAAGATAACATTTGTAGATTTTCATCATTCATCGCTCCATCATTTTCATGAATGCAGAAAAGACCTCTTCGGATGATATTGATAACAAACAGATATTATTTTTACAGTTTGCATAATATTTACCATCGTAACATGGCACGCAATGTATTACATTGCCGCGGTACATTATTTTTGTGTTATTACGGCCGGAGAAAATAAAACTATTAGGAGATGTTGGACCGAACAAAGCAATAAGATACGTATCAGTTAGAGTGACAAGATGCATAGGTCCTGAATCGTGAGTTACAACACAAACCGCTTTAGAAATTAAACCAACCGTCTGTAGTAAGTCAAAAAAACCGATACAATTAATAACATCATTACATCCGGTAAACGCATCCAATACCCATTCATCACTTTTCGCCCCACCAAGCACAACTTGATATCCATGAGCACGTAATTCCTTGGAAAGCTGAACGTAATGCTCAAGAGGCCAGCGTCGATGCGCATCGTTACGCAATGCGTTATTAGAACCACCGGGAAACAACATCACGTAATTTGATAATTCAACTCCCTTGATCGATACTATATCAGCTTCTCTATCTCCAGGCAAAAAACGGAGGAAGTCTAGTTCAGAAAGCGAATTCCCATCCATGCCTGCTAATAATCGTAAATGTTCAGCAACATAATATCTACCCGTGATGGGTAATGGTCGTTGTCTTCTACGTAAAGCAAAAGACCTGTGTCGCTTCAAATAAAATGGCATCGTCAATAAACGATACCGTAAATCACTGTGTGCTATGACTACCTCATCAATAGATAGCGCTGCTAACTTTTTCCACAAACAACATAATTCTTTAGCCGAAGCCAACAATTCAGAAGAAAATAATCTATTTTCATTCACAGTGACAATTTCATCGGCAAGTCCGGAGCAGTCAACTAATTGAGCGACATTGCTTCCACATATCCATATCAATCTGTGGTTATTATTCTTACGCCAATTTACTACCGCATGCAGCGCCATAACGACATCACCAATAGCGCCAATTTTTGCAAACAATATATTCATAGCGGAGAGCTAAACATAGTCAAACTGTTACCAAACAACTTTTGTGATATTAAATTTTTCAATACCTGATATAATGGTTGGCATACCATCAATTGTAATAAAAGTACCTGACTGCAATGATACTGGATTCTGTTTAATTACAGAACCTATTTTATATATTTGTGGAATATATCTATTATTTGATGTTATATTTACTTCAATTTTAGCATTATTACCACTTTCTGTCCATATGGCCATGTTATTATTACCAGAACCATCAATCATAGATATTATAACAAGTCCATATGGGGCCTGTAGTTTTTCAAAGTGCATTCCCTTAATAATAACCGGAGCTATATCGCGTAAAGAATATAGCGCGGCTTTAGGCGCATAGTCGAAGCCAAGCAAACCAAAATTGTGCTCCATTTCCTCCATTTTAATACCATCATCTTTAAGGTCATACCACCAAAATCCCTTCACGGCGGGAAGAGTCCTGACAAGCAAAAGTGCGCGAGCCAAGTACTGTGCTACTTTCTCTTGAGGGGTCGCGCATGTACCCTTATGACTCGGCCACCCCATTTCGGTGATGTAAAGTGGAACTTCCCTATCGGCATTCGCTTTTTGCAGCTTACGGTAAAAGTCGTTTATATATCCAAACCAAGCTTCCGGCTTGGCATCTCGCTCACAATGTACATACGGATGTATAGAGATACCATCAACGTACTTTAGTACACCTAATTCTATAAGTTTTGTGACCCATCCGCTACGCATTGCCTGGGATGTAGCAGCTCCGGCAAGAATGACAGCATTACCATTCGCGGCCCTGATAGCCGGTGCCGTTGCCTTCACCAGTTCATAATAGGAATCAGCTGATTGCGGCGCAACGCCCATATCCCACTCATTCCAGATTTCGAAATGACTCCCCAAGCCCGATAGCTCTTTTGCCGAAAATTTTGCGAATGTGACAAATGCATCAATACCTTCCCTGGTAACCGGTTTGCCTCCTGAATCATAGAGATTATTGCCGTAGTCAAATATAACAAGAGGTGATACTCCGGATATAATTGCTTTATTAAAATATATGCTCAGCGTCTTCGGTATACTATATTGTCCTTTGTCTTTTTCAACTCCTTTCCAATTGATCTCATCCCTAAGTGAATTTAATCTTAATTTATTTATTATATTAATATTATTATCAATATTTTGTTCAAATACATGTGTTCCTACACCGATATAAAATTCAGCCATAGAAATAGAAACAGTAATAATTATGATTATGGCTATACTTGCTAGTATTGATTTGGTCATGCCGCCATATGCTCCTAATTAATAGCTATACTGTGTTTACTTCAGATGATACAATAATTCCCATCATAAAGGCTAGGACCTGCGACTCTATGATGTCTGTAGTGATGGATATCGCGAAAATAGCAACCATAACCGGCGCTAGTGATAATTGAAACATAACCTTTGATCGAAACATCAGACAGGTTACATGAGCTAAGTAGTAAAATAAAACAACCACTAAGATACCGAAACAACCATAAAGATATAAGGCAAAATTATCGGCAAAGGTAAAGACTTCGTGGCTTGCATTAAAACCATATTTGCTGGCCGTACCTATAGCGCCGAAACCAACACCAGTTACGGGATTTGCAAATGTGGACACTGCACCCATAAAATCCGGCCACGTATGAATAAGTCGGTCCTCGAAAGAAGTAAGCAAAAAAATGCCGACCGGGTCCCTAAGGTCAATGTCGTAGTTTCTCGCAAGTGTTGAGAGCGGCAGAAGCATAACCGTCGCCGCCAACGCATACACCAACAGACTTCGCATCCGAGGACATCGGTCAAGCAGAAGAGATCCTATGCCAATCACGAACCCAACGATAGCAGCTTTGTTTGTTGTCGCAAGAACAGCCGGAAATCCGAACAAAATAATAATAATTCTATATGACCACGAACTGCTGTAACTGATGAGGAATAATGCACAAGTTACTATATAGAACGCGGCTCCCGCTGATAATCGTGTAAAGCCGGCAACCCGCTTCAAGCCGAAGGTCGTCCATTCACGAGTACCCTCTACCTCTAAGCCTTGCATATTGTATGACAAACCCTGCCAGGGAAAATCAATAAATATATTTATACACACACCAGACACAGTAACAATAAACATTGCGGCTATCATAAAAACAAAAATATTTTGTTTCCCATACAGGTATGGCGCCGAAACTATCCCAAACAATAATGGTAATATAATTATTAGTGTAAATAATATTTGAAATATTTCTATTTTATGTATTACAGCTATAATTGAATACAATGCGATAAGAAATAAACAATAGAATAATGCCTTATTGATTCTTGTCCGCGATATTGTATATACGATAAATGATAGACACAACACCTTAGGAATATAAATAATTGATTCAAATCCAATAGATGACAGATAGAGCCTTAGAGGTCCCCCTAATACATCAACAGCAAAAAGCATTGAAATTAAACACAAAACAATGGAATTGACGCCAATTTTAAATGAAGAGTCTTTCTTTGCATCAAATGTATCCATTACGTCCCTCGGCATAAAGCATGGTACAAGTCTTCGTAACTGGATAGAAAACGATTAATGTCGAGGAAATACGGCGAAGCATCGTAAGCCGCTTGTGAAGCTGAGGCCCTGAAGTCTGTATCACTTGACATTCTTATCATGGCTGCCTTAAGTTCATCAGGTCTTTGAGGATCAAAAAGCAGACCATTGACTCCATCCTTGAGCATCTCCGGAATTCCTCCTCGGCGAGATCCGATGATAGGTTTACCAAATGCTAATCCCTCATATACGACCCCCGGAAAGGTGTCGTTCCATATGGACGGCACCACCAGCACATCAATGGAAGGATAAAAATCTTCCGGTTTTTGGACACCATAAAATATCACGTCAGGGCCGGCATGTGAATCACGTAGTAATTTCTCATAGGCTAAAGGTCCTGTGCCCGCGATATGCAATTGCAAGTTACTCCCGGCCATATCTTTAAAAACCTTGAGTAAAAGTTCAATGCCTTTACTCTGCGTCAAGGTGCCGATAAAACCGAAACGAACGGAGTTATCTTGCCGAAGGCAAGGTTCCACACATAACTTTGAAAAATCACGTGCGTTGTGAATAACTTGCTTAACCGGGGTATCCTTAAAATAACCGTGATTGAGATGGTGGTCGAGTATAAATCTGCTTACCCCCACGACCGCGGAAACCTTGTTGGATAAACGTGGGTGAAAAAGTCGCAAGATGCGACACGGAAAACACTGACGTTTACAAATGTCCCCTTTGCTAAACATGGTACAGCGTGGGCATATAGAGTATTGATCATGCAGTACCTGTACCATGGGTACGTGCGCCTGATGGACCGCATCCCACGTAGCCACGGAAAAACCGGGAAGATTATGCAGTGATACAATATCCGGTTTCTCGCTCCTAACTACTTCTGAAACGATTCGCTTCATAAACGGATTATATACATCAGCCAAGTGCCACAATGCACGCTTCGATATCGCGGGCTTCTCTCGCATCGCTTGCCAGTAAATGTTACGCACACCCACACGTAATACTTTAGCGGTATTTATCTTGTCGACACGCAATCCCGGTTCAGGGCCGGTTGTCAGCACAAGCACCTCGTGACCGCGATCGGCCATACCCTCAACGAGCGTTTGCAGCGTTACTTCGGTACCACCATAATCGTATGGTGCGTACAAAATATTTATATGAAGTATTTTCATGAGAGTGGGAACTTTATATTTATACCCATCAGACCCGCTTCTCCATGTCTTATTGCGTATAATAATAGTCTAAGGCGACTCATTCGATTATTTATTAAAGCCAATACTATTAGCATAAATATATATATAAATTTGTTAACATTGCGTAGTGCTGTATTTCTTCCCGTTTGCAAACCTATATACGTATGATTTCGTGCACCATAATATGCACGAAGTTCTCCGTTGCCGCAAAGCCACCCATGAAATGTAGAAGCAAATTTGGCCTTACTGTTCCAGGATTCCTCAAGGTCATTTATATGTGACTTTGTCACAAGAAATATTTTTCCACCGGATCGACTTAATCGATAGGTAAACTCTGTGTCATCCGCGTACAGAACAAAAGCAGGATTAGGCGTACCAATTCGTTGAATGAGTGATCGGTGAAAAAAAAAGCCACTGTACGGCGCAGTGGGTATCTGTAGAGTTTCAGGTAATAGCTCCGGTGGTTTTGGCTTTCCCCATAAAGTCCTCCGCCAGAATTTATAGGGAATGTCATAAAGGTGAAACCCTAAAAAACTATCGGGCTTCGGACAAAAACGATCCAATGGCACACCATCGGCAATGTCACCCTGGTGATCATACCGGAAAGATGCAAGAGCAAAATCGTTCAATGGATAAATAGTAGATAGCGAATCAGAGACTTTGAGCAGTGCGTCAAGGGAACCGGATTGCGGCAAATTATCGTCGTCCAACAGCCATATATAATCGGCTCCACGTTCTAATGCTGTCTCAATGCCTGTCTTAAACCCTTGAGCTGATCCGAGATTGTTCTCCAGGCGAACGATAATTACCTTATTGAAACCCGCCCGCCGCACACGATCACATATCGAGATTCGGGTGCCGTTATCAACAACGACAATTTCGTTTATAGTAGTATTGGCCTCGGCAAAGGCCAGGATTGGGGAAAGCAGGCGCCACCTATCGCCATACGTGACGATTACCAAGGTCACAAACGTCATATTTTTATGAATCTCTATCTCAGGCATGGATTCTATAGTGTTACCCTCTGTGCCGAGATCGTCATGTTACCAGTCTTTCCGAACCGTGCGAGAAGGGAGGCAACAGGATAAAGTAAGTATGGCCATTTGCCCGCGTGCTTGGGATAATTTATCAGCCAATTTCCCATTCTTACGAAACCGCTGTCGTTCAGCACGTATCCAAGAGTAACAATTACATCACTTATTTCCCGATGAAAACTAATAGAGTCAACTTTCCAACCACTTTTGTGGAGCAATTCACGTACGGTCATAGGAGTGAAGTGGAAAAGATGGTTGGGCAGGTGAAGTGAATACCATCGCTCTTTAAAGAACTTCAAATGCCACGAACCGAGATTTGGTACTGATAGTAAGAGGCTCGCACCTGGCCTTGCCCATTCATGCAGCCTTTGAAGATCTTGTAAAGGGTGGTGCAGATGCTCCAACACCATCCAACCGACGATCAGATCAAATGGATCTTTGGGTGGTGGAGCAGATGCAATACTCCCGGCATGTACCGCATAGCCAAACGAACGAGCAGTTTCAGCGGCTGTCTGTGAAAATTCAATACCATACACTTGCCATCCATCGTTTGCCATTTGGTGTAAATATGAGCCGGAGGCACATCCGATTTCAAGTAAACGCCCTGGCTGTATGGCAGGCA
>Ga0194037_1002630_pt1 | contig 11685 bp, 11 predicted proteins | sample JunL306m_MetaG_FD_148653 | JGI IMG/M metagenome (GOLD analysis project Ga0194037, IMG submission 148653) | Anoxic zone freshwater microbial communities from boreal shield lake in IISD Experimental Lakes Area, Ontario, Canada - Jun2016-L304-6m | ecosystem: Environmental > Aquatic > Freshwater >...
TACAACAGGGGGAACTGGCGTCTCTCCAACAGATGTTACGCCGGAAGCAACCGCTCCATTTATCGAGAAAGAGTTACCTGGTTTTGGAGAAGCGCTGCGCGCTCATTCGCGTGACCTCGTTCCGACCGCCGATCTCACACGCGGATTAGCAGGTGTCCACGGAAAGTCACTGATCATTAATCTTCCAGGATCGACCGGAGGAGTTCGTGATGGCTTGGTCATCATTGAGCGCTTGGCAGCGCATGTGCTGGATCAGACTCATGGAGTTGATCACTAAATGATCACAACTCTCCTTACCTCCGATCCGATAGATGTTGCCACCTTTGCGCAGATGGTTCAATCACCTGACTTTGGAGCGGTAGTCACTTTCTCGGGAAATGTTCGGAACAACGACAGCGGCAAGGTAGTGAGAACTCTTACCTATGAAATTCATCCATCTGCAGAGCAGGCACTGCTTGAAATTGTTACCGAGATAGCCGACAACCCAGAACTGGGAAGCGTTGCAGTAGCCCACCGCTACGGTGAGATCCCTATCGGCGAGAGCGCTTTTGTTGTCGCAGTATCAGCAGCCCACCGGGGTCCCGCGCTCGCTACTTGCTCTCTTTTAGTCGAAGAAGTGAAGGCCAGACTGCCTATTTGGAAGCATCAGCTCTTCGTTGATGGAACTGACGAATGGGTGAATTCAGCATGAATCAACTGATCGATAACTATGGGCGTAAGCACCGTGATCTGCGGGTTTCTCTTACTGATCGCTGTTCGCTGCGCTGTTCGTATTGCATGCCCCACGATTTTTCCGATTGGCTAAAGTCCGAGCACCTTCTCAACACCGACGAACTGATGGTAATTATTGAGAATGCAGTCGCGATTGGGATCGAAGAGGTTCGTCTCACCGGCGGGGAACCGCTATTGCGTTCAGATATCGTAGAAATTGTTTCCAGAATTTCATCGCTTCCCCATGCTCCCAAACTCTCATTGACCACCAATGGACTACGCCTGAAAGAATTAGCGCAGCCCTTGGCCGATGCTGGCTTAGAACGCATTAACGTCAGCCTCGACACTTTGGATAGGGCGCGTTTCAAAACTTTGACATATCGCGACCGCATTGACGATGTCTTTGAGGGATTAAGTGCAGCGCGCGCAGCTGGACTTGCCCCTATCAAGATCAATACAGTCCTGCTGCAAGGCGTCAACGATGATGAAGCGCCGGCCTTGCTGAAGTGGGCACTCGCAGAGGGATTCTCACTGCGTTTCATCGAACAGATGCCTCTGGATGCCGGCGGAATTTGGAATCGCGAAACGATGGTAACTGCTGGTGCAGTCCTAGCGTCTCTTGCGGAGAATTTTGACTTGGAAGCAGTACCAGATCGCGGATCTTCTCCAGCGGAAGAGTTTTATATCAACGGAACGCAAGAGACGGTGGGAATTATCGCCAGCGTTACTCAACCTTTTTGTGGAGCTTGTGATCGCTTGCGCCTAACCTCCGATGGCCAACTGCGCTCATGTCTTTTTTCATTAGAGGAGATGGACCTGCGCAGCGTCGTTAGAAATCCAGAACTTTCACCCGCTCAAGTTGCGCAAGAGATATCAACTCGATTTTATAAAGCGGTGGCAGGAAAACTTCCGGGCCATGGAATCAACGACGTTACCTTTATTCAACCACGTCGACCGATGTCAGCTATCGGTGGATAATTAACCGCCTGCAAATTTAGGTAGCACGTCAATCTGACTGCCCGCTGCGATCGGCGCTTCGAAGTCATGGCAGATAACCGCATTAACGAGGAACGAACATTGAGGGACGACTCGTGCCAATTCTGGATTGACCATCAAAGTAGCCAGAATTTCATCAAGAGTTCCAGCAGGCAAATCCACACTCTCGCTCCCTGCCGCGGCGCGCGCCGCGGCGAAGAACCTTAAGTGCACTGTGCTCATGAAGCAATCATCCCTTATTCAACGATTAGAAGCGATCGAGCTCCATCACTTTTACCCAAGCAGCCACAAAGTCATTGACGAATTTTGACTTTGCATCGTTACTGGCATAAACCTCAGAGAGCGCACGCAGTATCGAGTTTGATCCAAAGATCAGATCTGCACGAGTGGCTGTCCACATGATCTCGCCGGTCTTGGTGTCGCGGCCCTCAAAGGACTCTGCGGCATCAGATTTTGCGTTCCAACCAGTGCCAATATCTAGGACGTTGATGTAGAAGTCATTGGTCAATGAACCTGGGGTCTTGGTGAAAACTCCATCCTGTGATCCGTTCGCATTTGCTCCCAGAACACGTAAACCTCCAACGAGGACGGTCATCTCTGGGGCGGTGAGTCTGAGAAGGGCGGCTTTATCCACGAGATGAAACTCGGCGGGGTGATGGTTTTCGCCCGCAATGAAGTTTCGGAATCCATCAGCGTGTGGCTCCAATACAGCAAAGGATTCAACATCGGTCTGCTCTTGCGTTGCATCGGTACGCCCAGGAGTGAATGGAACCTCAACCTTGATTCCGGCCGCCTTTGCTGCTGCTTCGATTCCAACGGATCCGCCCAAGACAATCAAATCGGCAAGCGATACCTTCTTATTAGAAGTGGCATTAAATTCCGATTGAATTGCCTCGAGTGCGCGCAGAACGATGGCGAGTTCTGCGGGATTGTTCGCCAGCCAATGACGCTGTGGTTCTAAACGAATACGGGCTCCATTAGCCCCACCACGTTTGTCGGTTCCACGGAAGGTGGATGCGCTCGCCCACGCCGTAGAGACAAGTTGGCTAATAGAAAGACCAGAGTTCAAGATCAATTCTTTAAGCGCAGCAATCTTCTTATCGCCGATCACTTCGCCATCAACATCCGGAAGTGGATCTTGCCAAATGAGATTTTCGGCCGGAACGAGGTTACCTAAGTATCTTGCCTTCGGCCCCATGTCACGGTGAGTTAACTTGAACCAGGCGCGTGCAAAGGCTTCCGCCAGCTGATCTGGATGTGCCAAGAAACGACGGGATATTGCTTCGTAGGCTGGATCAAAACACAGCGCTAAATCACTTGTGAGCATTACTGGTGCATGTCGCAATGTTGCATCGTGAGCATCGGGGACAGCATCTGATGCAGCGCCATCTTGTGGAATCCATTGCGTGGCACCGGCAGGGCTCTTGGTCTGTACCCACTCGTGCGCGAAGAGAAGTTCGAAGTAAGAGTTATCCCACTCGATAGGCGTTGCGGTCCATGCGCCCTCTAGTCCGCTGGAGATGGTGTCGCCCGCATTTCCGGTTCCGAAAGAGTTTTTCCAGCCCAAGCCCATATTCTCAATCGGTGCGGCTTCAGGTTCAGGCCCAACATATTTACTTGGATCAGCTGCTCCGTGGGTTTTACCGAAGGTATGACCGCCAGCAATCAGCGCAACGGTCTCTTCATCGTTCATCGCCATACGGGCGAAAGTTTCGCGGATATCGCGGGCAGAAAGTAGCGGATCAGGATTTCCGTTGGGACCTTCTGGATTTACATAGATGAGGCCCATTTGTACTGCAGCCAAGGGATTTTCCAGATCGCGCTCGCCGCTATAACGATTGTCAGCTAACCACTCTGCCTCTTTACCCCAATAGGTTTCATCGGGTTCCCACACATCGGCGCGACCGCCACCGAAGCCAAAGGTCTTGAATCCCATAGATTCGAGCGCGACATTTCCGGTCAAGATCATTAAATCAGCCCAGGAAATTTGCTTGCCATATTTTTGTTTGATTGGCCATAAGAGTCTGCGCGCCTTGTCGAGGTTGACGTTATCGGGCCAGCTATTAAGCGGTGCGAAGCGTTGCATTCCAGCACCTGCCCCGCCGCGGCCATCAGAGGTGCGATATGTACCAGCACTGTGCCAAGCCATACGAATAAAGAAAGGACCGTAGTGTCCATAATCAGCTGGCCACCACTCCTGCGAATCAGTCATCAGAGCCCGTAAATCATTTTGAAGTGCGGTGAGATCCAACTTCTTGAATGCCTCTGCATAATCAAAGCCTTCGCCCATGGGATCGGCCTGGGGAGAGTTGTATTGCAATACTTTTAGATTGAGTTGGTTTGGCCACCAATCCTGATTAAAAGTACCTTCACTCGCTAACTTGCTACCGGTGTAAGGACATTTGCTCTCGCTATTCATGGCTTCTCCTCTGGAAATCACTGGGACAAAAGCTGGATATTTGGGGTAGTAGACCAGCAGACCAGTACGTTGTTAAGCGTAGCGAACCCAGGTTAAGAGCGCATAATAGAAAAAGCCCGCCCACCTAACTCTCGTTAGATGGGCGGGCCTGCAGGTTTCTAGCTGATTAAGGCTTTACGGGTGCGACTGGCTTAGGAGCGATTGTAGGTAAAACTGCCTTTGGTGGAAGCATTGGTAATGCTGCGATTGCTGCAGCGCGGGTTGCTGTGGCAGCTGCCACTGCGGCGACGCGGGCATTAAAAGCAACTTGGCGAGCAGCGGCTGTAACTGTTCCAGTGGTTGCAGCAGTGAAAGCGGCCTTTGCTGCGCTAACAGCGGTATTGAATGTGGCATCGATTGCCTTGACCGCTGTCTTATGTGAAGCGAGGCCGGCGCGGTAGGTAGCGATGGCTGCCTTATACGCTGCTTGGTTGGCATTACGAGCATCTTGCCAAGCCTTGAGTGCGACACGATAGGCATCCTGAGCTGCCTTGTTTGCAGCTAGGGCTGCCTTGTGGGCTGCCTTATCCGCTGCTGAGATCTTTGTGGTTGTTGGGGCAGGGGTGGTGTCAGCGAACGCTGCGGTTGGAGCCAAGAGAAGAGCGGCGCCAATGGTTCCGGCGATGATGCGGTGCTTAAGGTTCTTCTTCATGATTCATCCTTTACGAGAGGTTTCGTATCCGGTGTGGACACTGGGAGCTTCTGTTCCCATGGCTAAATCATCAACTCCCTCTTTGTGAGAAGCATGTGAAAACCTTGTCAGCCACTTGCGGGTCAAATCGAGCAAGTTAGGCTTACCACATATGAAAAAGGCGCAGATTTTGGTGGTCGACGACGAGTCTGGCGTGCGCGAGCTCGTGGGCGACGTGCTTGGCTTAGAGGGCTACCAGGTCACCATCGCGGTGGACGGCCTAGATGCCCTTTCTCACATCCGGAAGCAGAAATTTGACCTCTATGTCCTGGATATCAATATGCCCAAGATCGATGGCCTAGTTCTACTCGAAAAGGTAAGAGGATCTGGAGATCAAACCCCCGCCCTCCTCTTGAGCGCTCGCCGCGAGAAGGATGATATCCACCAAGGTTTTCGGGTAGGCGCCGATGATTATGTTACAAAGCCCTTTAGCATTGAAGAGTTGGCGCTAAGAGTGGAAGCAATATTGCGACGAACGCAAAATACCGAAGCGAGCAACATTTTGCGCTGTGGACCTATATCGCTGGACTTAGATCAGCACCTGGTAAAAATTAATGATGATGCTATTGAGCTATCGCCTACTGAGTACAACCTCTTGCACTTTTTAGTTGAACGTAAAAACAAGGTGGTTCGCAAAGATGCACTGCTCAATGCCATCTGGGGGATTGATTTCGAAAATAATTCAACAGTGGTAGAAACATATATTTCTTACCTCCGTAAAAAGTTACACCGCGATGGATTTGAGGGGATCAAAACTATTCGTGGAGTTGGGTTTCAGATAGTAGAGAGATCATGAAACTCGTCTTTCGAGTTACGATCGCCATCTTTCTCTTTCTAACTATTTCATCGACTGCCATCGGATACTTCGCAATAACCAAGTATCAATCGAGTCAGATTAATTTGGTGGACGAATCGCTAAATTCAAAGATAAGAGCTCTCGTCGCCACTCAAGAGGACCCTTTGACGGTTGCGCAATATTTGGCGCAGACATCATCCATTCCGGTAACCGTGGAATATGTAACCGACAGTGGAACCGTGACGGTGTTAACTGTGGCAGGACCTGCGATCCCCACACTCCCCTCGACGGCCGCCCAAGCACGTGCTCGACATACGGATATTAATCTGGGAGCTGATTTACGAGTACGGGTCTTCGAAATGCCAGGAAACAACAGATTAATCTTGGCCGCTTCCCTGGCCACCATTAATTCTGATGTATCAACCCTGACTCGTGAACTTATTGTGTTCATTCTCATTGTGGATTTGTTAGCGGTTTTAGTTGCTTTCTTGGTCTTCCGCAGAGATGGAAAGATCAATGAATTGAGTCACCTGATCGCTCAACAAAATGCCAGCATGCAGAAATTTTTGGGGGATGCATCTCACGAGTTGCGCACTCCACTCACGGTTATCAAAGGTTACGTCGATCTTGCCCGAGCTACTACTGATCAAAAAAAGCAGAAGAATTACCTCAATAAGAGCGCAACCGAGATTTTCCGAATGGAATCGATCATTCAGGATCTACTCTTTCTAGCCGAGGTCGGGGAATCTGAAAGTGTAGAATCCGAGGAAGTTGATCTAGTGACGATTCTGAGAGATCACATTGAGGTTCTCGAAGCGTTACAACCGGAGCGTAAAATCACCTCCTTTCTGGATTCTGAAGTCTCTATCCAGGCCGATCCCAAGCTGATTAACCGAATGCTCGGCAACCTCTTCTCGAACATCAGACGACACACCCCTGCGACCGCTCCAGTCTCGGCCTCCCTCTCTCATGATGAAAAGTACATAACTATCACCGTAGAAGATGGTGGGCCTGGGCTAAGTCAATATCCAGAGAATTCAAAGGCCTTCAAAAGATTCTCGGCCGAGCGATCAAAAGATGGTGGCGGAACTGGACTGGGGCTAAGCATCATCAATGGAGTGGTCGAGCGCTATCAAGGCAATTTGGATTTTTCGCAGAGCGAACTTGGGGGCTTGAAAGTAGAGATAACCCTTCCCCGCTCGTCGACTTGAAAATCTGACTTTCTTTCGTTGCTCTGCGATAATGTGATCATGTTCAATTCAAAGTTGCCACATATGTTGTGCGTAAAGTGTGGTTCGCAAGTCGCCCGCGATGCGTACTATTGCAAAAAGTGTGGCGAAGTTATTGATGACGCTGTTGCGCCAGGTTTAAAGCGAGAAGACCGCCGTTTTTCCAGCAAATTAAGATATGCGATTCAACGTCACCTTATTAAAAATACTCTGATTGCAGTTTTCCTCATTGGATTCTTAATCGCACTAGCTAACTTGGGGCTAAATTTCTTGCATACCAACAAGGACAATGGCTCCAGTCAGATCTTTAAAATGACGGTTCTATCTGCAGCCAATCCCATGACCTGCCGGGGTGCGATCTGCCATATCCTTATAGATATCAGAAATAAGACAAATGCTGTTCAAAATCTGGATGCCACCCCAGATCTAGTAACAGCTGCAGGAGAGAAATTTGGACCCGCAGATCCAGCGCGTATGGGAAATGGCGAGAATTATTGCCGACCTAAGGTAAAAATTACGCTACAACCGCATGAGGTCGCTCGTTATGTAGGTATCTGTTCGCAAGATATCCCGGTGGGTACCCCCATGGTTCTAGCCGAACTACGGGATCCTAATGGGGCGCTGGTAGTTTCTGGGGTATTTAAAGCGGTTGCGTATTGATTGTTATCGAACCGTAATCTTTCTGTCTAATTCGCATTGATAACCCCGCATTTTGTTAATTTTGTCCTATTTTAAGTTATCTCTTTGTTATCGAAATTGCCTTGTAAATGCCCTTGACCAGGTTTAGGTTTCAAATGTCTCCCCTGTGCAGGTGGGGTCGTTTTTCAATAACTTCTGTAGAAGAGAATAGGAAAAACATGAAAGAGATCATTACTGAGAACGAGGTTTCACGTCGTTCCGTATTAAAGAGTGCCGCTGCCGGTGCTGCCGCATTAACTGTCGGTGGTGTTGGTGCGTCAACTCTGGGGACTTCAGTTGCAAGTGCTGCTGATGCCCTCAAGGTCAGCTTCGGTTCAAACAATTCGAATGGACCTGGACCACAGCAAGATGCTGCTTGGACAGCTGCAGCAAAGTTTAATGACCCTGCTCTTGACGTTGCACTTAACGTTGTGGATCACAACAACTTCCAAAATAACATCAACTCATATTTGCAAGGTACTCCAGATAACGTCTTCGACTGGTTCTCTGGATACCGCATGCAGTTCTTTGCTAAAAAGGGTCTCTTGACACCAATTGATGATCTTTGGAAGAAGATTGGTTCAAACTACTCAGCTGGTTTCGCCGGAGCATCAACCGGACTTGATGGCAAGAAGTACCTCGTGCCAACCGATTGGTATCCATGGGCAGTTCACTATCGCAAGTCTGTCTGGAAGAAAGCTGGAGTTAACCCAGCTTCGATCAAGACAATTGCTGACTTGATCAATGCTTGTAAGGTTTTCAAGGCAAAGGGTTACACCCCAATTGCACAAGCAGATAAGGGTGGATGGGAAGCACAGGGTGTCTTCGACATCATCAACATGCGTACCAATGGTTTCAAGTTCCACATGGACTTGACTGCCGGCCGTGCATCATGGACCGATCCACGCGTTCAGAAAGTCTTCACAAACTGGAAGGCACTGCTTCCATACATGAGCGCACACCCACTTGATCTTGGCGATCAGGATGCTGGAAAGCTTGTTATTCAGAAGAAGGCTGCCATGATCATCATGGGCTCCTTCACAAGCGGACTTTATCCAAAGGCTGATTATCCAGATCTAGCACTGTTCCCATTCCCAATCATTGATTCGGCTAATGGAACAGACTCGATCGATGCTCCTATCGATGGCGTCTTGGCTTCAACTTCAGCTGCTTCCAACTTGGTGGCTTCTGAGGCTCTGATGGAGTTCATTGGTTCAACCAAGTTCTCCGGAATCATCCAGGCAATCTCTCCAGGACTCTTCGCTAACAAGAACTCCTCGGTGCCTGCTGATCCATTCATTCAGTCTCAGGTTAAGTTGGTCAACAGCACAAAGCACGTTGCTCAGTTCTTCGATCGTGACTCACGTCCCGATTTCGCAGGACCAATCTTCGGCCCAGCTATTCAGAAGTTCCTCACTGGCGGAGATCCAAAGGCAATTGCTACAAACCTCGCGGCACAATGGGCTGCGTTGCCTCCTGCTTAATCAGGAAAAGTTCAGTACTAATAAGGAGTTCCGCTGGCGAGTTAACTCGCCAGCGGATATTCCCTTTTCATGAGCTCTAGTAATGAACCAGGAGAAGGATTAAATAATTGACCAGCGTTCTAGATCATCCAGCGGCCGAGGTCGCGCCTGCCAAGAAAAAGAAGAAGAACAGTTCCCACAATTTCAGTGGTAGCGATCGCGTTACCTTAGGTGCATTCGTTGGATTCCCAACTCTCTTGCACGTTCTCTTTGTGTGGATACCTGCAGTCGGAACGATTCTGCTCTCTTTCACCTTCTGGGATGGCATTGGTGGGCTTAAAAGTATTAAGTGGGTGGGTTTTACTAACTACCGTCAGATTTTTACTCTTGACGATAATTTACCAGTCGCTATTCGCAACAACATCCTTTGGCTCGCAGTCTTCGCTTTAATCGCAAGCCCCCTCGGAATTATTCTCGCTTATTACATCGACAAGAATCTAAAAGGAACACAGGTATATCAAACTTCCTTTTACCTCCCATTAGTTATCTCCCTCGCAGTAACTGGAATCATCTGGGACAACATAGTTCGCACCGATGGCGTACTCAATTCGTTATTGGGAAACACAAATGCGGACACGGCCATCTCTTGGATGGGGGACCCGCATAAAAATATTTGGGTTGTGTTAGTCATCGCATCGTGGCGACATATCGGTTACGTCATGTTGCTCTATTTAGCAGGTATGAAATCGGTTGATGCATCATTGCGTGAAGCTTCTGCGATCGATGGTGCGACAGAGTGGTATACCTTCCGCCGAGTGATCATTCCTTCGTTGCGCCCGGTTAACGTCATTATTGTTGTTATCACAGTTATCGAATCACTTCGTGCTTTCGATCTGGTCTTTATTCTTAATCGCGGTACAAACGGATTGCAGACTCTGGGCGTTTTGGTCTATCAAAATATTCAAGGAGAATCTGCCCGTATCGGTTGGGGCGCTGCTTACGCAACGTTGCTCTTCCTAATCTGTCTTGGTCCAATCATGGTCTACCTCTATCAGAACTTCAGCAAAGGAAATGACTAAATGGTTACCGGCGAGAAGAGCAAAACTGGAGCACGCATAGCTGTTGGAGTGCTATCAGTATTTTCACTCATCTGGGTTGCACCTATCCTCTTTACGATTCTGCAATCCTTCCGCCCCTTTGCGGATGTAGTTTCCAAAGGCGTTATGTCGTGGCCAAACCACCTCACCTTTGAAAATTACACACACGCCTTTGTCCAATCGAGAATGTGGCTTTTCTTCCTAAACTCTTGCGAGGTTGCAGTTCCAGCAGTAGTTATCACACTCTTCTTGGCTTCGATGATTGCATTTGTACTGAGCCGCTACGAATCAAGATTTAGCGTTCCGCTGCTAATGCTCTTTACAGCGGGAAATTTGCTCCCACCGCAATTGCTCTTCATTCCACTCTATAGAATCTTCCTTAAAATTCACGTCCCTCATTTCATCAACAGCAACGGCGTGCTCTATGACACGCAGTTGGGGTTGATTCTGGTACATGTGGCAATTCAGGTGGGCTTTGCGACCTTCGTTCTTACAAACTATCTAAGAACAATTCCGAAAGAGATCTCCGAGTCTGCTTTGGTCGATGGGGCAAATGTGTGGAATCACTTCTTCCGCATCATCTTGCCGCTGCTTCGACCTGCACTTGCATCTCTAGGCGTCTTGATGACCACGTGGATTTATAACGACTTCTTCTGGGCAGTTGTACTGCTGAAGACGGGTAATAAGCGACCTATCACAGCTGCACTCTCTAACCTGCAAGGTGAGTTCAATACCGACTACAACTTGTTGGCTGCCGGTGCGTGTATGGCCTTTATCCCAACCTTGCTGGTCTTCTTTGCAATGCGTAAGCATTTCGTAGCAGGTTTAACCCTCGGTTCTACCAAGGGTTAAAACCCTCACCTCAATTACTGTTCGCTTGAGATCTCGATCAAGATCGCGTTCTCGGGCGGCAGAATTGGTGGGCGAAGCCCAATCGTTGCAAGTTCTGCGCCACTTAGAGTGATTCCCTCCGCGCTCTGCATCCATGCCGGTTCTTTTACCTGCATCCGCTTACCGGTGCCGGCTTCTTTATTTACCTGCACCCGATAAATCCGCTGTGGATCTAGTCCTGGGATAAGTGCAGTGGCCGGGAAGGTTGAGTCCGACATATCTCGTGCTGCCACGGCAAAGAGCGCTTTCGATTTATCTTGCGCAACGACTCCATATACCAAGGAATTTGAATCGGGATGATCCACGCGGATTGCCTTGCCACTGTGGAGCAGTTGGCGCTTGCGCTTATACAGAGCGATCCAACTCTTAATAATGACTAACTCCTCTGGACTTGCACCCGTGATATCCCATTCAATTCCCGCATGTCCAAAGAGTGCGGTTATCGCGCGGAAGGAAACATCGGTTACGCGCTTGGTTTGATTGCCAGGACGAGGCCCTATGTGAGTTCCACATAACTCAGGTGGAATCGCTATACCGGTCCAACGTTGGATCACCTGGCGCTCCAAGGCATCGTTATTGTCACTGGTCCAGAATCGATCGACAAAGTCGATTACGCCTAAGTCAATGCGGGCGCCGCCAGATGCGCAGCTCTCGATTTCTAACTTAGGGTGACGC
>Ga0194037_1002631_pt1 | contig 11673 bp, 8 predicted proteins | sample JunL306m_MetaG_FD_148653 | JGI IMG/M metagenome (GOLD analysis project Ga0194037, IMG submission 148653) | Anoxic zone freshwater microbial communities from boreal shield lake in IISD Experimental Lakes Area, Ontario, Canada - Jun2016-L304-6m | ecosystem: Environmental > Aquatic > Freshwater >...
AATTAAAGAGCAATATCTTAAAGCATCACAAGAATATAAACGTCAGTTAAAACTAAAATGTGCTCAATATAAAATTGAATTAATTGAAGCAGAAGTTGGTAGTGATTTCAAACAAATATTGATGCCTTTTTTGGTGAAAAGAAGTAAGATGTATTAATTAGTCTCTAGCTATTAGTCTCTAGCTATTGGCAAATCGTAAATCAAAAATTGTAATTCATCATTTATAATCATTCAATCACAATTTTCATTTGCTTGCTTCCATTTTCAGTTTTTACTTCAATAAAATAAATGCCCTTTTTAATTTCGGAAGTGTTGATGTTTCTATTATAATTTCCAATAAAACCTGTTACGGTTTCAGTAAATATTTTTTGTCCCAACATATTCAACATACTTACTTCAACATGCTGTTTCATCAAACTTTCAAATTCAATATTCACAAAATTATTTGCCGGGTTTGGAAACACTTTTAATCCATTTAAAAAATCTACTGTTGCAATTCCTGTATTTGGTGTGAGTGCCACATTAATAGAATCAATATCTCCAAGGCATCCTGTTTTAGCTGTTTCACGTACTTGAACAGTTCCTATTGATACAACATTCCACTTAACAGTTATGGTATTGGTGTTTGATCCCGAAAGTTGAGTTCCTCCTTTAATATTCCAAACATATGTTGATCCGGTATCCAATGGAACCGAATAAGTTTCTGTAAGATTAAAATGAGAGGTAGTGTTTCCTGAAATATTTATTGGAGCAGTTTTATAAATGGTAATAAAATTTGTTTTGGTTATACTATCTGTGCCTGTAGGATTGGTGATTTTTAGTTTAACTGGAAAATTTCCTGCAGTACTATAAATAATTCCAGTAGGATTTTGTAGGGTTGATGTTGGTGGAAAACCTCCTGTAAAAGTCCACTTCCAACTTGTTGAAATATTTTGTGACGAATCAGCAAAGTTGATAGCCTCATTTGCACATGCGATGGTTTTCGAAGCTATGAAGTTTGCAATCGGATTTAAGTATGTACCGGTAATATCAATATTATCGATGTACAAATTATTGCCACTATTATTATACGACTCAAATTTTATTTTGATATTGTTCATTCCTGCGTAGGATGATAAATTAATATTTGAGCATGCAGCTCCAACTCCTCCTCCACACCAATTTGCAGATGATGTTGGGTTAAATGAAGAGGTTGATAGATAAGATGTTCCCGGAGCAGTTGCAAAAGTTCCTGTTCCGTTTTCACCTTTAGTTAAAATGCGTGTCCATGTGGTTCCACAATTTGTAGAAATATATACAATTAACGAGTCGGATGAATTATTGGCATATCTTGTATAAGCATGTTTGAAAGTTAAATTGATTGCTGATAATCCAGAAAAGTTTAATGCTGGAGAAATTAAACCATCACGTTGACCTGATCCAGGATAAACATAAAAAGGCATGCTATAAGCTTTATTGCCAGGTAACGAACCTGCAACAGTAACTAGTCTCCAAGGAGTATCATTAACTGGAGTGGAGGTTGTCCATAAATTTAAACTAGAAGATGTTGATTCGAAATTTTCGGAAAAAGGAAGTGTTAATCCTCCGGCAACTATTGCATTAGAATAATAAACACTATCAGAACCCAATGCATTTGAAACTTTTAATGCCATAGGAAATTTTCCAGGAGTATTATAGGTTACTGTTGCAATTTTTGTTGAAGCAGTGGAAGGAGTTCCACCAGGAAAATACCATTGAAAAATTGTTGGTGCCCCTACGGAGTTGTCTGTAAAAGTTACAGTTTGTCCGGTACAAACAGTGCTCAGGTCTTTTGTAAATACTACTGATGGTGGTCCGGCAACTCCACTAACAATCAGTGAATAATTTTGTGAAGTTGATAATGTTCCTTTATGAGTAACGGTTAAAATATAAGCTCCTGATGTTGGTGCTGATAAATATACCTGCTCCACGTTATCTCTGATATTATCACCTGTTGTTGCTGCATTTGTTGGCAAAATCGGATTTAAAATAAATGGCATAAATACAGTATTGTCCGACACACGTTTTAATCGAATATCTAAATCATTGATTAATCTTCTTGTGGGGTCATTTAATGCTATTGATCCTGGACTGCCAGGAAGATCAGTCCATGAAATTGTTATTCTTAAAGGAACAGTTCCATCGCTTGAAATATTTTGTGTATAGGTTGCTCCATTTGCTAAAGTCTTTTCCTGAATCTGACTGTACAATGAATCAGAAATAAGTTTTACAGCTTTGCCAATATTTAATAATCCCCAACCGTAAACATAATCAGGGCCAATATTTCCTGCTTCGTCTGCCGTGTGAATTGCGATTCCTTTAAGAGTTGCAGCAAGCATATATTTCCCTTTTAAATTACTGAAATGTTGCTGTACCAGAAGTAAAGAACCACATGCTGATGGCGTTGCCATTGATGTTCCGCTTAAAGTTGCATAAGATGTATTCGATGAATTTGATGTTGAATAAGTATTCACTCCTGCTGCAACTACATCTGGTTTTATTCGTCCGTCATCAGTTGGTCCCCACCCACTAAAAGTACTCATCACCACATCCGAACTTTGGGTCCATCCATTATTTGTATTCCCATTTCCTATTTTATTTACAGCTCCAACTGTTAAAACATTTTTTGCTGTTGCTGTTGGTTCAACACAATCATATTGAGTAACTGCAGGTGGAATTGTTCCTGTACCTTGTATCCAATTATAGCTATTATCTCTCACGTACCAGGTTGATGAACCAGAAATATTTGAGCCTCGATCATTTCCTGCTGCTTTACAAATAAGATAATATGGATTTTGATAAGCAATATTATCCCAATCAGAAGCTTCCTGACTATAATAACCATATTTATAATCTATGCTTGAACTTATGCTTGTGTTGCCATACCATTCCCAACGGCCGGTACTTGGATTATTATACCAAGCGCAAATTGTTCCATAGGAATGATTGGATAATAACATTCCGTTTGTTGCTGCATTAAACATTTCAGAAGCATCATTACTCCAATCGTAAGCGCTAAGTGTAGCTTGATAAGCCATCCCAATTGCATTTGCGGTAACTCCACTTGCTACCATTGTGCCGGCAACATGTGTTGCATGAACGATTGTTGAAGTTGGAACATCAACCTGAGTAACTCTTCCGTTAAATTCCTGATGGGTGGTAAGTACACCGCCACCATCCCATTCACCAAGTCTTCCGGTTAATCCCGAACCTGTAAGACTTGTTCCAATTGTTCCATTTGGCCAAACTTTATTTGTTGAGATTGTTCTGCCGGCACCAATATTATTTGTTCTTCTAAAAAGCATCTCACCATTTTTTTCAAAACGGGAGAACTCAATTACTTCTCCATTTGGATTTTCAAATCGTAAAGGGATTTGTAACAACTTAGAAATGGAATCAGCTTTTGTTTTATCAATGATAAATTGAGAATTGAATTTTTCCTCAAGTGATTTGAACGTTGTTTTGTTTGAGGTTTGTGCAAAGGCGATATTCAGAAACAATATTCCTGAAAAAAAGATGGATATATTTTTTTTCATTTTTTTTATCTGGTGGTATTATATTTTTTTTCAGGGATTTCACCGTTTAACTTAGCTTCAAGCATTATAATTTTTCCTCCACCAAATAAATTACCCTGAAGAGTAATAGCTATCGGGCTGCCTTTTTTTGATGAACTGCACTTGATGTTTAAAATACTATTGGAGTTCATAGGATTACTTACGCAAGCTTTTTCGTTTTGAGAAATAATGTATATCATCTTAAATGAATCGTCACCCAAAAGGGTATCCTTTATTGCCTTTTCACTTATGCCACGAATCTCAAATAATGTATTGTTTTCAGATAATACTGCAATATTGAGCATTCCATTTTGAATCTCGAATTTTGCTTTTGATTTAAAAACGAAAGGGATATTTTTTCCAGTCTCATCCAAAATTTTTATAAAATCTGTATTGACTTTTTTTACGATTTTTTTGTTTTGTGCAAAGGCTGCAGGCATCACAAAAAACAAAGTCATCGTTATGCAGAAAAATGTAGTTAGGGGCTTTTTCATTTTGTCAAAAGTATTGAATTGAGAAATAAAAATATCGACTTTTTTTTGATGCTGCATGTTTACGCATTATTTTGCAAGAAATTTACACAGATTGAAAAATCAAGTTCCTAATATACTTACCTCCTTTAACCTAATATTCGGGTGCTTGTCAATTATTGCAGCTCTTGATAATAGATTAACTGATGCCTCAATGTTTATTGCATTTGCCGCAGTTCTTGATTTCTTTGATGGGTTTGCAGCACGGGCATTAAATGCTCATTCTGAAATTGGCAAACAACTCGATTCACTAGCGGATGTAGTAAGTTTTGGAGTTGCCCCGGGAATGATTTTTTATATGCTTGAAAAAGAATATTTCATTGGATTTGAGTTTTTTGCTTTTTTGGCATTTCTGATTCCGGTTTTTTCTGCTTTAAGGTTAGCGAAATTTAATATTGATACCCGTCAGTCCGATTCATTTATTGGATTGCCAACACCCGCAAATGCTATATTCATTTCCGCTATTCCATTTGTGATGATACATGATTCTTTTGGAACAGCTTTTCTTTTTCAGAATCAATATTTTTTAATATTTTTTCCAATTTTTTCAGCTGTAATTTTAATTTCAGAACTACCTTTGATTGCACTTAAATTTAAAAACTTTAATTGGGGAGTTAATAAATCAAGATATATTTTTCTTGCATTAAGTTTGGTCAGTATTATTTCTTTTCAATATTTAGGAATCATTATTTCAATTTTATTGTATATCATCGTTTCAATCATCAATAATTTACAACATAAAAAAGTATGAAATTTATAGCAGAAATAAATGTAATGCCCCATAAAGCGCTTTTAGATCCACAAGGGAAAGCTGTTGGTAACAGTATGCCAAATCTGGGTTTAACTACTATTAGCAGTGTTCGTATTGGTAAACATATTACCATGGAATTAGAAGCCTCTGATGAAAATGATGCAAAGGAAAAAGTTGACATTGCATGCAAAAAGTTACTCGCAAATCTTATCATGGAATCATATGATTTTTTGGTAAGTGAAGTGAAATAATAATTTCCAAAATGATGCGTAAAATATTTTTTGCATGTTTGTTTACAGCTTTAGTTTTTTATAAAAACACAAATGCTCAGAATATTGAATATGCAAAAAGTGTAATCAAAGAGCTCTGTTCAGAGCAAATGTACGGTCGTGGATACGTAAATGATGGAAACAAAAAAGCCGCTGATTTTATAAAAAAAGAATATCAAACATCAGGGACACTTTTTTTTGGGAAAGATTATTTTCAAGAATTCGGTTTTCAGGTAAATACATTTCCTTATAATGTTGAAGTAAAACTTGATGACCGTGAGTTAGTGCCTGGCGAAGAATATATTGTTGATGCAGGCTGCCCAACAGTAAGTGGGGTGTATGATATTCTTACTATTGATTCATCTACTATAGATAATCAAGTGGAGTTTAATGATTTTATAAAACGAAATTTACGAAATACATTTCTAGTTGTTGATCGCATAAAAGGAAAGAAATTTCTTAAGCAAGATATTGCCGATCAAATGTTGAAAAATGGATTTAAAGCCCGTGGGTTAATTTTTTCTGAACAGGAAAAGCTTACTTGGTCAACTGCAACCGAATGGACTAAATACCCAATTATTTATTTCACCAAGGGAACATTAAAAAGAGATCATATTAAAATTTCTGTTTTGGTTGAACCGGAGTTAATGCCTCATAATACTCAAAATGTAATAGGCTATTTGAAAGGCTCACAATTTCCTGATTCATTTATTGTTTTCAGTGCACATTACGACCATCTAGGAATGATGGGCAAGTGGGCATTGTTTCCTGGAGCAAATGATAACGCAAGTGGAGTGGCAATGATGCTCGATATTCTGAAATATTATTCAAAAAATAAACCTAAATATTCGATTGCTTTTATGGCGTTTTCTGCTGAAGAAGTTGGTTTGTTCGGATCTTATTTTTATACAGAACATCCTTTGTTTCCACTTAAAAATATTTCGATGCTTATTAATTTGGACCTTATGGGAACAGGAGATAAAGGGATGACAGTGGTAAATGCAACTCTGTTTCCAAAAGAGTTTCAGGACCTTCAACTCATTAATATAACAAAAAATTATTTGCTAACGGTTAATCCCAGAGGAAAAGCTCAGAATAGTGACCATTATTATTTTTCTGAAAACGGGGTGAAAGCATTTTATTTTTATTTAATGGGTGAGTACCATTTTTACCATGATGTTTACGACCTTCCTGAAGTGCTTACCCTTAGTAAGTATGGTGAAGCTTTTAATTTGATTGTTGATTTTACTAATGAATATTGTTTGCCTCAATAAAGTTTCTTCTTATACTACTTGCTTTTAAGTATTTGTATTATTAATAAATTTTTAACTTTTCTTATAGCCGATTATTTTATCTTTGATTAAGGTTTGAAAATCAGGCATCTCATATTGATTATACTTTTTTGCAATAATTTTACTGCAAGAGCAACTCATATTGTGGGTGGAGGTTTCGATATTGTATGGTTACACGACAGCACCTATGAATTACATTTACGAATGCTTCGTGATTGTAGTTCTAATACCCAGTTTGACGATCCGATTTATGTAGGAATTTTTGATTTGGGTACTGATGCTCGTATGCAAATCATTACTATGAACAAGAGTTCTGTTGATTCATTAAATTTTATCTCCACCAAATGTTCAGGTTCAGCTCCACCTAATTGCGTTGAAGTTGGTTATTATTCAAAGGTTATAAAACTAGCACCTCAATTGTATAATAATAACTTGGGATATTATTTTTCATGGGAGAGGTGTTGCAGAAATAAAATTATTCAAAATATCATTAATCCCGAAAGTGCCGGAATGACTTTTTACATGGAAATTCCACCTCCCAAACTTATACGTAATTCTTCACCCAAATGGAATAACAATCCAAAGACGTTATTGTGTAACAAAAATCCGTTTACTTATAATTTTAATTTTGTTGACCCTGACGGGGATTCACTCGTATACTCACTTGTAAATCCAATACAGGGTAATCAGGATCAAATATATCCTTCAAATAATGGTGTTCCAAAACAGGCACCATACCCTTTGGTTACATGGGCATCAGGATTTGATAATGCAAATCAGATTATTGGGTCACCGTCACTTTCAATAAACTCAAGAACGGGACAACTTAATGTTACACCTGATGTTTCACCGGGAGTATATGTATCGGCTATTAGAGTGGAAGAATATCGTTTCGGAAAAAAATTAGGAGAAGTTCAACTTGAATTAGAATATACCATTATTGATTGTGTAAATGATCCGCCTCCTGTAATTTCATTTATTGATTCCAATTCAGTGAAAATGAATGGCAATAAATTTACTATTCAGATTCCTCAAAAATTATGTTTTAAAATTGTTACTACTAATCCTCAGGATTCTCTTTTCGTAACTATAAATGGAAATATTTTAGACAGTAATATGGCTAATAAGCCGATTGTTTTAAGAAGAGATACAGGAAACTTTATTACTACCACTACATTTTGTTGGCAAACAACCTGTAGCATGACTGGACTGCCACCTCAAAAATTTACAGTTTCGGTTACAGATAACGGTTGCCCTTTACCAAAGACAACAACTGCAACATTCACTATTACGCTTGTTCCTGTTCCGCTGATAAATCCAACTCGAATTCTTTGCATGACGTTGATCAATAATAATGAAACTATTATTTCATGGGGTGATTCAACCGGACTAATAAACCCTAACTTTTATAAATATAATTTATATAGAAATAAAAATAATTCACCCTATACTGTTATTGATACTATTTTAGATAAAAAAATAAGAGAGTTTGATGATAAGAATACTCCCGATTATACTTTAAATAATTACAATTATTTTATGCGGGGAGTAAATATTTGTCGTTTTGAAGGTCCTCCTTCAGATACCATGGGAACTTTTGATCAGCTAAAATTTATTCCTGAACAGCAAAAAATAAAAACCGTTACAGTTGAGGAAAATAATTACTTAAAAATATTGTGGCCTCCAACTAAAGAAAAAGATTTTGCACAATATTTTCTGTATAAAACCATTCGTAACGATTCGAACTTTAAGTTAGTTACTAATTTTTTGAATAAATATGATACGGTGTTTTATGATCATAATGTTAAAGTTGATAACACTTCTTATTGCTATCAACTTGTGATGAAAGATACTTGTGGAAATATCGGTCCCAATGGGAAGCCTTCTTGTTCTATTGTTTTAAAGGGAGTTTCGGATCCTTTTGAACATCGATTGACTTGGTTGCCTTATAATTATTGGGATAATGGAACTCAAAACTATAATTTGTTTAGAATGGATACCGAAAATCCTTATTCTAAATATGCTGAGATAAATTCTACAACAACAAAATTTGTAGATGATCATTTGAATTATGAAAGTGGCAAATACAATTATTATGTTGAGGCAATTGAGAATTTATCAGATAGTGCTTCATATTTTAATGCAGTAAGTAAATCAAATCAGATTGAATTATTTCAAGCTCCTAAAGTTTATATACCAAATGCATTTACCGATAATGACGATAGTTTAAATGATGCATGGAGTATTCACCATGTTTTTGTTAAAGATTATTCTCTTAAAATATATAACCGCTGGGGGCAACTTGTTTTTGAATCCAATGATAAAAATACACATTGGAAAGGGGAGGGAATTAGTGGCAATAAAGAGCAAGTTGATGTATACGTTTATGTAATTACCTATACTGGTTGGGAGGATAGTTTTCACCTTGAAAAAGGAAATGTTACACTTTTAAGGTAGGTTAATTTATCATCGCTTTTGTATTCAGGGTTTTCATTAAAGCTGAATAAAAAACTTTTTACATCCTGAAAACCAGCTTAATAAATACTCCAATGCCTTTGGCTAAGAAATCAAAACAACTTATATTTGTTGTCCTTTGGTAGGGGATAGATGGGTATTTGTAAAACCATAATAAATGGCGGATAAACCGAAGCAAAAAGATTGAAAGTGAAGTAAGTAAAATTGTTTCATAACATTCTTTTTTAAACTTGAAAAGCAGTGCAACTTTAGTTGGTTGCCATGTTTTTATATCAATAATTGATTACACAAAAACGGGGCGAAAGCCCCATTTTTGTTTTCGAGAAATAAATATCATGAGCCATCAATCCTTAATATTAGGCGAAATAAACGAACAACAGCAACAACACAAACTTCAATTGATGAATGTGTTGAAACGTTATTTACCTTTAAATGCTGTGGAGTATTGTTGCGAACTCATCATGAATTACAAACTTCATTTGCATATTGAAGTAGAAAGAAAAGGGAGGTTAGGTGATTATAGTCCGCATTTAGGAGAAGGAAATAGAATAAGCATCAATCATAATTTAAACCCCTACGACTTTTTAATTACTTTTATTCATGAGTTGGCACATCATACCACATTTAAAAAATACGGTTCCCGAAAAGAGCCACATGGTGCAGAATGGAAAGATGAATTTAAAAATTGCATGCGCCCTTTTGTGATGATGAAAATATTTCCTGATGATATTGTTCAACCTCTCATTATTCATATGAAAGCCCCAAAATACACTCATTCAGGTGATGTGAAATTAATGAAAGCTTTGATGGAGTATGATAAAAATAAAAATTATATCATCCTGGAACAATTAAATGAAGGTGCTTTTTTTAAAATGACCAACAGGTCGAAAATTGTGATGAAAAAAGGATTGAAACGCAGAACTTATTTTTTGTGCGAAGCTGTTGATACTAAAAAAAAATATCTAGTTCATGCTATTGCAAAAGTAATCATCATTAATATTAAACTTTAAAAAGTAAGATCGAAAACCTCTTCTTTACTCAATCTTAGAATTTTTACTTTTGTTGTTTCTCCTTTTTTGAATTTTGATAATGCCCTCATATATGCTTGCATATCATCAGTTTTTATTTCTCCGAGTTGTATAATAATATCTCCTCTTTTTATTCCGGCTTTTGATGCAGGTTTTCCATCAGTAACACCATCCACACTTACTCCTTTGCCCTCAAAAGTATAATCAGGCATAATGCCAAGCGTAACTTTAAACGAAACCTTTGCCGAACTATCTTCACGTGTTTTGGTAAATGCCATTTTGGGTTCAGCATCTAATTTACCAATTAAAGTGTACATGTATTTTACAATGCGCAATTCATCGGTATAATTAATTTTATCTTCATCATCACTTGGCTTATGATAATCAGAATGTGTACCGGTGAAAAAGAACAGAACCGGAATTCCAACATTATAAAACGAAGTATGATCGGATGGTCCTGTTCCTGATGAATCAAATTTAATTTTAAAATGTTCTGAAGGCATTGTGCCAAAAACTTTTCCCCATGCCGGAGATGTTCCATAACCACCAACTTGAACAGAGTTTTTTGCTGTATCCAATCTTCCAATCATATCCATGTTTATCATGTAAGTAACTTTTGCGAGATCGATTGTTGGATGTTTGCAGAAATAATTTGAACCAAGCAAACCTTCCTCTTCACCGGTAAAGGCAATGAATAAATAATTATTTTTCTTAAACTCATTTTTAGAAAGTGCCTCAGAAAGAACAAGTAAAGCTGATGTTCCACTCGCATTATCATCTGCTCCGTTATGAATTTTCGGTTTCTCATCTTTTTCTCCACGATAGGTTGAACCACCATATTCGTTATATCCTAAATGATCAAAATGCGCTCCGAGGATAACGGTATTTTCGGCTTTGTTATCAATATAAGCAATCACATTATGCCCTGAGATTGGAGTTACTCCACTATCGCTTGTTGCATGTGGATTGAAATTTTTGTTTGATACAAATGTTTGCAAAAACACTTCTGTTCCTTTGGGTTTTAATCCAAATTGTGTAAAGTTTTTAGTGATGTATTCGTAAGCAAGTTTTTCGCCATTACTTCCAACTAAACGTCCTTCTAATTTATCATCAGCTAAAAATGTAATATGCTTTTTTAACGATGACTTTGCTAATTCATCGCTCATAGGAAATTGAGCAAATGATGCAAAAGTTAAAAATACAAATGCAGCAAGAAATGGGATTCTGTTAATTAATGATTTCATATACAAGTTTAATAAATACAATTGAAACAAAGGAAATAAAAACCGTTCGTATTAACTGAGGTTTTGTTTTTTGAGAAAGTTTTACTCCAAGAGGAGCAAAAAAGAAAGTAGCTAAAATCATAGGTAACACAATTGGGAAAATGATATATCCAATTTGCCAGTCCATTATTTTTTGAGCGGCACTTCCGTATAAATTATATATACCTACTGCAATAGCAAATAATGGAATGATCCCGTTTGATATGGAACTTGCTTTTCGTATATCATGTTTAAAAATATCTGTAAATATCGGAGTTAAAACAACGCCTCCACCTAAGCCTGACATTGCAGTGACTATACCTGCAAACAATCCAGTAAACATATATTGATAAGGTTTCGAATGATTATTTTTATCGATACTTGTTTTAGGTTTCTTCCAAAGCATTTTAATCGTAATCATTAAAAGCATGCAGGCAAAAACATCATTGAAAACTGATTTCGAATACCATGTTCCACTTTTAATAAAGTAGGTC
>Ga0194037_1002633_pt1 | contig 11663 bp, 8 predicted proteins | sample JunL306m_MetaG_FD_148653 | JGI IMG/M metagenome (GOLD analysis project Ga0194037, IMG submission 148653) | Anoxic zone freshwater microbial communities from boreal shield lake in IISD Experimental Lakes Area, Ontario, Canada - Jun2016-L304-6m | ecosystem: Environmental > Aquatic > Freshwater >...
CATTAATGTGAGCACCGTTGCTAAAATACCAAATGGAACATTGATATAAAATACCCATTGCCAGTTCATATTATCAGTGATATATCCACCCAGTGTAGGGCCAAGGGCAGGACCAAGAATTACACCTAATCCGTAAATGGCATTAGCTAAACCAATCTCTTCTTTTGGAAATGTTTCAATTAGGATTGCTTGTGCAGTAGATAATAATCCACCTCCTCCAATTCCTTGAATCACTCGAAAAAATACAAGTTCCCAAACGTTGGTAGACATGCCACAAAGCACAGAAGCGATGGTGAAAAGAACAATGGATCCGGCAAAATAATATTTACGACCAAACTTGCTGCTCATCCAACCGGAAAGGGTAATCATAATAACATTCGACACCGCATAGCCGGTAATTACCCAGCCAATCTCTTCAAATGTAGCTCCCAAATTTCCCATCATTTGCGTGAGTGATACATTCACAATTGAGGTATCAATCAATTGCAAAAGGGCAGCCGAGATTACCGTAAATATGACGATTATTTTATCTGATGAAAATTTAGCCATCGAATTATTTTAAATATTATGCTTTAATTCCATCCCACATCAGATTGAATAAATCTTCCATTGATGATTTTGTAATTTTCTTTTCACTATATACACTGTGCTTCACATACTCGTTGATCCCGCTGACCATAAAAATGAGCAGTAAGAATGCGTCTAAGTTTTTTAATTGCTTTTCTTCCTTACCTCTTTCAACCAATTTATAAAGTGGCTGAATCATTTTTTTTGTAAACTCTTTTGTTGTTTCAGTAATAAATGGTGAATGATAACATTGATCCATAAATACTGATTCTTTAAAATGATTCATTCTAAATTCTAAGAGATTGAACCAGATTCTTCTAATTCCCTGTACAAAGGGCTGTGTAGCATCGTAATCTTTAAAATAAATATCAACTGAGGATTTTCTACACTGCGTAAATAATTCGTTGATCAATTTTTCTTTGCTTTCGAAATAGATATAAAGCGTTCCAGTGGCGATTTTTGCAGCACTGGCGATTTCACTCATGGTAATACCCGCTAGGCCTTTCTCTTTCACTAAAACTAAAGTGGCCTGAAAAATCTGATCTATCTTATGTTCGTCACGAGGTTTCACAAAGCAAATAAATGAATAAATATTCATTTATAAAATTAAAAAGAGTTTATAGTATAGCATTTTCAGCTTGTTTTAATGTAAAGGGATAGCAGAATTTCAATAACTTACGCATCAAAATAGGTTCTAATGAAGTTGCACTTTCTTGAAATAAGTATAGCATTTTTTAAAGATGGATATCCTAATATCATTCTTAGAGCAGTCTCAGTGTATCTTTTTATGATAATTGCTATTCGAATATTTGGCAAGAAAGAATTAGCGCAGTTATCAGTCATTGACTTAGTATTTATCTTACTAATCAGTAATGCTGTGCAAAATGCAATGATTGGACCAGACACTTCTTTAGATGGGGGGCTTGTAGCTGCTGGCGCATTGTTTCTGGCCAATTATACTTTAAAACGTCTACTCTATAAGAATAAAAAAATTAGCGAATTTGTACAGGGTGAGTCACTATTACTAATTTATAAAGGGATCCCCAATATGGATAACTGTGAAAAAGCTGAAATTACAATTGAAGAACTGGAAGCAGCGGCAAGAGAACATGGCTCAAAAGACATACAAAGCGTAGATCTTGCCATGTTAGAAATTGATGGTAATATTAGTATTATCAGCAGTGACTTTCAGAAGAAAGGTCAATATTCCCATCCTAGAAAACACAAGTTCAAAGGCCGTTTGAACCAAAATTAATTCCTATTTAACAGTAAGGCCTCTATGATGTGTTTTAAGGAAATTATTATGCCCTTTTACAACGAAATATACATATGCTATTATAAATGCTTCGAACACAAAAAAGTCGCCAAAAAATTGGCCGATCGAAAATTCCATTGGGGTAGGTTTTGTATAAAATTAAATACAAATCCCAAAAATACATATCACTTTTTATACACAAAATGAAAGGCTGCTATTGGTGCACAGTCTTTTTTACAAATAAAAGCCTAGCCTGCATAAGCGTGGCAATGGCCTGAATAGAACCCATTATTATAAATAGGATTTGAAAAGAAATATAATAAGTAATGAGACCACCAATAGCCACTGCAATCCCTGTTACAAAATGAGTATGCCCAGTTGCAAGCCCCCACAGAGATGTATTATTCTTTCCCTCTAAGTCATTGGCAAAAAGAGAGTCCCAAATAGGGGTACTTAGCGATTCAGCAATTCCTAATCCAATCTGAACCAGAAATAAAGACATAACACTATTTACCATTAAATATGAAAATGTAAAAATGGTGTTCAGGGCATAACCCAGAATCATTACTTCTTCCTGGTATTTAGAATTCTGCAATGCTCTTCCCACAAAAAAATACATCAAGCCAGTTACTATTAAATAAGCCGACCATGCCCAGGTAATGTCTAACAAATCTCCACCAACTTTTTGGGTAAATACAGCGAATAATGGACCAAATAGACCTTCTCCAAAGTACCAAAGACTGGAAGCAACTAATAATATTTTTACCGTCTTTGTGATATCCTATTTATTTAAAACTATTACGTCCTTCCCCTTTAATCAATCCCCTACAATTAGCAGCTCCACATAGGCAATTAAAAGGCTCTGCATTTTCATCCAGAAAAGTGGCATAATCTAAAGTTAGCTCTTCTTCAGGCGGTATCTGTTTTTTAGCAATAATATTAAGTCCATCAAATGCTGTATTTGCATTACAGCTATGATTTTGAGGTGCCCAATCCTGAGGTAGGAAACTCCATAACAGAAATACTTCTTTACCTAAAGGATAAGCGTAACGTTTAAAAGTTAACTGCTCTTCCTCATTCCAGTTTTCTGCAACCCATTTTTTTGTAACAATTCTCTGTGACATTTCTTCACCTTTAAAGATCAGGTCGCCGGGTTGTAAGGCTTTTGTTGCATAAATTCCAAAACCCGAGATCGCATTATTACGTACCACATAACTTTTTTTCTTTCTTTCGTAACGGGCAATCCCTTCATTGATGATATGTTGTAAAAACGCCCTTTGTCCTATCCCATCAAATTGAAGGATATAATCTGCACTTCCTTCATACCCATTTTCGTAAAAAACAGAGCAGGTAAAATTTATTTCTAAGAAAAACAATTCACCATTTTCATTCATACGAAAATCCAAGCGGGCATATCCTACTCCGCCAAATGAATGAAATATTTTTTTTGCAGCAGTTCTCAATCTTTGATCCAATGCTTTGTCTTCAACAGGAATATTAGCATCTGTGTGTAGTTCGGAAGTTTTTAGTGCATAGGTCTTGAAAGAATTTCCTTTTGGAAAAATAAATTCAACTGGTTGAAAAGCCGTTGCAGTTTTACCATCTGCATTGGCTGCAATTAATACTGTAAACTCTCTGCCATCAATATATTCTTCCACTAATAATTCACTATACTCAGGAAAAATTGCTGTTGCTTTTTTTTGTAACTCAACAATATCAGTTACGAGTGAGTACTCATCAATTCCTAAACTATCCCCAGCTTTGGAGGGCTTTACAAACAACGGAAACTGAAGATTGTGTATTAATTCTTTTAAATCAGACTGTGCATTCACCAAACAATAGGCAGGAGTTTTAACCTGTTCATAATAGGCAACCAGTTTCATAATTTCTTTACTTGGATCGTATAAGAGAGACGTAGGACCAGTAAAAGGAAGGTTTAATAATTCCAAAGAATAAATCACATCTATTCCGGGTACTTCCCATTCCAAATATGCCTCACAAAGATTCACGAAAATATCATAACCCTTTGTTCCTAATTCTTTGAGTTGTTTATAGGTAATTAGTTTATTCAGGAAAATGGTATCCACTTCATGCTCTGGTAACAATGCTGCCAAATTTCTGGGAGGATCATAATTCTGATAATCAACATTTGTTGTAGAATAATCAGGCAGTAACACACAAATCTTCATGATGGAATTGGCATTAATATTTTTCTCAAAATAGTTTCTTCTAAAATAGAGGTAATTAAATGGGTGAAGCTGGTGTTACTTACCCTAAGAATAGCACCAATGGATGTAAAATCTTCATCCTCACTAATTCCGCATTGAGCGTTTACTTCTAATACAAACATTTTTTTGGTATGGCGATCCATGCGAATATCCACTCTTGCATAACCGGTTCCCTTACAAGCTACGAATGCCTCCCAGGAAAGTTTTTTAATGGCGTCTATTAAGGAAGCATCGGGTTGTTGATATTCATAAAAGAAATCATCATTAGGCATCGGGGTTTCCTCATCATAAATTTCCCAAAGACGCTCAAAGGATAAGAACTTTTCATGTTCAGGTAGCGATTCATGAAACACACGTTCCACTGGTGTAAATATGATGGCCCTATTGGGGCAATCATAGTTACCAGTTATAAAAACTGTAAATTCTGGACCTTCAATAAATGACTCGGCAATAATTCCATCAGCAGTTAATGACCAACCCCGATAGCCGTTTTGCATTTTTTGAATCTGTTCATAAAAATCATTCAAATTAGTTACCACATTTTTAATCCCAATACCCATACTCCCCCCGCTTACTGCAGGTTTTATGATGATGGGAGTACCCAGCTCTTCAAAAATAGTACTTAGGCTATTTTGATTCCCATTAATTGTTCTCCAGGCTGCTGTTGAAACAGCATGCTGATCGAAAGCAAGTTTCATGGGTATTTTAGAAGTTGTGATATCATAAAAAAAGGCATCTGCCCCTGTATAGCAAATGCCTTTTTCTTCTAAATAATGGATCACTGATATGCCAGGAGTATCGTTTATCTCATCACCATCGCACAAATTCAGAACCAACTGGTTGTTTCGCTGATTGAACTCTGAGATATTATCAATAACAGTTTTATAATCATTTAAAGTTACAGGTTGCCATTGCCAATCGATTTTCAACTCCTGAAAAACCTTCGTATACTCCGCAATGCTTTGCGTATAGTCGTAATAATAATCGATATTACTATCATTTGTAATTAAATGAGGGGCCAGAATCCATATTTTATAGCTCGATAACTTCAAAGGCATAAAAGGAAATGAAATATTAATGATTAAGTAATCAAAAATTAATCAAGGTTTTGCATTCAAAAAAATAAAATTCGATTTATTAAGGCTTTTTGTAAAGGATGTCAATAAATCTTTTTCTAAGTCTTAAAATCCTTTTTATAATTTCTTTAAAATGGTACCCTCTGTTTTGATGAAACTTGATAATTATCATCATTTTTTCGGTTGATCTGAATAACTTTACTTGCTTCCATCTGAGTAGTTAATAGTTCTTTTGCCAACCTATAAAATCGATTTATGTATTTTAAAAAAAATAAGCTTTCGTTATTTTGTTCCCTCCTTTTCTTATTGATTCAATTATCAACTTGGGCACAGCAGACAACCAACTTTGACGATCAATGGAAATTCAATTTTGGGAATACTTCAGATCCCTCTAAAGATTTTAAATATGGTGTTGCCAATATTTTTTCAAAGTCAGGTGGGGCATTTGAAACTGCTATCGATCCTAATTTTGTAGATAGTAATTGGACCACTTTAAATCTTCCCCATGATTGGGCCATAGAAGTACCTTTTGCTAATAATCCCAATTTTGATGTGGAGTCGCATGGCTTCAGAAAAGTGGGTGGCTTATTTCCTGAAACTAGCATTGGTTGGTATCGCAAACATTTTAAAGTTGCAAAGTCTGATTCCGGCAACCGTTTTCAATTACAGTTTGATGGAATTTTTAGGAATGCCACTATCTGGGTAAATGGAATTTATACTGGCAATAACCTCAGTGGCTATTTAGGAGTGAATTATGATATTACTGATTTTATTAACTATGAAAGAGAAAACGTAATTACAGTTCGTGTAGATGCCACTCAATATGAAGGATGGTTTTATGAAGGTGCCGGAATATACAGACATGTATGGTTTAAAAAGTTGAATAATCTACATATTGTTAATGATGGTGTATTTGTTTATGCCAGTATAAAAGGAAAAGAGGCAGTGGTAAGTGTGGAAACCAATATTGAAAATAAAAATTTCAATGCTGCTAACGGAATTTTACAAACCTATCTCACCGATCGGAATGGCAATAAAATAGCATCAGCTGCTCCCCTGAACCTTTTTCTTTCTTCCAGAACAGATCAACACCTTAAACAAACCCTTTCTTTAAAAAATCCTCATTTATGGAATCTAGACAGCCCTTATTTATATAGAGTTGTTTCTGAAATTAAAATCGGAGATAAAATCATTGATCAACAAATTCATCGATTTGGAGTGCGAAGTCTTCGATTTGATGCTAACGAAGGATTTTTTCTAAATGGAAATCATGTAAAAATAAAAGGCACCAATAACCATCAAGACCATGCCGGAATTGGATCTGCATTGCCCGATGCGATGCAATATTATCGCATAGATCTATTAAAGAAAATGGGGAGTAATGCCTATCGCACCAGCCATAATGCACCTACCCCAGAACTGCTGGATGCTTGTGATAGTTTGGGCATGCTGGTTTTAGACGAGCAACGATTATTAAATAGCAGCAACGAATATATAGAGCAGTTAGAAAGATTAATCAAACGCGATCGAAATCATCCTTCTGTATTTCTATGGTCTATCGGCAATGAAGAAGGATGGATACAAACCACTTCTATCGGTAAAAGAATTGCACAAACTTTATTAGCAAAACAAATAGAATTGGATCCCACCAGAACCAGTACCTATGCGGCTGATCTTCCCAATTATTTTAAAGGAGTAAATGAAGTAATTCCCATCAGAGGATTTAATTATCGTCATGATGCAGTTGCAGCTTACCATCAGGATCATCCCAAACAACCTGTTATTGGCACTGAAATGGGAAGTACTGTAACCACAAGGGGGATTTATGAAAAAGATTCCATTAAAGCCTATGTGCCTGATCAAGATATTATTGCTCCATGGTGGGCAAGTAGAGCAGAAGCATGGTGGAAAGTGGCAGCAGTTAATAAATATTGGATCGGTGGATTTGTGTGGACTGGCTTTGATTATAGAGGAGAACCTACTCCCTACAAGTGGCCCAATATCAGTTCACATTTTGGCATCATGGATGTATGTGGTTTTCCTAAAAATATATATTACTACTATCAAAGTTGGTGGACCGATAAAGATGTGCTTCACATTTCACCACATTGGAATTGGAAAGGAAAAGAAGGAAAACCTATTGATGTTTGGGTAAATACCAATGCAGATAATGTTGAGTTATTCTTGAATGGAAAAAGTTTGGGTAAAAAAGAGATGCCCAGAAATAGTCATTTGCAATGGTCTGTAAATTATGAACCGGGCAAATTAGAAGCTATCGCGTATAAGAAAGGGAAAAAATTAATAAGCTTTGTTGAAACCACTAAAGAAGCGGCAAAGCTTTTATTAGAACCTACCAAAACACATTTATTAGCAGATGGAAAAGATATATCTATCATTAATATTACCGTGTTGGATAAAGATGGACGCGAAGTTCCTGATGCGAATAAGATGATTGACTTTAAATTGTTTGGTGATGCCAAAATAATTGGCGTTGGCAATGGCGACCCTAGCAGTCACCAAGCCGATTTTTGTAAAGATGGTAAATGGCAAAGGTCTAGTTTCAATGGAAAATGCCAGGTAATTATTCAATCTGGCAAAACAAAAGGGAAACATCGCTTTGAGGCGCTTTTAGATGGATTATACCTAACCTCTTTAGATTTAGAAAGCCAATAATAGGAAATAGTTATACAGAAGGTTTTGTATTCTAGTTGTAAATGGATTTCTTTGCTCCCACAAAGAAATCCATTTTTCATTTAATGCACCCACTTGCAAGAAGAAACTACACATCATCATTCTGATAAGTTTACACCCTATCAGGTACTGGTTATATTTTTATTAGCCGTTACCCAATTTACGGTGGTACTGGACTTTATGGTCATGTCGCCCCTGGGTGATATGCTGATGAAATCGATGAACTTAAAGACATCGCAATTTGGAATGGCGGTTTCTGCTTATGCTTTTAGTGCTGGGATTTCTGGATTATTGACAGCTGGATTTGCTGACAAATTTGATCGGAAAAAACTATTGTTATTTTTCTATATTGGTTTTATTATTGGCACATTATGTTGTGGATTAGCACATAATTATCTTATGCTCATTGTAGCGAGAATTATTACTGGATTATTTGGTGGAGTAATTGGATCGATTTCAATGGCCATTGTGGCTGATCTTTTTCCGATACAAAAAAGAGGCAGGGTGATGGGATTTATGCAAATGGGATTTGGTGCCAGTCAGGTATTAGGTATCCCAATTAGTTTATACCTGGCAAATGCCTGGGGGTGGCAAAGTCCATTTTTGATGATTGTGATCTTGGCAACCATCGTTTGGATATTAGTGGTTGTGAAATTAAAACCAGTAACAAAACATCTGAGTGAAAAAACAGAGCAAAATGCAGTGATGCATTTGTTCAACACGATATCTCAAAGGCATTATAGAATTGGGTTTTTATCAACTGCTATTTTATCCATTGGCGGGTTTATGATGATGCCCTGGAGCAGTGCTTTTTCGATCAATAATTTGCACATTACGCAACATCAACTTCCAATAGTATTCATGGTTTCTGGTGTAAGTTCTTTGCTGATCATGCCCATCATGGGAAGATTGAGTGATACCATCGACAAATTCAAGATCTTCTTGTTTGCTTCTATCATGATGATCGTAATGGTTTTGATTTATACCAATCTTACACCCGTTCCATTTGCTGTGATTTTGTTATTGAATATTCTGTTCATGATCAGTATGATGAGTAGAATGGTTCCAGCCATGGCATTAACTTCTGGATTGCCAAAAATGCAAGACCGTGGAGCTTTTATGAGCATCAATGCTTCGTTACAACAAATGGCTGGTGGTGTTGCTGCAATTGTGGGAGGTATGATTGTGGTACAAAAAGATAAGTATAGTGCACTTGAAAATTATAATATACTTGGGTATATCATATCTATTCTTTCGCTTATCAGTATCCTGATGGTTTACAGAGTAAGCAAAATGGTAAAGCAAAGAAAGGCAATGGGACTTTAACCCTAATTAACAATTGTTTTTGCAGTAATATTTTTTATAACATCATCTAATTCATCAGAAGAATTTTTTATATAATTTAAATATTGTTGCCTTTCACTATCAGGAACAATCCCTCTTTGCAAAGCATTAGCTAACCCCATGATTCTGGTTAATGGGGCTCGTACCATATGCGATTGTGTCCAGGCAATTTCTTTTAATATTATATTTTGTTTTTCTAATTCATCAGAAATTTTTTTTCTTCGAGTAATATCTTTAAAATATGCTGCTGTATAAATATCATCACCAATTTGAAATGTACTTCCAGCTGTAATTTCTACAGGAATTCTTTTACCATCCTTGGTTATTACAAAAGTTTCAATAGAATGGAAACCATCTGTAGTAGTAAATTCTTTAAAATGATTGCCTATTTCTTCTAATAGTTCCAGAGGATGTAATTGGGACTGATGCATAGTTACCAATTCAGATTTAGTATACCCCAACAATAATTCTGCTTTTAAATTTGCATCTACTATTTTTCCTGTTTTTGCACTCGCTACAAAAATCGCATCGGATGCACCAGAAAATAAACTTGCATATCTTAAATTACTTATTGTATTCTCAATTTCAGCATTTCGTTCTTTGGTAATGTCATGAATAAAAACAGTTGCTCCAATTACTTCTCCGAATACGCTTTGAATAGGATTATATCTATTGAATAAATAAGTTGACTGACTTTTGTTTGATGGAACAAGCGTCTTAATTTCATGATGCTCCCCACGCAAAGCAGCATCTAAGCCAGGCTTAAACAATGCTAATTGTGCATCAGAAAATAAATCAAGTACATTATATCCAATTTGGATTTCTTTTCCTAATAATCTCTTTACATAATTTTTATAGCTCTGAGAAAACTGCGTGATACAGTAATTAGTATCGATACTAGCTATGTAAATATCTTCTGGACTCTCAATAATAGATTTCAAAAGAGCATTATCCTTTAATGTTTTTTCATTACTTCTAAAAAGCTCCATTTCTATTCTTTTAGTTTCAGAAATGTCTATATGCGTTCCAATGATCATTAAATTTTTTACACCGTCTATTTCTTCAAATATTAAAGAGCCCTTACTTGAAATCCAAACCCAATATCCATCCGCATGTTTCATCCGAAATTCTGAGCGATAGCCTCCTTTTAAATGGGTTAAATATTCTGCAAAATAGGCAGTTGCATTTTTCACATCATCAGGATGTAACAAGTCAACCCATACTTTTTGCACATGGTACTGTTCCCATCTTTTCATGGAACCAGTATCATAACCTAATATATCAAAATATTCTTTGCTACACCATAATTCACCAGTATCTACTTTATATTCCCAACCGCCCAGATTTCCTGCTTTTATTACACTTTCATATTTAGAAGCTAAATAATCCTCCTCCAAATGAATCGGTATAATACCTTTTAATGGAATCTCGCTTAATAATTTCGCTCTTGTATTAATAAAAGGAAATTCAGTGATGCTTATACTTCTATTCCCATCGTTAGAATTTTTAATATTAACAATGCCAAATAAATAAGACTTATCATGAACTGCAATAGCCTTACATTTTAAAAAATTGATTCGATTATTCTTTTGTTTGAATGGAATATCCAGTTGTGTGGCTGTTACTTGATCTTTTGCTAAGAAAGCATCAAATGAACTAACAATAACATCAATATTATCTATAGGTAGCAATTCATTCCATGAAAGTGGAACTTGTAATTGAAAGTCAATTTCAAAGCCTAATAACTTTTTAAGTGAATTACTTAACCAGATGTTGTTTCGATGATGGAGGTCCCAAAACCAAATACCTGCAAATGTTTCGTCATTTAAAAAATGTTGCATGGCTACATCAGTACTGAGTAGTTGGTAGAATTTTTTTTCTAGTTTTTTTACAGTTTCGATCATTTCTGAAGTTTGATAATTGACGAAAATTTTCAATTCCGTACTTCAAAATGGCTTGATTGAAATGTATCAGCATTGATTTGCTAAAATTCAACAGGCTCATTGGGAATTAGGTTCTTAATCTGTGTAAAGTTAAAAACAAGAAAGTTTAACAATTTGTAGTAATTCTTCTAAATATACAATAATTTATACTACGATGTTTAATGTAGTAACATTGATTTTTACTTAAAATTAAAAACAAATTTATTTTGTTTAATAGTTAAAACGTTCTGGGTAGTAAAGGTTCTGCATTCAATAGTTTAAAGACTAACTGTCTTTGCAGTAATTTCTTTAATAACAGCATCTAATTCATTTGCAGAATCGGTAACGTATTTAAAAAATACTGGCCTTTCAATTTCAGGTATAATGCCTCTATCCAATGCATTCACTAAACCCATTATTCTAGTTAAAGGTGCTCTTACCTTATGCGATTGAGCCCAGGCAATATCTTTTAATTGCTGATTTTGTTTTTTTAATTCATTAGTGATCTGCATTTTGATTGTGATGTCTCTAAAATAAGCAGCAACATACACATTGTCTCCAATTTGAAATGGACTTCCCC
>Ga0194037_1002634_pt1 | contig 11663 bp, 11 predicted proteins | sample JunL306m_MetaG_FD_148653 | JGI IMG/M metagenome (GOLD analysis project Ga0194037, IMG submission 148653) | Anoxic zone freshwater microbial communities from boreal shield lake in IISD Experimental Lakes Area, Ontario, Canada - Jun2016-L304-6m | ecosystem: Environmental > Aquatic > Freshwater >...
CGTGAAATATCCAATTCGGCCCTGGTCAAGGCGGCCAATACCCAGGAGGAGGTGACAAACTTTTCCGTCAAAATCAGGATTCTCAACCATGAGCGTCTGCTGAAACCCGGTATGAGCGCAACCGCCGATATTGAATCGATCACCGTGAATAATGCCCTCGTGGTGCCCATTCAAAGTGTCACGATGCGAGGTGGAACAGAGCCGGCTAAGGGAGAAAAAAATGCCGTGACCATCATGACAAAAAGGAGAGCCACTGAAAGTCGTCAGGGTGTCTTTGTTGTTACCGCTGGCAGGGCATCATTTCGGACAATCACCACCGGCACGACCGACAACACGCATATTATTGTCACTTCGGGACTTAAAAAGGGAGAAGAGGTGGTTTCGGGAAGTTACTCCGCCATCACCAGTCAACTGAAGGAGGGAAGCCTTGTCACACAGCAGCAGCGATAACGCCATGACGCAGAGGGCAATGATCACCATGCAGTCGCTCTGCAAGTTTTATGAGATGGGCGACCAGACTGTCAAGGCACTTGATTCCATTAACCTTGATTTCAGACTGAATGACTATGCGGCAATCATGGGACCTTCCGGAAGTGGCAAGTCCACCCTTATGAATATTCTTGGCTGCCTCGATACACCAACCTCCGGAGTGTATGAGCTGAACGGAGTCAATGTCGCAGAGATGGATGACGATGAGCTGGCCCGTATCAGGAACAAGGAGATAGGATTTGTCTTTCAAACCTTTAACCTTCTGCCTCGCCTCAATTGTCTGCGCAACGTTGAACTTCCTTTGATCTATGCTGGAGTTGACCCCGAAGAGCGTGAAGAGCGTGCGGTCGAGGCCCTTGTGAAAGTCGGGCTTGGTGAAAGAATCAAGCACAAGCCCACTGAACTTTCAGGTGGGCAGATTCAGCGGGTCGCCATAGCAAGAGCGCTTATTAACAAGCCCTCCATTATACTTGCTGACGAGCCTACCGGTAACCTTGATACCGCCACCAGCAAAGAGATCATGACTATTTTTGGGGAACTCTCGGATGCTGGCAATACCATCATCCTGATCACCCATGAAGAGGATATTGCCAGCTATACCCGCCGGGTTATTCGTCTCCGTGACGGAAAAATCGAAAGCGATTCTAGGCAATGAAACGGAGCTTCAGACAATTTCGTTATGAATCGACAGAGAGCCTGAAGATGGCTCTTTACCAGATCAAGGCCAATAAAACCAGATCATTTCTTACCGCGCTTGGGGTTATTATAGGTATTGTTGCCATCACCATGATGGGCACGGCCATTAATGGCATTGACCGGGGGTTCGACAAAAGCCTCGCCATGCTTGGATACGATGTTATCTATGTCCAGAAATCATCCTGGAGCACCATGGGGCAATGGTGGAGATACCGAAACCGTCCAGATATTAAAACGGAGTATGCCCCACAGCTCAACCGGATTATTGCCGCCAATCCAAAATCCGAGCTGATCATTGCCGTACCGCAGAGCTCAACCTATCAGGCATCTGCCAGGTATCGTGATCGTAACCTTGAACAGGTATTTTCACTGGGAACAAACCAGGACTATCTCCAGACGGCCTCAGGTGATCTCGCTTTGGGTCGTTTTTTTACCCCCGCAGAATCCGCTGCTAGTGATATGGTCTGTGTGGTTGGCGATGATATTGCGACTGGCCTTTTTCCTGACGAACCAGCACTGGGTCAATTGATTCAGATAAAAAATCGCAAGTTTCGCATTTTGGGAGTCTTCAGAAAACAGGGGAAGTTTCTTGGGCTTTTCAGTTTTGACAATCAGATTATTATGCCACTGGGAGCTTTTGAACGGGTGTACGGTAAAACGATGTTCACCAGCATCAGGGTTAAAATCAAGAGCCAGGGGCGTATGGCTGAAGCCATGGAGGAGCTGATGGGCATAATGAGGCGCATCCGAAAAATTGCGACCGGTGATGAAGAGAACTTTTCGATCAATGAACAGAGAGCCTTTAAAAGCCAGCTTGACCCCATTAAAAATGGTATCGCTGTTGCCGGAATATTTATTACCGGGATGTCCCTTTTTGTGGGTGCCATCGGAATTATGAACATTACGTTTGTCAGCGTCAAAGAGCGCACCCGGGAGATTGGACTTCGCAAGGCACTGGGAGCGAGACGGCAAACGATTCTGCTGCAGTTTCTTATTGAATCAGTGATGATCTGCCTCATCGGCGGCATAACAGGGGTAGGGATGACACTCTTCTTCACTTTTGCTCTCGGTCAGCTTGTCCCGTCTTTTCCGATACAACTCTCTTTTGACCTTGTTTTTGCAAGTCTTGCTGTTTCGGTGCTTACAGGATTATTATCTGGTCTTGCCCCTGCCGTGACCGCTTCAAAACTTGACCCGGCTGACTCGTTGCGATATGAATAGGAGGGCTTATGCGTTTGCGTGAAACTATTGGTCAGGCAATTTACTCTCTTGCAGTAAACAAACTTCGTTCGTCGCTTACTATTATGGGAGTTGCCGTTGGTGTCTTTTCGATTATTGCGGTCATGACTGCGCTTGATGCCATTGACAAAAGTATTGAATCGGGGCTGACGAGCCTTGGTGCCAACACCTTCCAGATCCAGAAAAATCCTGCCACCACCTTTGGCAGCGGCCACAGCCGAAATGTCTATGCAAACAGAAAGGATATCTCCTACCAGGAGGCGTTGCTCTTCAAAAAAAGCATGGAGGCAAAATGCCGCAACATAGGCTTTGTGATATCAAGCATGGCCAACCAGGCAAAATATGCCAATCTGAAAACGAATCCAGATGTCACTCTTACCGGAGGAGATGAAAATTTCTCCGCTTCAACCGGTTATTCTATTGCTTTTGGAAGAAATCTTGCTGAAGCCGACAGACGATATGCAAGAAATACCTGTGTGCTCGGAAGCGAAGTGGCTGAAACACTCTTTCCCTTTGGAGAAAATCCACAGTACAAGTCAATCAAGATTAATGGCGATGTCTACACGATAGCGGGTGTGTTCAAGAAAAAGGGGGCGGCATTCGGTCAGAGCCAGGATAATTTTGTCCTTGTTCCAATCACCCGTTACCTCGACCATGTCAATGAAAAGAGCAGCCTCAGTATAACGGTAGAGGCTCTTTCTCGTAAAGATTATCCCCAAACCATAGATCTGGCGATAGGAGCCATGAGGCTGGCAAGAGGTTTGACCGTTAAAGAGCCAAACGACTTTGAGATAAGAACCAATGAATCACTGATCGACTCTTTCAGGGATATTCAGCGGGCAATTGGTACCGGAGCTTTTATTATCAGTTTGATGGCGCTGTTGACCGCCGGGGTTGGTATCATGAATATTATGCTGGTCAGCGTCACCGAAAGAACAAGAGAGATCGGGATCAGGAAATCTGTCGGTGCCCCAAAGGGAACCATTCTGCGTCAGTTTCTTCTTGAATCTCTTTTCCTCTCGCTGATCGGTGGATTCATTGGCACCTTTGTCGGAATACTTCTTGGCAATCTTGTGGCCCTGCAATTTAATCTTCCGCTGATATTTCCCTGGCTCTGGATTACCGTGGCCATGGTTGTCTGCTCAGGAATTGGAGTGACATTCGGTCTTTTTCCCGCATGGAAAGCGGCCAATCTCAACCCTGTGGAGGCATTACGGGCAAAATAGATGCGGAAGAGTATCCATAAAAACAAAAATTGGTTACTTTTCAGCACTTGTTCACTCATTTTCGACACAAGAGAGGTCAATGAGTACCATTTATATAACCAACACACAGATCATGACATATTATTTTAAAACAGCAGAAGAGGTACTTTTTCAATGGGTTACAAGAATCTGCAGCGGCAACGCAGACGATATTGCAGCACTGTATCATGACTCAGCCGTTCTGGTGCCAACCTTCTCACCCCATACGGTCATTACTCCTGAGGGTGTGCGGCAGTATTTTGGACAACTTGCTTCACGGAAAGGGCTTGGGGTACGTCTACACAACAAGGCACTCCGAAAACAGTCTCAAACCGATACCCTTCATACCCTGAGCGGAATCTGTTCTTTTGAGTTTGAGGTTGACCAGGTGCTTCTCTCATTCCCTTCACGCTTTACCTTTGTGATAGATATCTCGCTTGAAAAACCCATTCTTCACCACCACTCTTCACAGGTGCCAAGAACTCTTTCGTGACCATATTGAGGGTATTGCATGGAGAAATAACCTTCCACAATGGGATACGGATGGTTCCGTGGAGGGAAAAGGAGAGTAATGCTGCGTGATAGTTTATGACTTGCTGAGCTTGCTCAGCTCTGCCTCAAGACGAACAAGCTTCTCCTTCATGGCACCAAGGTTTCGCAGCATTGCCTCCTCTTTTAACTGGTCGCGCATCGGTTGTGCGGGCGTTCCGCGCAGGGCTATCCCTGGCTGAAGAAATGATTTCGAGATTCCCGTTTTGGCAGCCACCTGAATATTATCGGCAAGCTCCAGATGACCCGCAAATCCAGCTTGCCCGCCTATCAAGCAGTGGCGGCCAACCGTGACGCTCCCTGAAATACCGGCTTGGGAGGCAATAACAGTATCCTCACCAATAACGCAGTTATGCGCAATCTGAACCAGATTATCGATCTTCACTCCCCTGCCGATGGCAGTGCTTCCCATGGTCGCCCTGTCAATCGTGCTATTTGCACCAATCTCGACATCATCACCAATCTCCACAACACCCATCTGGGGAATTTTTACATAGGAACCATCACTCTGCGGAGCAAAGCCAAAACCATCAGCTCCAATAACTGAGCCAGAATGGATAACCACTCTTTTACCGATACGTGTGCCGTCGTAACAGGTAACAGAAGGAAAAAGAGTGGTGTCATCACCAAGAACAACATCTTGAAGAAGAACCGTGTGGGCTCCAACCACACAGTTGTTCCCGATCGTACATCGATCACCGATCACCGCATAGGCGCCGATTGAGACACCTTCACCAATGGTCACACCTTCACCAATTGAAGCCGATGAAGCAATACCCATTGAGGCGATGACACGGGGTTTGACAAATTTTTGCAACAGAAAAACAAATGCGGAGTAGGGATCCTTCACTTTCAGAAAGGAGGTTTTGGGAATGAACTCATCAACGTGAACAGAATGCTGGACAATAACGAGAGATGCTTCTGTTGAAGTGAGAAACTTGACATACTTCTCATTGGCAACAAAGCTTACTTCACCACCCATTGCCGTTTCAATCTTGGCTGGCCGGGACACCTGCCGCTCCCCGTCTCCCACCAGTTCAACAGAATCAAAGAATTGCAGAAGGTAGTCGCGGATCTCCAGAATAGTCATATCTGTAAAGCAAATAACCCCACGTTAGAAAGAGGAAAAAATTAGTTAAATTTTCACCCTTTTTAATTATATTTGATTCCCCATGAATGTATTGGCCTTTCGGGAAACGATCAGAAATATACTCCTGGGTGTTGAATGTACCGGCAATATAATCCCTTTCATTAGAAAATGCAGGACTCAATGGCAAAACCCATTAAAATTTTCGCGGGACGCAGCAATCCGGCCCTCGTCGAAAAAATTGCTGAATACCTCGGCATTACCCTTGGCAATGCAAAGGTTGAAAACTTTTCTGATGGAGAAATTTCTGTCAATTTTTTCGAATCAATTCGCGGATCCGACCTCTTCATTGTTCAATCCACCAATCCTCCAAGTGACAACCTGATGGAAATGCTTATCATGATTGATGCCGCAAGGAGATCTTCGGCAGCAAGAATCACTGCGGTCATGCCCTATTACGGTTATGCCCGACAGGACAGGAAAGACCGTCCAAGGGTGGCCATTACTGCAAAACTGGTGGCCAATCTGCTCACCGAGGCTGGCGCCAACCGCATTTTAACCATGGATCTTCATGCACCACAGATTCAGGGATTTTTTGATATTCCATTTGATCACCTCTACTCCAGTGTTGTGTTGATCAATGATATTCGTCACCGAGATTTTCGTGACAATCTGGTTGTAGCTTCGCCTGATGTAGGCGGTGTCAAACTTGCCCGAAAATTTGCTGAGGAGCTCGGTACCGATCTGGTTATTGTCGATAAACGCCGTCCCGCAGCCAATGTTGCTGAAGTGATGAATATTATTGGTGATGTGAAAGGTAAAAATGTTCTGCTTGTTGATGACATGATTGACACTGCGGGCACTATTGTCAATGCAGCCAAGGCTATTCGTGAAGCCGGTGGACTCAAGATTTATGCAGCAGCTACACATCCTATTCTCTCCGGTCCAGCAATAGAGAGAATAGAGGCTTCGGTGCTTGAAAAAGTGATTGTGACAGATTCAGTGATCACCAGTCATGCCTACTCGTCAAAAATTGAAACAGTCACCGTCAGCAGGCTTGTCGGTGAAGCCATAAAGCGCATCTATGAAGATGATTCTGTCAGTTGTCTGTTCGACAGCAAAAGTATTGCTGAAAAACTCACAAAACTTTAATAAAAACAAGAGATAAAAGAGATAAAGGAAGAGAATGGAAACTATTGTATTAGAGGTACAGCCTCGTATTGTAAAAAAAGGAGATGCCAAAAAAATCCGCAATAATGGCGTTGTTCCTGCTGTTGTCTATCATAAAGGTGAGGAGACTTTGGCTATAGGTGTTGATGAGCTTGCATTAAAAAAACTGGTTCACTCGGCCGAGTCACATATTATTGATCTTCAATTCCCGGATGGAAAAATTAAACGTTCTTTTATCAAGGAGGTTCAGTTTCACCCGGTGACGGACAGAATTATACATACCGATTTTCAGCTTTTTTCGGCAGAAGAGGTTATTGAGCTTGAGGTTCCCGTTGCTGTATCAGGCAACTGCGCAGGTGTTGAAAAAGGTGGTAAACTGCTGATTATTCTTCATGCATTGACGATCAAGGGCAAACCTGAAAACATGCCTGATCACCTTGTTGTCGATATTGCCGCTCTTGAAATTGGACATTCTATTCATGTCAGGGAGATCCCTATGGAGGCATATTCAGGACTTCAAATCATGGATGATCCAGACTCCCCCGTCATTACGGTTCTTGCGTCGAAAAAAGAGGCTGAAGTGGCTGCTGAAGCTGCACCATCAGCAACTGCAAGCTGACTGTCGAATAAGCTCATGCGAAGCTGCTTTTCTTCCGGGAAAAGCAGCTTTTTTTTTAGGTTCCCTACAACACCTTATTCACCAGACTTACAATCTTGAAAAGAGAGAGTGCGTTAGAAAAAACATCTGCTTTGCTTGATAGTAAACCAGCTCCAGGTGTAGTCACAAAAGAAAAAACAGCGAAGTCACTTTTTTCTTTTGCAGCAATAGTTGTTTTTCTTCTTATCCTGATTGGAAGAGCAGAGCTTGTACTTATCAGTTTTCGTTCACTGTTTACAGCAATTGCGCTTCTGATCTCGTCTCCTGATATGTTCATGGAGATCTTTACTCCCGAAATTGTCGAGTTCTGGATTGGAGCAGTGTATCTTGTCACCATCCCGCTTGCTCTTGCCTTTTTTATCAAAAGATCATGTAATAACAGAGGACGGCCGGAAGAAAAGGCATCAAGCCTGGGCAAAATAAGTCTGAGAGCATTCATGCGAAACTCTATTGCGCGTTATGCTTCAGCGGTTATCTTTACGCTTTACTCGGCAGCATTTCTTGCTCCATTTATTGCCCCCTTCAGTCCTTACGATCAGCAGGATTTTCTTGTTACAGCCTATCAGCCGCCTCTTGCGCGCCTTGATGCACTCATACTCAAACAACCCAAAGCGCTGCTCATTCCCCTGCAACAAGGAGGTGGACCAACGGTTCGCCTTGCCAACACGCTGATCAGCGATTTCCAGCTCCTGAAAACTCGCAATGAACCACATGCCATCAGGTTTATCCATGAATATCATCTTGAAGGAAAAACGGTTATCTACCGCCAGGCAATGCGCATGAAAACCATGCCAGTTGAAGAGCTTGCCAACGATGGAAAAGAGAAGATTTCCGTGACACGAACGTTCATTCTTGGCACGGACCAGTATGGACGAGATATTCTCAGCCGGGTGATTTACGGATCTAAAATTTCTCTCTCCATAGGTTTTCTTGTCGTTCTTATCTCTGTCACTCTTGGCACTGTTATTGGTGTAACATCCGGCTATTTTGGGGGATGGGCCGATGCTGTGATGATGAGAGTTGTTGATGTGCTTGTCGCCTTTCCTGCTCTTTTCCTTATCCTTATTATCATTGCCACTTTTGGTAACTCCATTTATCTGATTGTTATCACGCTCTCCTTCACAGGATGGATGGGAGTGGCACGAATTGTGAGAAGTCAGGTGCTTTCACTCAAAGAGCAGGAGTTTATTCTTGCCGCAAAATCACTGGGACTCTCCAGCATGAGAATTATTTTCCGTCACCTTGCACCCAACACTCTTACCCCGGTTATTATTGCTGCTACCCTCAGGATTGGCAGCATCATCCTTACTGAAGCAGGACTCTCTTTTCTTGGGCTTGGCGTTCAACCTCCAACCCCAAGCTGGGGTAATATCATTAATGAAGGGCGTGACAGTCTTTTAAACTACTGGTGGATTTCAACTTTTCCGGGTATTGCCATTTTAACTACGGTTGTATGCTTCAACCTTATTGGCGACGGTGTACGTGATGCACTTGATCCAAGAATGAGGGGCTAAGCTTTTGATCAAGGATACATGAACAAAAAAGCGCAACTTTCACTGCTGGAGAAGACTTTGCAAGAGCTTGGTTATTCCCTCCGCTATGAAAAGGGAAAATCTACACCCTCGCGCATGTCATCAGCAAAACTGATCCACTCGGGATTTCTCCGGAGATTGCAAAAATGGTGGCTGGTCTTGTTCAAAACAACCTTCTGTCGCAAAAAAACGATACGCTTCCAGATTCTTGACTTCTGCAGGTTCAACTCTTTTCCCTGCCTGAATGGCCTGTTATTCATAAAGATTATTGTTCATTCCTGAAAAAATATTGGCAATCAGCTTTTTTTTTACCTTACTTATCAATAATGTTTTATGCGGGGCGAGGAGGAGGTTATACGATTGCAAACCTTCACTGCATTTTTAAGCCAATAATTTTTATCCCTATAATAAGTAATGATTTATACGCTTTATTGCAGGACTTTATCATGAAAAACTCAATATCAACACGCAAAGAGTTAACTGTTCTGAAAATTGAAGAAGAGGTGTTTGATTTTCGGCACAGTGATGCATTCAGGAACTCAATCGATGTGATGGTGAACAAGGAGAGTACAAAAAATCTGATTATTGATTTCTCACATGTCAAGGCAATTGATTCCTGTGGTATCAGCTCTATGCTGCTTGCTCACCAGCTTGCCAATCAATCAAATGGACTGGCGATTTTTGTTTCACTCTGCAAGCAGATCAAGGATCTTCTGAAACTGACTAATCTGGACAAGCAACTTTATATTTTTTCATCTATTAATGAGGTGATGACGCTTATTGAGCCTGCGATGAAATGCAAAAGAAGTACACGAGGAAAGTCTCAGTTACCTCCTGATGAAATTATTGACGAACTGCTTTGCGATGATCTTGACCTGATTGTGGAACCTGATCTGCATGATGAGCACCTTGAAGAACATCTGGATGAGCATCTCGTTGAGTCTGATGATAATGTCACTCAAAGTGTCACTTCTGGTGATTTAGCTCATAAAGAACCGGGATCAAAAAAAAGGGGAAGACCAAAAAAAGCGTGATATTGTTCAGGGATAGAGCAGATTCTGTGCCGAAGTCTCTTTCGTGAACTTTTTTATCTGTTGACGAGATACCTGCATAATTGATTCCAGTGACGACTGCTGTGTAATCATCTGTCGAAACAAAGGGCTACCGGCAAGTTGGTCAAAAAATCTTCCGCGCTTGTCAAGCCCGATATTTTGAGGATAGAGACGTTGAAGCTCAAGCAGTAAAGCCGTGGCTGTTCGAAAGGGGTCGAAGGTTCTTCTGTTTGTCACGTTGATCTTCAAACCGTGACAAGACTCTCCCTTAAACTTGCTTGAACGGGGTATAAACGCCACCTGTTCGAACATAACCCCAGCCAATTGGTATTTCATGAGAGCGTCGAGAAGTTTGTTACTCCTGATGAATGGAGCGCCAAACTGCATAAATGGCGCATCCGTTCCCCTCCCTTCACTGACTGTGGTTGCTTCAAGAAAAACAGTTGCAGGATAGACAATTGCGGTTGCAACATCTTTAATATTTGGCGAAGGACTTCTAAAATTGAACCACTGGTATTCATCGCCAAAACTGGTGCGGCAATAGTCCTGCACAGTTATTACTCTGAGATCAAGTCCTGGAAAGTACTGTGCTTTTAACTGTAAGGCAATCTCTCCTGCTGTCATAGCGTGCAGAAACGGAATCGCTACGGCTCCGACAAACGACTCATACCCTGATTGAAGCATAAACCCTCTTTGCCCAAGCGCAGCAATCGGATTGGGGCGATCAAGCACCATAAACGCTGTCCCTGCCTGCTCGCAAGCCTCCATGGCGGTTTTCATGGTTGAAATATAGGTGTAACAACGGGTGCCGATATCCTGAAGGTCAAAAATGAGAAGTTCAATCTTTTGCAAAAGTCCAATATCCGGCTTTTTGGTGGCTCCATAAAGTGAAAAAACCGGCAGGGTATCAGCAACTACAGCATGACCGACTGCCTTGCCAGCTTCGAGAGTAACCGCAAAACCATGTTCAGGAGCCATGAGGAACTTCAGTTTGACACCATTACGGATCATCATGGCATAGTTTGGTTCTCCCTTGCCGGTTACCCCGGCTGCATTGGTAATCAGCGCAACTCTCAAGCCTGAAATCTCCTTGCAGCCTGAACGATCAAGCTGATCAACTCCACACATGAACCCCACTGCCAACGCTTGTGAGTAAACAAGCGTGAGCACCGACACAAAAAGAGAGATCAAAAAAGGGCCGATCCCTTGCTTTGAGAGAGAGCACAAACAAGAATACTCAGCCTTTTTCACTTTCATACGGATCGGAACCATAAAAGCAAGGATTTTCTTACTGAGACTCCCCTTTGTTCGAGAATATAGATTCATGATAATAGATAAAAAAAAGCCGCCTTTAGCGGAGGCGGCCTTTACTGGTGGTGGGGACAGGACTTGAACCTGCAACCTTCGGGTTATGAGCCCGACGAGCTACCAATTGCTCCACCCCACGATGTTTGTACCCCAATGTAAGGAATTATTCTGGTTCCGCAAATTATTATTGTATCTGTTTCCCGTTTATTTCATCTCCAGAAGGTTCTATCAAAATCAGTTTGTCGTCACTCCCTTCCACAGCAAGAATCATCCCCTCTGAAACCTCCCCGCGAAGCGTTCGTTCCGCAAGGTTGGCCACTATCATCACATTTTTGCCGATCATCTCGTCCGGAGTATAGTGCTCTGCAATACCAGCAACCACCTGTTTCGTGACAGAGCCAACCTGCAGTTGAAGTTTCAGCAATTTACCTGCTTTTTTGACAGGCTCGGCAGCAATAACTTTTGCCACTCTGAGATCAATCTTGAGAAAATCCTCAAAACTTATCACCGGCTTGAATTCCACAGGATGTCCGGAATCTCCAGCCTCTCTTTTTTCAGCCTCGGCCAGCAACCCTGCAATTTTTGCAAGTTCTGGTGCAATCGCACTATCCTCAATTTTTGTAAAAAGAATTTCTGATG